>JADMIO010792792.1_pt1 | contig 26818 bp, 24 predicted proteins | sample 8958161 | NCBI WGS metagenome assembly JADMIO01 (sample SAMN16585339, study PRJNA669376) | soil metagenome | isolation source: Crop rotation soil | place: USA: Cullars Rotation, Alabama | collected 2011
TTTTTACTTCTTAATTTTTACTTCTTAATTTTTACTTCTTAATTTTTACTTCTTACTTTTTACTTCTTACTTCTTACTTTTACTTACCCATTAATTTTTCATTGAAGCCAACGATCAGTTTAAACAGGTCTGCATGTTCATTCAATGGCAATGTAGCCGCTTTATCAAAAACATCATGATAAGCTTTTATGCCGCCTAATGTATAAAAGAAGAATGATGGCACGCCTTTCTCTGTAAAAAAATAATGATCGCTATTGGCAGCCTTGCCTCTTGAATTGATCTTGGCCAATAATTTATTTTCATCATTCACTGCATTCATCATCGCAAATTCTTTGGGGAATTCAGTAGCATTAACAACAGTGATACCTTCTTCACCGGTTCCTGCAAGGTCTGTGTTAATGAGGAAGCGAATGTTCTTTAAAGGCACTAAAGGATTTTCAGTAAAATATTTTGAACCGATCAAACCGGCTTCTTCTCCTGCAAAACAAATAAAGCCGATAGAATATTTTTGAGGATGCTGTGCATAATAATGTGCCAGGTTTAATAACAATGAAACGCCGCTGGCATTATCATTTGCCCCCGGGAAATAAGTAGCAGCGCCAAGCCCACCCAAATGATCATAATGTGCGGTGATAAAAATAAAAGAGTCGGGTTTTGCAGTTCCTTTTACAAAAGCACACACATTATTAGCTTTAAAGTTCTTTATTAATTTGCTTTCAATATTCACTTTAAAGTCTTTCGGCAAACCGTCAATTGATCTCCTGTCAACAGTGATCTTTCCATAATCAGCAACCTGTGGTGAAAGGTCCATCGTGAGCTTATCTGCAAGTTCTATCAAAAAGGATTCTTCCTGGTTGTAAAACATCAAACTGTCTTTTCCTTTTCCTCTTTGGAACCCGCTGCCTTCCGCTTTAATTGTTTTTGATTCTGGCCCAACGATAAAATCTTTACCCGGTACCAGGTCCTTTCCATTAACCGTTGCCTGCATTTTACCTGGAAATGTATTTACAGGATAGCTGAATGATTGCTGGAAGTCTTTACCTGATATTGGCTGGAGCCCATACATCCTGAATTCGTTCTCAATAAAATCAGCAGCCTTTTTCATGCCGTCATTGGTATAACCTCTTCCCCAAAAATAAGGCGAGGTTAAAGTGTCTACCATTTTTTTACCAAATGACTGTTCCTGTGCAAATGCATTTATTGATGCAGTTGCCATCAATACCAATATTATTTTTCTCATTACTTAGATATGAAAAGTAAATGTCGGAAAAACCAAGCAAGTAAAAAATTGAAATGTGAGAAGAGGTTGAAGGTTAAAGGTTAAAGGTTTGTTGTTTGTGGTCTGTTGTCTATGGTTTGTGGACGGCTGTAAAAAAAACCCAGCAAGTTTGCCGGGTTAAAAAGGGTAATTAGTTTAAAAATTCAATACATCACTCTCCTGGGTTTTAATATGCGGTTCATTTCCTGTTCCCAATGGCTTTCATTTTTTAAGCCATATTTTTCCTGGCTTGCTGCCTGGGTCTTATTTCTTTTCACATGTTCTTTGCTTACACCCTGTAACGTTCTTGGTGTTGCGGTTATCCTGTCTATGCGTGAACGTAAACTGCCTTCCAGCATATCCATTCTGCCGGTGATATCGTCCATTTGTAATTGGGTACCAAAAAATGTTGCCTGCCACCATTTGCCTGTTGCAGGATCGAGCCAGCTGAGATAACCTCCTTTTAAAACCTGTTTTGGTTTTGTAATGCACCCTGTATAACTATACCTGATCGAAGGGGCTACTACAGGATCAAAATAATGCGGTGTATAAAAATCACTTAGCATGATACCATTTACAGAGTATGCAAAGGAATCATCTTCCGAAGGGTCGCAAACTTCTACTAAATAACTCACCCTTCCCTGTCCCTGTTTGATCGATCCTGAAGTAACCATGCGGTTGCCGAAAGGATCCACGAGCATTTCGCACATTTCGTGGCTGCAGGTGAGCGGCCAGCCGTCATCGTGTTTTACCAATGCAAATGGCTGCCGGTATTTATCAGAATGATAACCTGCAGCAGAGGGATCATCAATTTTTTCCCTGATGATGATGGGCCAATAACCAGTTGGCACATCTTTCAGTTTTGTAAAAGCATCTACTGTAGCTTCAATACCCCAGATGGGCCCGAGGTCACGTGTGGCCTGTTTTTGCAATGCTGCAGCAACCTGCTGCAATTCGCCGGCTTTTATCTTGTTTGTTTTGCTAACAAGAGCAATGTGTTTGGATAACATAGCGTAAAATTTAAAAATTATGAAGATGAGATCAATCCTGAATTTTAAAATGCCTGGGGGAGGATAAGTAGTTTTTCAATTGGTAGGCATCTGCATCGCCGGTATTATTTGCAGTAGAATGTTTTTTCTGAAGCAAAAGACAAGATTATAAAATGTAAATTGGTTTGTCAATACCCCAAAGTGGTAATTTTTATTTATTGCGCTTTAAAAGACAGCTATGGTTCTAAAACAGAAAAACCTGGGTGGAGTTTTTTAATGGACGAATAAGCCGAAGCAGGAAAATTACAAGAACAAGATCATGAACAGGTCAAAATTGTATTTACCAGAACGGGCTGTATTTTGTTGCGAAAACCAGGTCAATAGCATAGCCATATTTTCCGGGATTAGAAATATCGTACTGGATCAATAGTTTTATTGCTATCCCTCTCTTTCGCCATTCATATGCGTAGTGAGTAAAATCTTTTGCTAAATGGAGCTGTTTAAATTTTCCTTTCTTTCCAAATTTTTTTTCTAAACAGGTTTTTATTTCCTGGAAATCTACCAGGCCTTTACCCAGGCTATCTTTACACAACCTGCATCCATACAGGTTTGATAAAACAAAATGGGATAAGGTACTATCTCCCTCAAAATTTAATTCCAGGAATCTAAACCTTACATTGCTAACCAAAAATGGGATCACAGCATCTTTATAAGCATATTTTGTATACCACTTATTATCCCATTTCTCATCACCACTGGGTATATGAGTAATGACCTTAGCAAATTTGGTTTTGGGGTCATTGATCAAAAAAGTATCGATCCCGTTATAGCGTATTGCTGAACCAGGTACCTGTGAAAAATTTTCCTGGAATAATAAAATGCTAAAAAATAAAAGGAATAAAAATTTCATAGTTGATCTTATGGCTTCCCCTGCACAACAATTACAATTTCGCCTTTAACTGCTTTGGCATTAAAGTGGTCATACACTTCCTGTAAACTGCCTCTTTTATTCTCTTCAAATTTTTTGGTGAGTTCACGGCTTACGCAGCACTGGCGTTGTGCGCCAAAGTATTGTATGAATTCATTTAATGTTTTTACAAGGCGCATGGGGCTTTCGTAAAATACCATGGTCCTTTCCTCTTCCGCTAATTTTTTCATCATGGTCTGCCGGCCTTTTTTTAAAGGAAGGAACCCTTCAAAACAAAAACTATTGATAGGTAATCCACTGTTGACCAATGCCGGCACAAAAGCTGTTGCACCAGGTAAACATTCTACTGTAATATTATTTTTCACACATGCACGCACTAACAAAAAAGCAGGATCGCTGATGCCTGGCGTTCCTGCATCTGTAAGCAACGCAATGGTTTTACCCGCTGCCATTTGTTCTGTTAAATGCGTAACAATTTTATGTTCATTATGCTGGTGATATGGAGAGATCGGTTTTTGTACCTGGTAATGCTGCAGTAATACAGATGATGTACGGGTATCTTCTGCTAAGATGAGGTCAACATTTTTCAATACTTCCACCGCCCTGAAAGTAAAATCAGCTAAATTACCTATGGGAGTGGGGATGATGTAGAGCATGTGGGGATTGCAGATTTTAGATCGTAGATTTAGATTTGAATATTCAATCTGAAATCGCCCATCTAAAATCTAAAATTATTAAACGGCTGTTAACTCAAAGTATTCCATCACCGGGTTTGCCAGTAATTTTTTTGCAGCTTCTTCCGCAGCAGCCAACGCATCTTCTTTACTGCTCGCTTCTACCTGCAGGTCGATATGTTTACCGATCCTTACATCGCCTACATTCTTGATACCTAAATTCTGCAAGCCACCCATTACTGCTTTTCCCTGTGGGTCTAAAAGATCTTTCAGCGGCATCACTTTAACCTGTACTGTATACGTCATGATTGTTTTGGTTTGTACAACAAAGATAAAATAATATAGGTAATGAATACCACCGGCACTGCGATCCATTGTAAAAGAAACGCAGCTGCCAGGGCGATCACCAATAAAATTATCTTCGGTAAATTATTTTTTATTGTAAAATCTTTGAACTTAAGCGCCATCAATGGCAAGGTGGATACCATTAAAGCACTAAGCACCAATATAAGCGCATAGAGGAACCATTTGTTCAGCAGCAAATTGTATACGGCCTCGCTTTGTATATTCCAATAGATCAAAGGCAATGAAGCCACTACTAACCCTGCAGCAGGAATGGGCACACCTTTAAAACCAAAACTTTGGCTGGTATCAATATTGAACCTGGCCAAACGGTAAGCACCTGCACAACTAAAAATAAATGCAGGCACAAGCCAAATGATCGATGTCTCCATGCCCTCATTTTCTTTAATAAAACTCATGCGTAAGAACTGGTATAAAATAATGCCGGGCGCTGCGCCAAAACTTACTACGTCTGCCAAAGAATCCAACTGCTTGCCCATTTCTGAAGAAGCTTTTAAAAGCCTTGCAACAAAACCATCTAAAAAATCAACTACTGCTGCAATGCCAATGAACAGGGATGCATAAAAAATATTTTCGGTAAGTTTTAAATATTGTCCACCTTCTGCTGTGTAACTAATATCTATTGTGTTTTGAAGTGCAAATACAATTGCTATGCAGCCAAAGAATAGATTTAGTAATGTAAAAATGTTCGGGATCTGTTTCATGTTAGAATGACGACTGACGATTGACCACAGACGACAGTAGATTATGTTTTATTTTTTATCCAATTTTTAAATGCTTGAATTTTGATCACTAATTTTTCTGATGCCAGGTAAAACTGATCAAATTGTTGCTGATCAATATACTTCCTTCTAATAGCAAGATAAAGACAATTGACGACTTCCAAAATTGAACGTTGAGCATATCCCAAAAATCTTCCTTGTTCATGATCTGATTGACCAGTCGATCCCTCTGCAATATTTAATGAAATAGAATCTGCTGCTCTTTTCATTTGGGAAGTAAGAGAAAATATCTCTTCTCTTGGAAAACCTCTAGTTAAATTATGAACATCGCCTGCAAAATCAATAGCCAGTTTCCAAATGTCCAACTTTTCAAATTTAAACGCCATATGCCTCTTATTTTTTAATGAATAATAGGCTTTATCATTGGCTAAGGTCTAGTGTCCGCGTTTATGGTCAGTAGTCTGTCGTCCATCGTCGGCCCTTACTTCTTCATCAAAGATTCGATCTCTTCAACAGTGATCGGTATATTCTTCATCAAGTCTTTATTCCCATTCTTTGTTATCCAGAAATTATTTTCGATACGCACGCCCATTTTTTCTTCTTCAATATAAATACCTGGTTCGATGGTAAATAACATGCCTGCTTTTATAGGTTCTGTTCTTGTACCCAAATCATGCACGTCAATGCCGAGGTGATGAGAGATACCATGGTACAGGTATTTCCTGTAAGCCCTGTTCTCCGGGTCTTCATTCTTTACTTCGCTTTTGCGCAATAAGCCGATCTTTAAAAATACCTGCGTTGCTTCTTCACCAACTTTTTCAGTATAATCAAGAATGCTGATACCGGGTTTTAAAATACTGGCTGCATATTGGTGCAAGTGCAAACAGGCATTGTAAATAGTTTTTTGCCTGCGGCCAAATTTTCCATTAACAGGAACAGTACGTGTAAGGTCGGCACAATAATATCCATACTCTGCACCAAAATCCATCAGTATCAATTCGCCGTCTTTACATTCCTGGCTATTCTCTACATAATGCAAAGTTCTTGCCCTGTCGCCACTTGCCAGTATAGAACCATAAGCCGGGCCTGTTGCTCTTTGCTTTAAGAACTGGTGATAGATCTCTGCCTCAATTTCATATTCCATTACGCCCGGTTTGATGAACTGGAGCAAATGCCTGAAAGTATTATCTGTAATGTCAATTGCCTTTTGGATAACATCTACTTCCAAAGCTGTTTTAATACCACGCAATTCTTTTAATATTTTGGCACTGCGTTTATAATTATGTAATGGGTAACGGCGCTTCATTTGTTTTACAAAACGGTAATCCCTAACAGGAACTAAGTTGGCTTTACGGTCGTTCTCGTTAGAGTTTAAATAAATGGTATCTACCCAATGTATCCAAGGTTGCAGCATGGCATCTAATGTATCCAGCCAAACGATATTTGTAATTCCCGATATAGCGGTTCCTTCATTGGCCCTTAACCTGTGGCCATCCCATTTTTCCTTCAATGCGTTGGGGCGGACCAATATCAATACTTCCCTGTATTTGGGATCAGGGTTATCGGGGTATAATATCAACATAGTATCTTCCTGCTCAATACCGGTAAGCCAAAACAGGTCACTGTTCTGTTTAAATTTATACAGGGCGTCGCCATTAATGGGCAATTCATCATTGCTGTTGAAGATCGCTATGGCATTCTTTTCCATCTTACTGACAAACCTTTTGCGGTTCTCAATAAAAATTGCCGGGTCGAGGGGAAGATATTTCATGAATGTATATTTATAGTGCAATATACATTTTTGAGGGATTACAAATTACAGGAATTAAAGACCTTGGATTACACAGAGTAAAGGCCTTGGATCACACAGATTAGAGACCTTTGGATCACACAGATTAAAGGCCTTGAATTACACAGATTAAAGGCCTTGGATCATACAGATTAAAGACCTTGGATTACACGAATCAGGCCCTTGGGTATCGCTCCCGCCTGTGAAAGGGATAGGTTGTTTTCCTGGTATCAAATACGATTTCATGGTTTTATAATTCTCAACAAATACCCTGTCATTTACATGACTTTTTCAACCATAGATTAAAAAATATTCAATGCATTCAACCATTTCATTTCAATATTTGAATATATTCAATAAAAACAGTAATAATTAAGATTACGCAAACGATTGCGTCCAATAATTTTATACCATTCATTTAGCTTTATCCCTCCTCAAAACGACAAGGTTTAACTTTGCGGGAACGATTGCATAAAAACTAAACCAAAAAATTTCTTGCCATGTCAGTACCAACGATGATCGCGTTGCCTAAAAACGCCCTGGTGAATTTAGGCCTAAAACTATCCGGTGATATTCACTACCAATTAACCCCAGAAGAATTAACAGAACAAACCATACAACGTGGCGAAGGTGTTTTAAATGACACCGGCGCTTTAGTGATCAACACCGGTAAATTTACCGGCCGCAGCCCAAAAGATAAATTCACCGTGAGAGATGCGATCACAGAAAACACGGTGCACTGGAACGACTTCAATATTCCGATTGAAGAGAAATATTTCCTGCAGCTAAAAGATAAGATGCTGAAATATTTAAGCCAGAAAGAGATCTGGGTTCGTGACTGCTATGCCTGTGCTGATGAAAAGTATAAACTGAGTTTAAGGGTGATCAATGAACAGCCTTCAGCAAATTTATTTTGCTATAACATGTTCATCCGCCCCGAAGAAAAAGACCTGGAGAATTTTGCCCCGCATTGGCATATCATACAGGCGCCTGGCTTTAAAGCCAACCCTGCCGAAGATGGCACAAGGGCAGAGAATTTTGCCGTATTAAGTTTTACCCACAAAACCATTTTAATTGGTGGTACTGGTTATACCGGGGAAATGAAGAAAGGCATTTTTTCCATGCTGAATTATGTTTTGCCACAACGTGCGAATGTATTGAGCATGCATTGCAGTGCCAATATGGGTAAGGACGGAGACACTGCGGTATTCTTTGGATTGAGCGGCACCGGTAAAACAACACTCAGCGCCGATCCCAACCGTTTATTGATAGGTGATGATGAGCATGGCTGGACCAACGATGGTGTGTTTAACTTTGAAGGTGGCTGCTATGCAAAGACCATCGACCTCAGTGAAGAAAAAGAACCTGAGATATACCATGCGATCCGTCCGGGTGCATTGGTAGAGAACGTAACCTTTATTGAAGGCACTAATAAGATCGATTTCAGCAGTAAGAAAATTACAGAGAATACCAGGGTGAGTTATCCTTTGTATTTTATCAGCAATGCTCTGGAGCCATCTATTGGTAAGATACCAAAGAATATTTTCTTTTTAACCTGTGATGCTTATGGCATATTACCTCCGATCAGCAAATTAACCCCGGGCCAGGCCATGTACCAGTTCATCAGCGGCTACACGGCAAAGGTAGCAGGAACAGAAGCTGGCGTTACTGAACCCAAATCAACATTCAGTGCTTGTTTTGGTGCACCGTTTTTACCGTTACATCCTGCACAGTATGCCGAAATGCTGGGTAAAAAAATGAAAGAGTATAATGTGAAGGTATGGCTTGTAAATACCGGCTGGAGCGGCGGGCCATACGGTATCGGAAAAAGAATGAAGCTAGGTTATACCAGGGCAATGATAGCTGCTGCATTGGAAGGACAATTAGACAATGTGGAATATGATACTACGCCATGGTTTAAATTAGCCATACCCAAAAGCTGCCCCAATGTTCCTTCAGAAATATTGAGTGCAAGAAATACCTGGCCAACCCCAGAAGCATTTGATATAAAAGCAAGGGAACTTGCTGCAGAATTTGTAAAGAATTTTGAAAAATATGCCAGCGGCGCTACTGAAGAGATTTTAGCCGCGGCCCCAAGAGTATAATACCAACACGAACTAGGATTGCATGCCAGCACAGATCCCCCGCTAACCCGGGGGATTCTTTATTGCAATGACATTTCTTTTATTGTTCCTTCAACAATTAACTTTCCGGCTGTTTTTGCCACTATCTCTTCTACACTTACCCCCGGCGCTCTTTCAAGTAATTTAAACCCACCATTTATAACTTCCAATACGGCTATCTCAGTCACAATTTTTTTAACACAGCGTTTACCCGTGAGCGGTAAGCTGCATTGAGGCAATAGTTTACTTTCCCCTTTTGGGTTGGTATGCATCATGGCAACAATAATATTTTTTGCGCTGGCTACAAGGTCCATGGCGCCACCCATTCCTTTTACCATCTTGCCGGGTATTTTCCAGTTGGCTATATCGCCCTGTTCGCTTACTTCCATTGCGCCTAAAACTGTAAGGTCGACCTTACCGGCACGTATCATTCCAAAACTCATAGCGCTGTCAAAAAATGCAGAGCCAGGCACTGTGGTTATGGTTTGTTTGCCTGCATTGATCAGGTCGGGGTTTTCTTCACCTGCAACAGGAAATGGGCCCATTCCCAATAATCCGTTCTCGCTTTGCAATACCACATTGATCCCTGTGGGAATATAGTTAGCGACAAGGGTTGGGATACCGATGCCGAGGTTCACATAATATCCATCTTCTAATTCCTGTGCTATGCGCTGCGCTATTTGTTCTTTTGTTAAACTCATTGCTGTGTTATTTTCTCACTGTTCTTTGTTCTATTCTTTTTTCATAATGTTCTCCTTTGAATATCCTGTGCACGTAAATACCTGCGGTATGAATTTGGTTAGGATCTAATTCTCCTGCCGGAACTAATTCTTCCACTTCAGCAATAGTTATCTTCCCTGCCATTGCCATTAATGGATTAAAATTTCTTGCCGTGGCTGAAAAAATTAAATTACCATCTGTATCTCCTTTCCACGCTTTCACAATTGCGAAGTCAGCATCAAAAGCATATTCCATCAAATATTCTTTCCCGTTAAATATCCTTGTTTCTTTTCCTTCGGCTACTTCTGTTCCTACACCAGCTGGTGTAAATATTGCAGGCATACCATAACCTGCAGCCATACATCTTGTGGCCAATGTTCCCTGCGGGATCAATTCCACTTCCAGTTCGCCGCTCAACAATTGCCTTTCAAATTCTGCATTTTCGCCAACATAAGAAGAGACCATTTTTTTTACCTGTTTCTGTTTAAGCAGCAACCCTATGCCAAAATCATCCACGCCTGCGTTGTTGGAGATACAGGTAAGGTCCTTTACTTTTTTATTTACCAGGGCTGCGATACAATTTTCAGGAATCCCGCATAAACCAAAACCGCCCAGCATAAGAACTGCCCCGTCTTCTATCCCTGCAATTGCATCAGCTGCATTTTTGTACACTTTATTCATATCATTCTACGTTTGTTGGATTTTTCCTGGCCCTCGTGTTGATCAATTTATCCCTTGTGGCTTTAGTGATCATACTGTCGAGTATGGGTTGCATCAAATCGGGATGTACCTTATAGAAATTGTAACTTTTATAAAACTCTTCTTTTGAAATTTTATGTATGGCAAATATCTGCTGCTGCAATTTTACGTTTTCGGCTTCAGGCCTTTTTGAAGAATCCCTTTTTATAAAATCAAATGTAAAAGCATCGGCGCGAAGTACATCCCACATTACTTTTTGCATTACAGCAGGCTTTAAGATACCGGGAGGGACCGCCTGTTTTTTGCCGCAGGAAAATAAAAAAACAGCAAACGTGAAAGCAATTATTCTCAGCATCATTTCAGCTCGTCTTTATATTTATTGGCATTGGTAACATCCATTTGCTGCAATAGTTCAGAAGCCCTCATTTTATCCTGTTGTGGTGCTTTTGAAAAAAGTTTTATCAGCTCCGTTGATTTTCCCTGGAAAAAAAACTGGTTGATCATTTTGTTGGGGTTCTCTGTGTTAAAATTATTCAGCAGGTTCAGCACATTCATCACTTCGCCTCTTGCAGCAATTTCATCTTCATAAAATTTGTCAAGCCCCAGGCGGTAGTAATTATAATATACATCGTGCATTATTGTGTAACGGCTGTTTAGCATATTTTCTACCAGCCAATAACGGTTACGTACACCGTCAAACGCTTTCCATCCTGAGATACCACGGCCGTCAGGGGCATTGTTTACAATATTCTGTGCTTTTTGAAAATAAATATCACCGCCATGCTGTGAAAAAGAATCATAGTCAAACGCCAGGATCATATAAGCATAATAGGCAAATACTGCAGTTAAGTTGGACACCTGTGCATCAGATCCTGAAACCCTGTTCTCATTAAAATCCAGTTGCTGAAATTCTACATATTTAAAGCTTACGCTCTCATCCCTGAAATTGATTATGGGAGAGAGATAAGAAGTATTGTAAATGGGCCGTGCAGCCTGTATAGTTAAACTGGCATTGTAAACATTGGTCTCTGAAGTAGGTTCAAGATTGAGCAGGAAATTACAATCTATCTTTTCATTGGGCAGGAAATTATCGCTTGTCCATTTACGGTTGTTTATAAAATTATTCAATGCTGTTTGCAATGTCCTGAACACGCCCGGGTTAACTGAAGTACCTACCTGGCTGCTTACAATTGATATAGTGGCCTTAAGTTCCTGAGCCTGCGCAATACCGGTACCAGTAACAAAGAGCAGCAAAAAAAATAGTTTACGCATGGAGTAATTTAATAATAGTGTTTACAATATCTTTTGCCACATCTTTTTTTGATTTCATATCAAAATTATATTCATTTCCCTGCCTGTCAAAAATAGTTATTTTGTTGGTGTCGTGGGCAAACCCTGCACCGCTGTCATTTAAAGAATTCAAAACGATCATGTCTGCATTTTTGCTTTGCAGTTTTTTTAAAGCGTATTCTTTTTCATTATTAGTTTCCAGCGCAAAGCCCGCAACAAATTGCCCATTCTTCTTTTTTTCGCCCAAAGATTTCAAAATATCTTTCGTTTTGGTCAATTCAATATTAAAGCTGCTGTCATTTTTTTTGATCTTCTCTGTTGCAATATTTACTGGTGTATAATCTGCAACTGCCGCACTCATCACTGCAATATCTGTCTCCTCAAAATTTTTTAAGCATGCTTCATACATTTCATTTGCCGTCTTTACTTTTACCAGGTTTATATTTCCAGGCACAGCAATACCAGAAGGACCTAAGACCAATGTAACATCAGCACCGCGCTGCTGCATTTCTGTTGCAATGGCTACGCCCATTTTACCGGATGAATGATTACCAATGAAACGAACAGGATCAATGGCCTCATAGGTTGGGCCGGCAGTTACCAAAACTTTCTTGCCTTTTAATTCAAGTTTGTTTGAAAAAAAAAATTCCAGCCAGTGTAGTATAGTTTCCGGCTCCGCCATTCTGCCCTCACCAACTAATCCACTTGCCAGTTCGCCGTTTTCTACGGGAATGATATGATTATTAAAAGAAGCTATTTTTTTAAGGTTCTCTTTTGTAGTTGCGTGGTGCCACATGTCTTCATCCATGGCCGGTGCAACTACAACAGGGCAGGTTGCAGAAAGGTAAACCGCCATCAGCAGGTTATCGCATAAACCGCCTGCCATTTTCGCCAGCGTATTACAAGTCAGTGGCGCGATCAGCATTATATCTGCCCAGCGCCCCAGCATTACATGGTTTGCCCAGGTATTGTTATCAGCGATATCAGCAAGCACTTCGTTCTTAGAAAGAGTAGATAAAGATAGCGGCGTTACAAAATCTTTCGCTGCAGAAGTCATAACAACTTTTACTTCTGCCCCGGCTTTAACCAATAACCTTACCAGTACAGCAGTTTTATAGGCAGCGATACTTCCGGTTATTCCCAATAATATTTTCTTTCCGTGTAGCATAAAAAAATCCTCCCAACAATACTGCTGGGAGGATAAAATTATAACTTCTTCTGTTAATAATATTGCTAATTATTGACCTTTCTTAACTAAAAAGATCCTCATCGTTCTTGCGGAAGTATACTTTATCTTCCATAAATTCTGTAGTAGCCAGTAAAGCCGGGTTTGGCATACGTTCGTAAGCTTTAGATATCTCGATCTGCTCTTTATTTTCATGGATCTCTTCGAGGCTATCGGTATGGCTTGCAAATTCTTCCAGTTTATTGTGCAACTCTTCTTTAACAGTAATGTTGATCTGGTTGGCACGCTTTGCAATTATGGCAATCGATTCATAAACATTGCCAGTTTTTTGTTTGATATCAAATAAACTTTTGGGTTCAACCGAACTGCTGGTATTACCGCTTAGCTGACGACGTAGTTTGCTCATTTTTTATTTCTTTAATGTGATTTTGACTTAAGTTACTATAGCTTTCTGCTTCTTTTAATAATTTGCTGTCGGGATAACGGTCTGCAAAATCCTGGTACTCACTGATCACTTTTTCATAACGCTCAATTTGCTTTTCTTCAAAACTCATTTTGGCAAATCTATAATAAGATTTCACCACTTTCAGTTTATACTCATCCCCTCTTTGAGATTCAGGATAATTATTCATCAAGGTCGCAAAGGCTATTGCAGCAGCCCTGTACTGGCCAAGATTATAATACAATTCTGCAGAACGGAATTCTTTTTGTTCCAGTTTTACCCTGCACTTATCAATGATATCAGCTGCCTCTTTGTTACGTTCTGACCCTGGATGCGTATTAATAAAGGTCTGCATCATACCAATAGCTTTCGTGGTATTTACCTGTTCCAGCTCCAGCTTTGGCGATTGCTTGTAAAAACAATAAGCATGTAAGAAATCTACTTCTTCTGCTTTAGGGCTGTTAGGAAATACTTCCAGGAAACCTTTGAACAATGCCTCTGCCTGCAGGTAATCCTTCATATAATAAAAACAGTAAGCGTCTTTATAATATAATTCCTCAAACTTTACTGTTCCTTTAAAAACCGGGAATAACTCTTCGTATAACTGTTGTGCCACCTTGTATTTCTTTTTGGCAAAGAATTCATCAGCCATCTTTAGCTTATACTCGTAATCTTTACTTTTATAAACTTTGTTATACTTATTACAGGATGCTGTAATGATCAACAAGATAAGGCCAGTTAATACGATCTTAGTTACTCTCATATAAAGGAATGCAAAATTAAAGGAAATTACTCAAAAATGCCAGTAAATAAACTGTTAGCCAAAAAATAGCCGTTAAGACTTTGATAAAAGGACGACAGACCACGAACCACAGACGATGAACCACGGAAAGAGGCGCACTATTGTTTTCTATAGTGGTCTGTCGTCCATCGTCCGTTGTCTGCATAAAAAAAGCCCTCCCGAAACCGGAAGGGCTATCATTGAGCAAAAAGTGAAAACTTTGAAAATCTATATTAGTTAGATTTTATATCAACTGTATTCTTGTCACCGCCACCAACTTCGCAGTTAGTAGTGATCCTGTCTGCACTAATACCTTCTTTTTCAACAAGGTAATTCTTAATTGCATCTACTCTCTTTTGGCAATTAGCCTGGGAAGCTTTAGATGTTTCTGGGTAACCAGTAACAGTGATACTGCAAGTTGGATTACCTTTCAATTTAGCTGCGCAAGTTGCCAGCATTGATTTAGCATCAGCACTTAAAGCAGCGCTATTACCTTTGAAAGATACACTTGGGTAATCAGTTGGGCAATTTGAAACTACATCTGGAGGCCTGTTCTTGCAACATTCTGGGTCTGGGCATTTACCAACACCATCAGCATCAACTGGTTGGCAAGATGTAGGAGTGATCAACTCTTTATCTTTACAATCAGGAACACCATCACCATCAGTATCAGCAGTAACACCGTGAGTGTTAACTGGGCAACCTGCCGGAGTATTTGGTTCCCTATCCAGGTGATCGCAAACACCATCACCATCAGCATCCGGGCATTCCATTTTTGGAATCTTAACATGCCTGTGGTTCATTAACTCGTCGTATGCATAATCCAATGGGTTCTGCCACCATAATGGTTCTACAGATTTAGCACCCAGGTTAAAATTCAAACCAATTGAAGCATAGTTATAAGAATCAAAATCACCGGTCAAAACAGCGTCTCCTGCAGGATGTTCCTGCCATTGCTGCCCGTCTAACAGATCATCTTTGGTGAAAGTGAACCTGTCTTCGATAGCCAGGTTAATTCTTTTGCCTAATTTAAATGCTACACCAGCCAATACTGTACCTGATGGCTTTAATGTATTCTTTCCAATTTTTGGACGGGTGCTTTGGTGATTTTCAGCTGGCGTTTCGTAACTCTTATCCATTCCGTCCTTCAATTTTTTCAGGATGTCCTTACGGTCAGAGTAAGTTGATACAGCCATACCGTTGAACAACGCTTTATAAGGATTTCCGTTACCATCAAGAGCATTAACCATAGTATTGTATAAAGTAGCGCCAACACCAGCACCACCATAAAGTACCATACCGGTCTTTTGTTTGTGGAAACGGATGTTGTTTAATGTTACAATACCCTGCAAGCCTAAATCCTGCACTTTAGTTTTATAATTGTAGAATACTTTATCAGGAGTGCCTGTATTACCAGCGTGGTCCGTGAAAGCCAGCACACCTGAGTTTAATCTCTGCGGAGAGAAATAACGCTTACCTGCAGGAAGATTAGTATTCCATGCCGCGTTGTTGTTGAAGTTTTCAGAAGACTTCCAGTTCAATCCTTTACCAACTGTATTGATATACTGTAAGCGCAGGGAGAAGACGTACCCTAATGCCTTTCTTACATGTATGCCAAAATTGGGAGCTGTGAATGCTTTAGCGGCTACGTCTCCACTTACAGTGAAGATACCGGTAGAAATACCCACTTCCCATTGATTACGCGGCTTAGCTGGAAAATTATAAGAATTGTTCCAGAATTCGTTTTGCTGCGGCATCCTTTTGGCAGGAATAACAGAGGAGTCATAAACGCTTCCGCTTCCACCAACCTGGGCAAATGAGCCCATGGCCAGGAACATTAAAGCGCCTAATAATAATTTGTACTTTTTGCTTGTCATAACTTAATAATTAATAAAATTTCTAAATGTGTACGAGTTGATTTTACTGCAAAAATATCAAATGAGAGTTATAAACCAAATTTTTTACTACTTAATTTTGATTATCAACTACTCATAAAATATTGTATTTAAATAGTTAAAGACGTCATATTCAGACAATTCGTTGCAATAAAGTTAAAGTATTTATTGGTACCCGAATAATTATTTTTCGATTATTTTATTCTGTTACGCATATAAAATAATTTGAAAAGGTTTTTTAGTAGCTTATATTGCTTCCTTTTTTATGAAATTTGTAACCGACATCATTGGAGAAGAGCTTAGTACTTTTGAAAAGAAATTTGCCGGTGCCGTAAAGAGTAATACGCCCCTGTTGGACAGGATAATGAAGTACATCATTAAGCGTAAAGGAAAACAATTAAGGCCAATGTTTGTTTTTTTAAGTGCTAAACTACACGGCAGTGTTAATGAAAGTACTTACCGGGCTGCTGCACTTGTTGAATTATTACACACTGCGACACTGGTTCATGACGATGTGGTGGACGAATCTCTTGAAAGAAGAGGTTTTTTTTCGATCAATGCTATCTGGAAAAATAAAATTGCCGTACTCGTAGGAGATTACCTGCTTTCTAAAGGCCTTTTACTATCTACTTCCAACAATGATTTTGAACATTTGCACATCCTTTCAGATGCTGTGCAGCAAATGAGCGAAGGTGAATTGCTACAGATAGAAAAATCAAGGAAACTTAACTTAAAGGAAGATATTTATTTCGAGATCATCAGGAGCAAAACCGCTTCTTTGCTTTCATCAGCCTGCGCAGTTGGGGCATATAGTACTACCAAGGATGCAACCATTACGGCCAAAATGAAATCATTTGGTGAGAAAGCAGGCATTGCGTTCCAGATCAAGGACGATCTTTTTGATTACGGTAAAGAAGATATTGGCAAACCAACCGGTAACGATATAAAAGAAAAAAAATTAACGCTACCGCTCATCTATACCCTAAATAAAATTGATGCCCAAAAAAGACGGGCGCTGATCTATATCATAAAAAATGAAAATAAAGATCCTAAAAAAGTAAGGCTCGTTATAGAAGCAGTAGAACAGGCCGGCGGGATAACTTATGCAACTGAAAAAATGAACCAATTCCGGGATGAAGCATTGAAAATATTGTACGAATTTGAGGATAATGCGACAAGAAAAGCATTGGAACAACTGGTCAGGTATACTACTGACAGGAAATATTAATTACCCATGGAAAAACGCTGGAACATATTGCGGGCTGATGAAAATACTGTAACCGCACTACAGCAGTCCCTTAAGATCAATGCGACACTCTGCACCATTCTTGCTGAAAGAGCAATTGATTCTTACAAAAAAGCAAAAGATTATTTCAGGCCACAGCTAACGGGGTTGCATGCCCCGTGGCTGATGAAGGATATGGATAAAGCTGTGACACGTATTGTTACCGCTTTTGAAAAAAAAGAAAAGATTCTTGTATTTGGCGATTATGATGTTGATGGCACTACCAGTGTAGCGTGCATGTACCAATTCTTATGCAAGATATATGATGCATCATTACTGGATTTTTATATCCCTCACCGTTACCGTGAAGGTTATGGGGTAAGCCAGATGGGAATTGATTTTGCAAAGGAAAATGATTTTAGTTTGATCATTTCACTTGACTGTGGTATTAAATCAGTTGACCTGGTTGATTATGCAAAAGAATTAGGCATTGACTTTGTTATCTGCGACCATCATTTACCTGATGAAAAGATCCCTGATGCTGTTGCGATACTTAACCCAAAACAAAAAGACTGTAATTATCCTTATAAAGAATTGTGCGGCTGTGGGGTAGGTTTTAAATTGATCACAGCCCTTGCGCAACATTTTAATATTGAAGAAGAGCATTATTACTGTTATCTTGATTTGGTAGCTACTGCTATTGCTGCCGACATTGTGCCCATGACAGGCGAGAACAGGATCATGGCTTTTTATGGCCTTGAAAAAATAAATACTAACCCCAATCCGGGCATCAAGTCGCTGATACATTTAGGCGGGATCACAAAAAAATTATCCATCAACAACGTGGTATTTGTAATTGCACCCCGTGTGAATGCTGCTGGCAGGATGGATGATGCAAGAAAAGCCGTACAACTTTTTATTGAACCTAATTATGACAGGGCATTAACTTATGCCGAAATGCTGCATAGTGACAACAGCGACCGCAAAGAGGCAGACAGCAGCATAACTGAAGAAGCATTGGCATTGATCAATGCAGATGAAGCACTGGTCAATAAAAAAACCACCGTAGTATTTAAAGACCACTGGCATAAAGGTGTGGTAGGCATTGTAGCGAGCAGGATGATAGAAAAATATTACCGACCAACTATAGTGCTTACCCGAAGTGGGGAAGTTGCAGCAGGCAGCGCACGGAGTGTTCCCGGTTTTAACTTGTATGAAGCCATACATGCATGCAGGGAGCATCTTTTGGGCTATGGCGGGCATTTTGCTGCAGCCGGCATGTCTTTATTACCACAAAACGTAGAAGCATTTGCCAATAAATTTGAAGCAGTGGTTGCAGCTACCATACCGGCGCATTTGCTGGTACCGGAGATCATCATCGATACCGTTGTTGCATTTAAAGAGATCACCACTTCGTTTTATAGCATCATTTGCCAGATGGAACCTTTTGGCCCTGAAAATATGCGGCCTGTATTTGTTGCAAAAAATGTGAGGGATACCGGTTATTCAAAAATTGTAAAAGACCTGCACGTCCGTTTTGTGGTTAAACAGGATAACTTTACAATGACGGGTATTGGTTTTAATTTAGCAGAAAAATTCTATTTAGTGCAACTGCAAAAACCAATTGATATGGTATTCACCATTGATGAGAACGAATGGAACGGCACTACTACCCTTCAACTAAAGGTGATTGATATAAGATTATCCGAATGAAAAAATCGTTCTCTTATATAAAATACTTTTTTTACTTAGCAGTCAATTGGAATATCAAAATTGCTATCCATATTTTATCGCAGGAAATAAAGGGTGAAAAAAAATATGGTATTGCAACAACAGGTGCAGATGAGTTAAGATCGTTGGAGAAAAAAGGAATTGAAATAGACCACTCCACTATTTATATGCCGGTAAGTTACGACCTGCTGGAAGATATCTTTAAACAATTGAACATAAAAGATAACAGCCATTTCCTTGACATTGGTTGTGGCAAAGGGAGAGCAATATGTGTTGCTGCTCATAATGGCTTCGACAAAGTGACCGGTCTCGATCTATCAAAAGAATTTTGTATGGAGGCTGAAAAAAATCTTTCCGTCACAAAAAAACATTTCCCCGCACTGCAATCAAAAATTATTAATAACGATGCCTTTTATTTCGAGATACCCAATGATGTGGACCATATCTTTATGTTCAACCCATTTGATGAAGTGATCATGGATGCCGTTGCAGAAAAGATATTGGAGAGCTTCGAAATTAACCCAAGAACTATTACAACAATATATGTGAACCCTGTTTGTAAACAGGAGTTATTAAACATTGGCTTCAAGGAAATATATCATATTCAAAAGATGAAATACCTGGAGGCATTAATATTACAGATAGGTTAAGCAGGATCATATGATGCCTGCATTTCACCCCTATCGGTTATTAACCTTTATCTATTATATCCGCAAATACTTGCAAAATAGCCAGCAAATAGTTGCAATCGGGTCACAATAACTACTGCACAACCGCAATAATTGCAAAAAAAACCGCAAATACTTGCAAAATAAATATGTAATCTCCTTTTTTTATATTATTTTCATCGCAACCTAAAAAATAATTGCTATGAGAGTAAACCTAATTACAGTCCTGATTATTTGCTTTCTTATCTCCCCGGGTTGGGCATTATGCCAGTCCCGGCAAATCACAGGCAGCATCACTAACGAGAATGGTGAGCCTGTGAGCGCAGCTTCAGTAACCATAAAAGGAACAACCTCCGGTGTCTCTGCCAATGATGCCGGAAAATTTACTATTAATATTACGGGCACCAATGTTGTGCTGGTCATTTCTTCTTCTGGATACCAGGCAAAGCAAGTGGCCATCGGCAGCGCAAGTAACTACAATATTGTACTAACGGCAACAGGCCAGTTGGAACAGGTGGTGGTTACGGCACTCGGCGTTACCCGTAAGGAAAGGTCGCTTGGCTATTCTACCCAACAGGTAAAAGGAGATAACCTTAGCCTTACTAAAGAACAAAATGTGCTTGGGTCGCTGTCGGGAAAAATTGCAGGCGTACAGGTAGTTGGTTCATCGGGAGCAAGTTTAGGTGGTACACAAAAGATAAAGATCAGGGGAGTTAATTCACTTAATGGGAACGACCAGGCATTAATAGTAGTAGATGGCACTCCTATCTCCAATTCAAATTTTGGTGGTTCTACAGGTAATGGCCCCGACCTGGGAAACATTGCCCAGGATATCAACCCCGATGATATTGAAACAATAAATGTTTTAAAAGGCCCCGCCGCATCTGCGTTGTATGGTTTAAGGGGACAGTATGGAGTAATTCTTATCACCACACGGAAAGGGAAAAAAGGCGCTAAAAAAATAGATGTACAATATAGTTCTGCTTTTTCTATGGAGAAGACCGGGAACTTCATGCCACTGCAGGATATTTACGGTGTTGGCAATAATCAAACATTCATGACCCTTGCCAATGGCGATAAATATATAAACGGAAATGATGAAAGCTGGGGTCCAAAAATGGATGGCACGCCGGTGAGGATGTATTATAGTTTTTACCCGCAGGATGCTGAATTTGGTAAACTCACACCATTTGTGCCACACCCCAGCAACGTGAAGGACTATTTTCAAACCGGATTTAACATGAATAATAATATTTCGGTAGCTGGCGGCAATGAGAATATGACCTATAGGTTAAGCTATAATAACGGTTACATTAAAGGTGTAATGCCGGGCACTTCCTTAAAAAGAAATAATCTTGGTTTGAACACTTCGCTGGAAATTACCCCGAAACTAACGGCAGGGGTAAACGCTAATTTTACAAATAACAGCGCCACCCGCCCATCGCAGGGCTACCAGGGAACTGCGACCGGCCAGGTGCAGTGGTTCCAGCGCAATATTGATATGAACCGCCTCAAGAATTTCAGGTATGCCGACGGAACAATAATGAACTGGAATGTAAATCCTACCACCGCGGGTATCATTACCAATAACAGGCCCAGCGACTGGAATAATCCTTACTTCGACGCATACGCGAATAGCAATGATGATAGCAGGGACCGCTTGTTTGGCGACGTAAACCTCAGCTACCAGGTTTTGAAAGGATTAAAATTAAGTGGCTTCCTGAGGACAGATATGTATACTCAAAATGTTTCGCATAAAGAAGCGCTTGGTGGCAGGCTCGACGAAGGATATGCTGTTGCAAAATACCAGAGCAAAGAATTTAACTATGAATTTTTAGGGCAGTATACTAAAACATTTGGCGATGTGTCTATGAATTTGAACGTGGGTGCAAATAAATACACGGTGAATTTCACTTCAGTGAGCGGGAATACTGTTGGCGGGCTCACCAGCCCTGCATTTTATAGTCTTGCCGGTTCAAAAGACCGCCCTAATATTTCTTCCTTTATCCGGAGAAAAGAAGTAAGGAGTGTTTATGGAATGGCATCATTTGGATACAAAGACATTTATTTTATTGATGGTTCGATCCGGAACGATGTATCATCAACTTTACCGGTAAATAATAACTCTTATTCTTACCCCTCAGTTTCAGGCAGTATTGTATTTGGAGAGTTATTAAAGTGGAAGCCTTTGTCTTATGGTAAAATAAGAGCAAGCTATGCGATCGCAGGTTCTGATCTTCCTCCCTATCTAACAGGAAGCAGTTTTATCGCCGGCACAACATATACCGGGGGCGCTGCCACGATCAATCCACTTACTCTCTCCGATATTTTAGCGAACCCGGATATTGAACCTTCTTTTGCGAAAGCACTCGAAATGGGTATCGACGTTAGATTTTTGAATAACAGGATCGGTGCAGAGTTTACTTATTACCATCAAAAAAATGAGAACCAGATCATACAGCTTGACGTACCTGGTTCAAGTGGTTTTTCCGCTACAACCGTTAACGCAGGATTGATCGAGAATAAAGGATTTGAACTATCCCTTAATGGAAGCCCCGTTAAATCAAATTTCTTTACATGGAATACCAGCGTCAATTTTGCCAGGAACAGGAGTATGGTAAAAAAATTAGCTGCAGGTATTGATGTATACCAGCTGGATGCAAATACTTATTCAAGCGTTTCCATCTTTTTACAGGCAAGGGTCAATGAACCATTTGGAAGTTTAGTAGGCCAGGCATACCTGCGTGATCCTAAAACCGGGATGATATTACTTGATGCAGCAAACATGCCGCTTGTTGAAACCAACCATAACTTCGGCAGTGTGGTACCTAAATTCACCGGTGGGTTCCAGAATAGTTTTAAAATTTGGAAGATCGATCTTGCCGCAATGATAGATTTTCAATCGGGCGGGCAATTCTTCAGCTGGACAAAAATGCTGGCAATAAAATCCGGGCAAGCCGAAGAAACTGCAGCGATGAATGATAAAGGTTTTAATGTAAGGGATGCTATTGCTAACGGCGGAGGTTTCAAAATAACCGGTATCTCGCAGGCCAGTGGACAGGAAGTAACTGCTTACATAGACGCTCGTTCTTATTTCAGGAATACGATCGGAACCAAAATATACGAAGAGTGGTTATTTGATGCTTCCTATATCAAACTCAGGGAAATTAGTTTGGGCTATACCTTACCGGTAGGCCTGCTGTCCAAAACAAAATTCATTAAAACAGCGAAAGTAGCATTGATAGCACGTAACCCCGCTATGATATGGCAAAAAGCGCCTAAAGGATTAGAGCCCTCGGAACTATCTTATGGCAGCGGCTCAATCAGCTGGCTGGAAAAAGGTGAGTTCCAGACTGTGAGGTCCTATGGTATCAATTTTAATCTTACATTTTAATCGCCGATCATGAAAAAAATAAATCAAATCATATACATTTTAGTGGCAACACTTGCAATAGCAGTTAGCTGTAAAAAGTTTGATGGCAGCCTTAATGTTGACCCTAACCGGCCATCAAAAGCCTCAGGTACACAATTAATAGCGAATGCAGAAAGATCTTTGCCTGATATAAGCTCTTCACCTTACGGGGTTCATTACCCGCAGCATTTATCCAATACTTCATTTACCGAAAATTCAAGATATGCTACGGTTAATTTTAATTTTAACGGTTGGTACACAGGCCCGTTAATGGACCTGGAAACCGTTATCAACTCTACTACCCTTGATGCCAACGAAGGACCGGTTGTAAACCAAATTGCTGTAGCCAAGATCTTAAAGGCCTGTATTTTTTGGTTCCTCACCGATCGCTGGGGTGATCTTCCTTACTCTGAAGCATTAAAAGGTAAAGATGACTTTACCCCTAAATATGATAAGCAGCAGGAAATTTATAACAGCCTTTTTGCTTTGCTCGACCAGGCGAATGCAGCCATCATTACAGGTAATCTTAAAAATGATATCATGTACAATGGCGATGTTACCAAATGGAAAAAATTCGGCAACACGATCCATATGCTGATGGCATTACGTCTTTCAAAAGTTGACCCAACAAAAGGCACAGCAGAATTTAATAAGGCAGTTACCAACGGGATCATGACCTCTAACAGTGATAATTTTGCATATCCTCATCTTTTGGATGCTGCAAATGAAAATTTCTGGTATACACAAATGAACCGCATGGGAAGGCTTTGGTATGCAGTAAGCAAACCTTTAGTGGATACCATGCAATTGTCGGCCGATCCCCGTTTACCGGTATTTGCCAATAAAGCTACTTCTGGCCCTAATTCGGGTAACTACGTGGGATTGGATTATGGGCTAACCACTACCGTTACTCCAACTAACTATTCATTGTTAGGCGATAAACTGCGTTTACAAAATGCACCGGTATATTTAGTTACTTATCCACAGGCATTATTTGCTATGGCAGAAGCTGCAAAATTAGGATGGATTGCAGGCGGCGATGCAACAGCAAAAACCAATTATGAATCGGGAATAACAAATTCCATTTTGCAGTGGACGGGTGCTACTACAGGAGCCAGTACATATATATTACAACCCAGGGTCTTATATAATCCTGCGGAAGCTATTAAACAAATTGTTGTGCAGCGCTGGATCCATTTATTTTTAAATGGATACGAAGCGTGGGCAGAATGGCGAAGGACCGGCTTCCCTATATTGATCGCAGCGCCAGGCGCAAATGGTAATAATATTCCAAGGCGAGAGGCTTATCCTACGATAGAAGCGTCTAACAACACTGCTAATTACAATGCAGCAGTTGCAGCATTTCCTTATGGAGGCACCGATGGGCTCAATACCCGGGTGTGGTGGGATAAACCCTGATGACGTTCATTCAAAAGCATAAAAAAAGGAGGTTGTCTTTGAAACAGCCTCCTTTTTTATTATACTAAATTTATCAGCCCATCATTTCCACGCTCCTGTTTATAAAATTGGTGAGGCTGTTGCCTTTTAATAATCCCTGTGATAACAATGCAAGGTCTGCCAGGTTATGTACTAATTTTTCCTGTTTATCTTTTGCATCGGCCGCAAGGATGTTTTTATACACCGGGTGGTTACCGTTAACCGTTAGTGTTACTTCATCGGGCATATTAGCATAGAATGCTCCCATACCACTCGCTCCCTGCATAGCTGCCATATCTTTCATACGGCGCATGAACTCGGGCCTGGTTGCAACAACGGGAGGTGTATCATTGCTTAAGCCCTTTATTTCTACCGTCACATTCAGTTCAGGTATCTTAACACCGAATAATTCTTTGAGCTTTGCTTCATCATCTTTGCTTAATACCGTTTCGCCGCCTTCCTGTTTATCAATTAAATTATCGGTGATATCACTATCAACCCTTACAAACTGTATCTTCTCCCATTTCATTTCCATTTGCTGGATAAAACCATTGTCGATGATGGTTTCCATCTTCACCACTTTATACCCTTTTGCTACCGCCTGCTGTATATAAGCATCCTGCTGAACAGGGTTGGTGGTATACAAGATGACCAGGTGGCCATTTTTATTTTTCTGCAGTGTTTCTGTGGCCAGTTTATATTCTTCTAAAGTATAAAAAGTATTATCTGCGGCATCCTGCATGATATGGAATTTGTTCGCTTTGTCCAGGAATTTATCATCGGTCATCATACCATACTTCACAAAGAGGCCGAGGCTTTCCCATTTTTCTTCAAACTGTTTCCTGTCGTTCCGGAATATCTCTTCCAGTTTATCCGCTACTTTTTTAGTGATATGGCTGCTGATCCTTTTTACATTCTGGTCGCCCTGCAAATAACTGCGGCTAACGTTCAGCGGTATATCCGGGCTGTCGATCACACCGTGCATCAGCATTAAGAATTCGGGCACGATCTCTTTTACCTCATCAGTAACAAATACCTGGTTGCTGTACAACTGTATCTTATCTTTTTGAATTTCGTAACTCTGCTTGATCTTTGGAAAATATAAAATACCGGTAAGATTAAAAGGGTAATCTACGTTCAGGTGTATCCAGAATAATGGCGTTTCGCCATAAGGATATAGTTCTTTATAAAAATTGATATAGTCTTCGTCTGTTAGCTCCGAAGGTTTTTTTGTCCATGCCGGTGTTGGGTTATTGATCGATGTTTCTTCCGGCGCTGTTTCCCCTTCCTTCAACTCTTCAGGTTTTTCATTCACATCTTTAAAATAAATTGGAACGGGTAAGAACCTGCAAAATTTTTGAAGTATCGCTTCTATCCTGTACTTGTCTAAAAATTCTTTGCTTTCCTCGTTAATATGCAAAACAATATCAGTTCCCCTGAATTCTTTTTCTACTTCTTCCAAAGTAAATTCCGGGCTGCCATCACATTCCCAGCGAACTGCCTTTGCACCTTCCCTGAAACTTTTGCTGAATACTTCCACTTTATCACTCACCATAAAAGCAGAATAGAAGCCCAATCCAAAATGGCCGATGATATTGTTCTCGTTCTGGCCCTTATATTTCTCCAAAAATTCTTCTGCACCGCTAAAGGCTAATTGATTTAAATACTTATCAATTTCTTCTGCTGACATACCAACACCCCTGTCGCTGATGGTCAATGTCTTTTTTTCAGCATCTAGCTTTACATCGATCCTTAACTCGCCAATATCGCCTTTGGCCTCACCGATCGAAGAAAGGGTTTTTAATTTTTGGGTAGCATCAATAGCATTACTTACCAGTTCACGTATAAATATCTCGTGGTCGCTATATAAGAATTTTTTAATAATTGGAAAGATGTTTTCCGTCTGTACCCTTATGTTTCCTTTTTGCATATGAATGATTGTTACTATTTATGTATTTTATGCGTCTTGGTCAAATGAAATGCCAATTTTCAACCGCTGACAGGATGGCAAATTGTTAATAAATTCTTTACAGCAAAAATAGTTTTTGAAATCAATATGCAGCTACATTTGGCGCCGGATTTATTCTACAAACAAACTAAACCTTACGTATGAACAAATTGTTTACACTTAAATTTCTATGTGTATTCTTTTGCATTGGAATTTTCAACAGTACTACCCACGCACAACTTGCAGCCTGGGATTTTACAGGGCAAAATGCTACTGCTACCGTTGCGGCAACAACTTTTAATGCTAATTTAGTTTCAGCAGCCGGTGCCAATAATATTACCAGGGGTGCTGGTGCTGCTGCAAGTGCGGGGGCCAATTCATTCAGAACCGTTGGGTTTCAGAATAACGGGATAGCTACTTCCAATACTGATTATTTTCAAATCACACTTACAGCGCAGGCGGGATTTTCCCTTTCTTTATCGACTATAGATGCAAGATTAACCGGTACACAGACCTTTGTTGGAGCTGCGGGGGAAAG
>JADMIO010823479.1_pt1 | contig 26816 bp, 30 predicted proteins | sample 8958161 | NCBI WGS metagenome assembly JADMIO01 (sample SAMN16585339, study PRJNA669376) | soil metagenome | isolation source: Crop rotation soil | place: USA: Cullars Rotation, Alabama | collected 2011
CTTTCCCGATTTGCAGGATGGAGCGCGCCACTTCCGGCCGGCCCGCGCGCATCTCCATCGTCGCCGTTTCCGAGAGGCTGGCCGGCAGGCGGTCGCCCCATCCTTCGCCGCTCAGCGCCTGGAAGGAACGGATGCGCGCGGCCCAGCCGTCGTCGGCGCGTCCCGTCGCGCTGAGCGCGCCCGCCAGCAGCGCGTCGAGGAAGCCGCCGTTGCTGCGCTCGCTGAGGCGCGCGAAGCCGTCGCGGCTGGCTTGGAGGAGCGGCATGGCGCCCTGCCAGTCGTCGTCCACCATCGCGCAGAGCGCCAGCTGCCAGCGCACCTGCGCGGCGAGCGCGATGTAGGAAGGATGCGCTTCGAGCTCGCGCAGCAACGCGGCCAGCTCGGCGCTCGCGCCGGCGACGTCGTTGCGGTCGAAGCGCGTGCAGGCGGCGTAGTAGCGCGCCACGAGCGCCATCGGATCCTGCCCGAAGAGAGCCGCTGCGCGCCTCAGGTCCGGCTCCGCCGCGGCGGGGAGGCGCCGGCTGTAGCTCAACCTTCCGCGCAGATATGCGGCGTGCGCCTCGGCGAGTCGCGCGGCGTCGGCGCTGTGCTCGATCGCCGCCACTGCATCGTGCAGAAGTGATTCACCGGAGGTTTGCAACAGAGCATTGCCGGTGGCGCGGGCGATGGCTAGCAGGCGCGCGGCCTCCGCTTCGTTGCCCTTCTGCCGCGCCTCTGCCCACTGCCCCAGCGTCAACACCTCGGCCGTGGTCCGCGTCTGCTGGCGATACGTTTCGACCAGCGCGCGGACGGTTTGCGCGTCGCCCGCAACGGCGGCGCGCTCCAGCCGCGGCAACTCCTTGTGGAAGCGCTCCTCGCTCGTGGAAAGCGGCAGACGCGCCAGATGCTCGCGCGCTTCGACGGCCCAGGGCGAGGTTCCATCGACGGCGAGATAACGGCTCCATGCCTCCCGCGCCTGGCCCTGCAGGCCGAGCCGTTCCAGGATGAGTGCGCGGTTGAAGAGCGCCTCCGGCAGGCGGGGATCGAGGCGCAGACCGTGGTCCGCCGAGGCAAGCGCCTCCGGGTAGAGCGACGGCCGATCGAGACGCAGCGCGGCCGCGTACTGCGCCGCCGCGAGATCGCTCCAGACGCGCGGATTCTTCGGGTCGAGCGCCGCGGCCGCGCGCAATCGCGTCATCGCGTCCGCCGGCATCTCGATCATCACCAATCCGACGCCGGCTGCATGTTGCAGAGATGCCGTCTGCTCGCGGTTCGCACGGTCGACGATCTCCCCCACCGCGCCGCCGAGCTTGAGCCGCTCCGGATCGTCCGTCGCGCCGTTCGCCGCGCGCAGCGGACCGCGATAGGCGGCCCACGGGATGTCACCCGAAAGGCGCGCCTCTGCAACGCGCGCGGAGCGCGGCGCGAGCTTCTCCAGCCGGCCCAGCGGCGAGCGGAGGGAGAGCGCCCACGGCACGAGGCCAATGGCGAGGATCACCACCGCCGCCGCGGCCAGCCACGGCGCCAGCCGAAAGGAGCGCGCCGGCTCGACCGCCTTGCTTGCGGTGGCCACACCGCTGCGGCAGGCGGCGCACGTTTCGAGGTGGGCGAAGATGCGCGGCAGCTCCTTCCGCGGCACCTTTCCTTCGGCGAAAGCGGCGAGAACCTCCGGGTCGGGGCACTGCGTGTTTGCAGTCATGGCGCCTCGCTCACCTCATCGAACTGCTGCGCCTCATCGCGCAAACCGACGTCGAAGTCTTCGCCGAGCGCGCCGGAGAGGAGGTCCGGAAGCGCGCGCGCATCGATGCCCGCCGTCTCCAGTGCGTTGCGCAGCCGCGCCAGCGTCCGCTCCAGCCGGCGGTACAACGGCCGCTGCGGCAAGCGCATCATGCGCGAGACGTCTGCGATGCTGAGCGCCAGGCCGTAGTGAAGGCGCAGCATCATGCGGTCTTCCAGCGGGAAGGAAGCGAGCGTCTCGCGGAGCACGTGCGCGGTCTGCTGCGACAGCCGTTGCCGCTCGCGCTCGATGGCGCGTTGATCCGCGCCCGCCGGAGCGGCGAGCGGGAGCGCGACGTCTTCGATGTCGACGAAGCGCGGCTTCGGATTGCGCGCCGGAAGCCGCTGCAACATGCGCTGCGCCTCTTCCCGCGTGACCTCCGGGAACGACGCGCGCACGATGGGCAGCGCCTCCTCGAACGGCCGCTGATCGCGCTGCACGAGCAGCTCCAGCAGCACCGCGGCCGGCCCCAGGCGCGTCGCTTCGGCTGAGGCGTAGAAGCGCCCGCGGCCGTCCCACAGCAGGCGATCGATCACGACGGAGAGATAGGCGCCGAGGGAGGCGACGCCGGAGTGCTTGCGCAGGATGGCGCAGTCGTTCTCCAGCAAGGCGAGCTTCACGGAAGACGCGAAATCCTCGGCGTCCGCACCGCGCAGGCGGCCGCGCCGGCAAACGAGAGCGATGGTCCGCTCGATCGTCTCGAGGCTGTTCTCGAAGAGAACCGTAGCATCCATGCGGGGAGGAGGACTCGGGCCCGATCTTACGCCGGCCTCCATTCCGCTGTCGATCAAGAGCGCCGTCATCACCGCAGTCCGCTCGCCCATGAAGAGAAGGACCGGCCGTTTGCGACGCGGCCGGCCCTCCGATCTTCTACTAGGAGTAGGCCCTCCACACCGGATTGAGCACGGCGTTCAGCGTGTACTGCCCGCCGCTGCCCGAGACGGTGACGGAGCCGGGGACGTTCGTCGCCGTGTAGGTGTAGCTGCCGAGCGGATCGTCGCTGCTCGTGTCGTCCTGATCGAAGAGCTGCACGTAGACCTGCGAGTTGAAGCGGATGCTGCGGCCCGCGTTCCACGTGTCGTTCTTGGCCATGGAGAACTCGCCCTGCGAGGGATAGCGGTAGCGCGTGCCGTTGTCGATGGTGAAGTAGAAGTAGACCTCGTCGTGCCCCGACTCGGAGTTGTCGTTGCACTTGATGGAGTTGATGATCATGTAGTTCTGCGCGGGCGGCTGGTAGATGGGCGTGGTGGTCCAGACGAAGGTGTAGCTGGCCTCCCCTTCCGCGCCGTCCTCTTCGCCCGCGTCGATGGAGACGCTGATGCCGAGGAAGCCGCTCTTGGTCGGGCTGCTGTAGGCGGCCTCGACGTAGCCGCCGCCGAAGTCGTCGATCTCCACTTCCCAGCCGTAGGAGACGCCGCCGAGGTTGATCGGCTCGACGTTCCAGAAGCCGATCACGATGCCGCCCTCGATCCCTTCGCCGACGCCGATCTCCACCTGCCCGCTGGCGTACAGCACGTCCTGCGAGAAGTTGGCCGGATCGGAGGCGTCGACCGCGACGCCGATGCTGCCCTGCACGCCGATGATCAGCACGAGCGAGCCGCCCACGCCGGCGGAGATCGCTTTCAGCGGGAAGGAGATCTCCGCCTGCGGCAGCGCGCGGTGCTTCTCCACCAGCGCGTTCATCTGCGCGAACTCCGGCGCGAGGAGGATGGAGTGGAAGAAGCGGCGCAGATCATCCGAGCTCATGCCGGCCAGCGTGCCGAGCTTCGCCTTGTTCTCCGGCGCGGCGCTCCACTTCGCGATGGCATTCTTCGTCTCGGCGAAGAGCTGCTTCTCCAGCGCGGTGGGCTGGAAGGGCTGTCCGGCCGGGGTGGTCGCTTCGTTGATCGTGGCCCGCGAGCGGTTCAGGCTGAACTGCGCGAGCTGGGGTCCGAGCTCCTGGGCAAGTCCTTGCGTCATGTCGTGTTCCTTTCTTTCTCGTCGCGCGGTCACTTGGTGATCGTGACGTTGGTGATGTTGAGCGTGTACTTCGCGCCGTTCGGATTGCTCAGCGTGACGTTCGTCGGCAGCGAGTCCGGCGTGTAGTCGTAGCTGACCAGGTAGTCCGCCAGCTTCGGATCGAGCGAGGAGTCCTGGTCGTAGAGCGTGACCAGGCAGTCGTTCTCGAACTCCAGCCGCAGGTTGATGTTGGACCACGTCTTGTCGCTGCCGTCGTCCATGGAGTGCGCGTCCCGCCCGGCCGGGAAGAGATGCGCGATGCCGGCGTCGGACTGGTAGAGGATGATCACCTCGTCATGCCCGCTCTCCGACGTTCCTCCGCACGTGATCTGGTTGAGTGTGAATGCAGTGGTTCCCATCGATCGAATGTCCCCTTTCGTTTGCTGTGGGTCTTGCGACCTCTCACCAGGTGATGAGCGGGGTGGGCGGACGGTTTTCCACCGGCCGGGAAGATTTTTTGGTGCGCGGGCGGGACGCCCGCTCACCAGAGCGAGCGTTGTCCGCGCAGCGTTTCGGGATCGACCGGCTGCTGGCCCATGAGGCGTTGCAGCTCGCGCGCGCTGGCCGGGCTGTGGCCGGCGAAGTGATTGTTGAAGAAGCCGTAGATGTCCTTCGTATGCGCCGCCTGCCGCAGCGCCTCCGACCAGGCGCTGATCTCCTCGGAACGATCGAACTGCACGTGCGAGTAGTCGGTGATCTCGCGGTCCGGCCCCATCCACCGCACGTAAAGAAAGTCCGCCGTGGGACGCTCCACCAGCTCCAGCATGGTCTCCCGGCGGATCCACCGGCCGTCGCTCAGCGCCAGCGCGATGCCGTGCTTCGCCAATGCGTCCAGCAGATACGGCCGCACGTCCGCGCGCATCCACCGGCTCTGCCGCAGCTCCACGGCGAAGCGCAGCTCGCGCGGCAGCGTGGGAACGAACTGTTCGAGCGCGGGCAGCTCGTCCGGCGCAAAGTCCGGCCCCATCTGCAGCAGGATCGGTCCCAGCTTGGGCCCCAGCTCGCGCGCGCGATCGAGGAAGTCGTGCACCAGCTGACCGGCGTTCTGCAGCCGCAGCTCGTGCGTCACCTCCTTCGGCATCTTCAGCGCGAACGTAAAGTCCGCCGGCGTCCGCTCGCTCCATCCGCGCACGGCTCGCGCGTCCGGCACGGCGTAGAACGTGGAGTCGACTTCCACGGCGCGGAACATCCGCGCGTAGGTCGGCAGAAACTCGGGTGGGCGGGTGCCGGGCGGGTAGAAGGGGCCGACCCAGGCGGGATAGTTCCACCCCTGCGTGCCGATGAGCGTGGTCATGCGGGAGAAGATTTTACGGGAGCGCGAAAACGCCGAGCGCGGTGCGGCGCGGCGCGGTCGAACTTCGTGGCGCGCACGAGCTGCCCGTTGCGCCGGTCGAGCGCAACCAACCGCCGGCACCCGGCACCATTGCGAACCGGATGAGCGCATGCGCGATGGCGAGGGGCGGGAGAACGAGATCGACCGCGCCGCTCTTGATCGCGGCAGCCGGCATGTAGGGAGCGAGCGCGCTGGCCGGATCCTGCGCGATGCACGTGCCGCCCGCATCTTTGATGAACTGCGTTCCGACGGCGCCATCCGAGCCGTAGCCGGAAAGCACGATGCTGACCGCGGCTGCGCCCCAATGCAAGGCGGCGGAGGTGAAGAGCAGATCGGCCGCTGGCCGGGTGAAATGCATTTTCGCCGCGCCGGAGATCGAAACGACGTCTCGCCGCCGAACGATCAGATGGTGGTCGGGCGGAGCGGTGTAGACGTGACCGCCCTCCACGCACTGCGCACCGTTGACCTCTGTGACGGGGAGGACGGTGTGCCTGGCCAGCATCGTCGCCAGGTAGCTCGGCTTCGTCGGCGTGAGGTGCTGGACGATGAGCACCGGCATGGGGAAGTCGCGGGGCAACGTCGCGAGGATCGGGATGAGGGCCTGGTGACCGCCGGCGGATGCGGCGATCACGATGACGCCGGATGTGGCGGCCATACGGCAGAGAGCGTAGCACTGTTCGCGTATCGATCCCCGCTGATCGGGACCGAAATTAGCAACCCTGATGTCTTCCATGCACAAACGCAAGATCGGCAATCTCGAAGTCTCCGCGCTCGGGCTCGGCTGCATGGGGCTGAGCTTCGGCCTCGGCCCCGCCACGGACAAGGGGGACGCCATCGCGCTCATCCGCGGAGCCGTCGAGCGCGGCGTGGCGTTCTTCGACACCGCGCAGGTCTACGGGCCGTTCACGAACGAAGAGGTGGTCGGCGAAGCGCTCGCGCCGTTCCGCGACCGCGTGGTCATCGCCACGAAGTTCGGCTTTGACTTCGATGAGCAGGGGAAGCAGCTGCCGGGCCTCAACAGCAAACCCGACTCCATCCGCCGCACCGTGGACGGCTCACTGCAGCGCCTGCGCGTCGAAACGATCGACCTCCTCTATCAGCATCGCGTCGATCCGGACGTGCCGATGGAAGACGTCGCCGGAACGGTGAAGGCGCTGATCGGCGAAGGGAAAGTGAAGCACTTCGGCCTGTCCGAGGCGGGCGTGAGGAACATCCGCCGGGCGCATGCGGTGCAGCCGGTGACGGCGCTGCAGAGCGAATACTCGATCTGGTGGAGAGAGCCGGAAGAGGAGATCCTCCCCACGCTGGAGGAGCTCGGCATCGGCTTCGTCCCCTTCAGCCCCCTCGGCAAAGGCTTCCTCACCGGCAAGATCGACGAGACGACGACGTTCGATCCCTCCGACTTCCGCAACACCGTCCCCCGCTTCACGCCCCAGAACCGCAAGGCGAATCAGGATGTGGTCGAGCTGGTGAAACGGATCGCGGCCGAGAAGCACGCCACGCCGGCGCAGATCGCGCTCGCCTGGCTCCTCGCCCAGAAGCCGTGGATCGTGCCGATTCCCGGCACCACGAAGCTGCACCGCCTGGAAGAAAACCTCGGCGCGGTCGAGGTCGAGCTCTCCGCGGAAGACCTGCGCCGGATCGGCGCCGCCTCATCGGCCATCACCATCCACGGCGCGCGCTACGGCGAAGGCTCACAAAAGATGGTCGACCGGTAGGCCGCGATGCGCGTGTGCAGGGAAGGAGCTTGAGCATGGACATCCAACGCAGTGGTGACAAGGCATCCAACAAGGGACCGGCGGAGTTTTTCACGGGAAGCGTGCGGGTCGACCCGCTGATCGCATCGACGCCGCCCGCGCGCGTGGGCGGCGCGGTGGTGACGTTCGAGCCGGGAGCGCGCTCCGCGTGGCATACCCATCCGCTCGGTCAGATGCTCGTCGTCACGGCAGGCTGCGGCCTCGTGCAGAGCTTGGGCGGACCGGTCGTGAAGATCCGGCCGGGCGACGTCGTGTGGTGCCCGCCCGGCGAGAAGCACTGGCACGGCGCGACGTCGAAGACGGGCATGACGCACATCGCGATTCTCGAGACTCTCGACGGCAAGAACGTGGAGTGGATGGAGCACGTGACGGAGGAGGAGTACGCGGCGGGAGAGTGCGCGGAATGACGGCGGCGGCGCCTCGCCTCGTCGGCTCGCTGCTGCCGATCCTGACGGCTCGGACTCGGCACGGGCAAGTCTTCGATCTGACGCTGCCGCTGGCGGAGGTGGCGGAGGGGTACCGCGTGTGAGAACGCGGTGTTTCACCACGGCCGACTGTTCATCAGCGTCTTGATAGGCCGGCGACATTCATGCCGGGCGCGCCCATCGACCGGCAGCCCAGCCGATGATCGCTCCTCCGAGGATGCCGGTGGTGAGGATCGGCGCGTACGCCTTGGTCACGATCGCGTCCGGAATACTGATGAGAAGGCCGACGACCAGACCGCGAGCCCAGGGCGGAAGCGGCATCTGCACCGCCACGGCGAGGACCCCGATCGCGAACCGGCTCGCGAACGCAGCCGCAAACGCCGTGGCGCGGTCGGCGAAGTGGAGGGGGAGCATCAGAGCCACGTCGACCGCTCCGAAGACAACTCCCGCAACGACCCCAAACGTCAGACGGTTCATCATGCCTCTCTCAAGGCGCCGAGCGTACGCGGCCGAATCAACCAGGTCAACCGATGCGCGGTACCACGGTCGCGACTTGGTCGCCGACGGCGCGCTGCGGCATCACGGTCCATCGCGGTCCGCACACCAGCACGAGTTTGTTGGAGTCGTTCAGCCAGAAGTTCACCTCTTTCGAGAAGACCTCGAAGGTCGGATCGCTTTTGCTGATCAGCCGCACCTTGGCGATCTTGCAATCGTCCGTGAAGAAGCTGGTGTGGGACTCCTTGCGGAGGGTCAGCTTGTTGATCTCCGCCGCGGAAGAGGAGGGAGGGGCGGTGGGGACGAGCTTGTAGACGCCGCCGCGCTCATAAGGTCCGCTGAGGAGGTTCTCCGGCTCGTCGTTGAGCCGGGCGCTGAGCCTGTGGCTCGTGCCGGACCACCAGTCGTTGGAAATGGTGATTTCGACGACGAGCTGGGTGGCGCGCGTGCCGATGAAGCGGCGGATGTCGACGATCGACTGACCGTCTCCGTGGACCCGCGGTTCGTCTTCGTACATTTTCAAGCGAAGCCGGTCGTCAGCGCCCACCACCCATACTTCGGCCGGCCCGGCTGCGTGAATGCCGACGACCGCAGGGAATGACGATGACGACTCGATCAGCGGTGACCCCGAGGCACCGGGCATGCCGGCCACGTTATGCCTGAACAGACGGGGCCCGACCGGGCTCTTGATCTGAGAGATCCTTCCTTCGCAGTATTTCGCCGGAAGGCCGAAGCCATGAGCGACCGACCAGACGTTGATCAGCGCCGGCTCTTCCGCCAGCGGCAGCTGCATCGCTCCGGGATGGGTGGCCGGGCGGTCGAGCTTCACGATGGCCCAGTCTTCCATGACTCCAATCCCGACGATGTCCACGTACCTCCAGCGAATGATCTCGGCGAGGCCATACACCTGAGCGACGGAAAACTCGGATGGAACATTGCCCGACGCATCGGTTGCCCACCCGAAGACGATCCGCAGTGATTCGAGCGGCCAAAGGTTGCGGTCGTGATCGAGGAGCACGTGAGCTGCCGTCGCGATCACCTGCGGCGCAATCGAGAAGGCCGTTCCGAGGGCCAGTCCAGGCTGATCGACGAATTTCACTTCCGCAGCCGGCGACTTCTGGAACTTGTTCCAAAGAACGTCGCGCAGCTTCGATGCGACGTAGGTCACCTTGTCTGCGCTTTGCGTCAGGCTGCTTTTCCACACCACCGCACCGACGGCCCCAGCGAGCGCTCGCCTTTGCAGGTCGCGGATGGAACGAGCTTCGATTCTGTCGTCGGGCTTGTAGATACCCTCGGGTACCAGCTCGTCGGACCCAATCTCGCCCAGCGGAGGCCTGAGATCGGCCCCGGCGGGATATGGCGCCTGCTTCACGCCGCTATCGTCGATGAGCTCCCGCTGCGGCGCCGGCGCGATCTCGAAGCCGTATAGTTCAGCGCCGTGTACCGGATCGAAGTTAATGGAGCTTTCCGCGCCCCCGGCGATGATCACCGCGGCGTAGCCGCCACGAGCAGCCACCGCGGCATATGCTCCTCCTCGCGCGACCGACAGTTCGGCACGTTCGACGATCGACCATACTTTGTCGTCCACATCGAAGCGCCAGACCCGGCGATCGTGCCAGAAAGGCGCATATGCGCCGAAGATGAAGATTGAGCGGCCGACCCGCACGACCGCATTACTGATCGTCGAGCTGTTGTGCGCGCCCGGCCAGACAGGAAGCGCGGTCCACTTGTTCTCACCCGGATCGTACGCCGCGCAGGATGAAGTCGAGCCGCCGGCGATGATCAGCTTCCCATCGACCTCGACGCAACCGTGTCCGTAAACCTCAAACGGAAGGGACGCCGCGGGCGACCAGCGGTCGTGTTTGACGTCGTAGATCTCGTGTGCGTTGCCGGGGCCCGCGCCTCCGCCCGGCTGGCGCTGAGAGCCGCCTAGCAGGTGGATGTTCGTGCCGATGACAGCGCATGCCGGATGGCTCCGCGCAACCGCCGGCGTGGCGCATGCTTTCCACTGCTTCGTTTCCGTGTCGTAGGCTTCGACGACGTTGAAGGGGACATCGATCCTCCCGCCAAAAACGAAGAGACGGGTGCCGACCACCGCCGCCGAAAGTCCTCCGCGCGACGTCGGCAAATTTGGTAACGCTTCCCACTTCCCGCGCGGCATGAGCATGTCGTCGAGCTCGAGGCGGTAATGCGACGCCGTCGGCTGCTTCGTCTCTCCTCCGAACACGTGAATAAAAGACCCGATGGAGATGCCCGCTCCGGCGTGTCTGGCGTCGGGCAGGTCGGGCAGACGGAGCCGTTTTCTCAGAGCCGGTATATTCATACTTAAGGAGTGTCAGAAGTCGGTAAATACACACCTCTTCCCGACAGGGTGACGCGATCGGTGTCCCTATGAAGTGAGCTCGACCATTCTCATATCTGGGACAGCTCATCCGCTCCCGCGAAAGATGACCCAATCGGGCAAGAACTGAGGGATTTCAGGCAAGCATTTCACCCCGACCAAGCGTTATCTTGCCCGTGGAAATGATGGCAACAGCGAAACCTGATTTGACGACGTTGGCCGGGTTGATCAGCACGCACGCCCCGTACGACGGCAGTTTCGATCTGCGCCTCGCAAACGTGCATGTGATCAAGGTCTCGCGCCCGAGCACGAGAGCGACGCGCACGATCCAAAGTCCGTCCGTCTGCATCGTCGCGCAGGGCGCGAAGAGCGTGATGATCGGCGACGACGTCTATCCCTATGAAAGCGGACAGGTAGCGGTATATTCAGTCGACATCCCTGTGGCGGCGGAGATCACGCGAGCCACACCCGCCCAGCCGTATCTGACCCTGAAGATCGATCTCGAACCGCAGAAGATCACCGACCTCGCAAAGCGCGCTTTCCCGAACGGGCTGCCTCGGGCACAAGAGAGTCGACCGCTCTACATCGGAGAAGCGGACTCGCACCTGATCGATGCGGCAATGCGGCTCATCACGCTGATGGATCGTCCCGCGAATGCGCAGCTCATCGCGCCGCTCGTCATCGACGAGATTCTGATCCGTTTGCTCGTAGGTCCAATGGGACCGCGCATCGTGCAGATGGGTGTGATCGACTCGAACTTCCATCGCGTCGCGAAAGCCGTGTCGTGGCTACGCGAAAACTTCGATCAATCGGCTGATGTGGAAGAGCTAGCGCGGCTCGTCAACATGAGCCTCTCCGCGTTCCACCGCCAGTTCCGCGCGGTGACGTCCATGAGCCCCTTGCAGTTTCAGAAAGCTCTTCGCCTGCAGGAGGCGCGGCGCCTGATGCTCACCGCGATGCTCGATGCGAGCGCCGCCGGCCGCCGCGTTGGCTATGTCAGTGCATCCCAATTCAGCCGCGAGTACGGCCGCTTCTTCGGAAGCGCCCCCACGCGGGACATCCACCGCCTCCGCGAGGAAGGCCACGCGGCGGCCGAAGCGCCGCAGTAACGCGGCCGGCGGCGTTCCGCATCACACATCGTCTCGGCGGCTCGCGTGCTGCGGGCTACGAGGAAGTGTCGTCCCGACGTAAGGAGTCTCCACGTGAACAGAATTCTGCTCGACGCGAAGACGCTCAAAAATGCGATGGCGGGACAGGACGTCGTGTACGCCAATCTCGCGGGCGATCTCCCGCGCATGGCGCGCACGATCGTGGCCGCGATGCAGGACAGCGGCATTCGGCGGCTCATCTTCATCATCTCAATGGGAATCTACGACGAGGTGCCGGGGCAGAAGTACCGCAGCGTCCTCGATCCCTACAGAGATTCTGCGGCAGTCGTCGAAGCATCCGATCTCGAGCCGTTTCGCGGCGGCGTCGTGTCGCGAAAGAGCGTCGCGTCGCTGATCGTGAAACTCGCGACCACTGCCGGACTGGAAGCTCGCCACAGCCTCGGGGTAAGTAAGCGTGAGCCGCGAAATGCCGCCGCAAATCAACAGGAGATGAAGACTTTATGAGAGCAACCGTCATGTACGGCGCGGGCGATGTCCGCGTCGAGAATGTCCCCGATCCCCGCATTGTCCAGCCAACGGATGCGATTGTCCGCGTGACACGCGCCTGCATCTGCGGAAGTGACCTCTGGCCGTATCAACAGATGGAATCGACACCCGGCGGACGGCGCATGGGTCACGAGTTCATCGGTATTGTCGAAGACGCCGGCAGTGACGTGCGCGCAGTGAAGAAGGGCGATCTCGTCGTCGCGCCGTTCGCCTGGTCCGATGGAACGTGCGAGTTCTGTCAGCAGGGCCTCCAGACTTCGTGCCTGCACGGCGGCTTCTGGGGCGGCGAGCTGGATGGCGGACAGGGCGAAGCGGTGCGCGTGCCGCTCGCCGACGGAACACTCGTTCGCCTTCCGGTCGGACCCGATCACGCGCTGATGCCGTCCCTGCTGACGCTCACGGATGTGATGGGCACCGGCCACCATGCAGCACTCGCGGCCAAGTCGCACCCGGAAAGATCGTCGCGGTCGTCGGTGACGGTGCGGTCGGACTCTGCGGAGTCATCGCCGCGCGCCGGCTCGGCGCCGAGCAGATCATCCTCCTCGGCCGTCACGCCGATCGCATCGCTCTCGCCCGTACGTTCGGTGCAACCGACATCGTCAGCGAGCGCGGACAGGAAGCCATCGAGAGGGTACGTGCGCTCACGAACGGACTCGGTGCTCACTCGGTCCTCGAATGCGTCGGCCACGGCCAGTCGACGGAGACGGCGCTCGGGATCGTGCGTGCCGGAGGCGCTGTGGGTCGCGTTGGAGTCCCGCAGCAGGAGACGCTGCCTGCGTCGATCCCGACGTTTTTCAGCAACATCACGATCTCCGGCGGTCCCGCACCGGTGCGCGCATACATCGAAGAGCTGATGATCGACATCCTGGACGGCCGTATCGAACCGGGCCGCGTGTTCGATCGCACTACGAGTCTCGACGGCGTACCCGATGGCTATCGCGCAATGAACGCGCGCGAAGCGATCAAGGTGATGGTCACCAACTAATCGCGACTGAAGGAGATTGCAATGCCAGACGTCGTCGTTCTCATCGGAGCCGGTTCCATTGGTCAAGCCATCGCCCGACGCGTCAGCGCCGGTAAGCACCTGCTCCTCGCCGATCTTCGCCAGGAGAACAGCGACGCCGGGGCGAAGGTCCTCAGCGGGGCGGGCTTCGAGGTCAGCACCGCGAGCGTCAATGTCTCCTCCCGCGCGTCCGTGCATGCGCTCGTGGAAACGGCGACGGCGATCGGCCCTGTCACGGGCGTCATTCACGCGGCGGGCGTTTCCCCTTCGCAAGCCTCGCCGGAGATGTCGCGATTCCGAAGTCGGTGCGCAAGGAGCGGATGGCGGAGAACTTCAACATCTTCGATTTCAAGCTCACCGATGACGAGATGAAGTCCATCGCCACACTGGACACCGGCACGAGCAGCTTCTTCGACCACCGCGATCCAGCCATGGTGAAGTGGCTCAGCGAGGCGCAACGCCCGACGTAGGAAGAAGAACTGATCGAGACCATCACGCACCTCGCCTTCTACCCGGCGCATGCCGCGCTTCCCGTCACCGCCGTGCAGAACGAATACTCGATGCTTGACGTGGCCCCGAGCAGGAGGTGATACCGACCTGCGAAGAGCTAGGAATCGGCTTCGTACCCTGGAGCCCGCTTGGCGTGCAGTTCCTGACCGGATGGAACGACCGTAGTGGCGCACATGGTCGAGAACACTGGCGCGTCTGCAGTTCGATTCACGCCCGCCGAGCTCGCGGAGTTGAACACGGCGGTGAGATCGATCGTGGTGCGCGGGGCCCGTCTTCCGGAACAGGTGCAGGTCTTCTCCGGAGTGGAAGCGCCACCGAAGCCGCGTCAATGACCGCCACGCACTCATGGATCCGGTGGGGACTGGTGACCCTGATCGCCGGCGCGTGCACGAATGGTGGTGACCCGGATGTCTCTTCGTCCCGCGCGAACGAAATCAGCGGCACGGAACGGCAGGTGAACAAGACGAACGCAGCTCACGTGAGCATCAACGATACGATCGGATATCTGCTGAAGCATCCGGCGTTCGCCGGGTTCGCTCCCCTCATGCTGCCGCGGGACGATCGCCGGTACGACGAGACGCTACCCGTCCGGGACATCAGCTCGCGTCTCTGAAAAGAAATTGGCTGTGGCGGGAGGGCTCGAACCTCCGACCACCGGATTAACAATCCGGCGCTCTACCAACTGAGCTACACCACAGAATCGCGCGAAAGGTTGCGGATTCTAGCATGGACGGCGCGGAGGCGGGCGGCGGCTTCGGCCATGTCGGCGTGCACGCAGATCGTGTCGAAGGCGATGGGGACGCGCGTGCCGTCGCGGGCGATCACGACGCCGTCCGTGATGAGGAGGGCGGCTTGGGCGGCGGCTTCGTCGATGGTGAGGAGCGAGCCGGGGAGCTTGCGCGACATGAGCGCGCCATCCGCCTCGTAGCGGCGGTCGGCGAAGGCCTCGCGGATCACCGGGACGCCGGCGGCGCGGGCGGCGGCGGCCATCTGGGAGTGATCGGGGCAGACGATGGCCAAGCCTTGCAAGGCGCTGATGATGACGTCGGCGAGTGCGCGGTCGCGGTGGGCGTCGTTGTACAGCGCGCCGTGCGGCTTCACGTGATGGAGCGGCGCGAATGCGCGCAGGGCGGCGATCTGGGAGACGAGCGAGGCGCGCAGCGCGGCGGCCTCCATCGCGAGCGAGACGCGGCCGAAATTGGCGCGGTCGGGGTATGACGGGTGCGCGCCGAGCTTTACGCCCAGCGCAAGTGCGCGCGAGGCGGCATCACGCATGGAGGCGGCGTCGCCGATGTGGCCGCCGCAGGCGACGTTGGCCGAGGTGATGAGGGGCCAGATCGCGTCTTCGTCAGGGGCGGACTCGCCGAGATCGGCGCTGATGTCGATCAGAGCGCGGTTCCTTTCGTCTCCGGGAGCAGCCAGACCAGGCCCGCACCGAGGAGGAAGAAGAGCGACGATGCGGCGATGACGGCGCCGAGGCCGAAGCGGGCGGCGGCGGCACCGATGGCGAACGGCGCGAAGGCGGAGGCGAAGCGGCCGCCGTTGTAGCAGAAGCCCTGCGCCGTGGCGCGGATGCGCGTGGGGAAGAGCTCGGCCAGCAGCGCGCCGAATGCGGAGAAGTAGCCGTGCGCGAAATAGCCGACGAGCGGCCCGAGGATGAGCAGCGCCGCGGTGTGCCGCGCGCCGAAGGCGAAGAGCGGCACGACGAGCGTCGCGGCGATCATGAAGAAGGTGAATGCGGGACGGCGGCCGATGCGGTCGGCGATGTAGCCGAACGTGATGTAGCCGAAGAACGCGCCGATCTGCAGCGGGATGAGCCAGCGCGCGCCGGTGGTGAGAGTCAGGCCCGCGCCGCCTTTCTCCACCGGCGAGGCGAGAAACGACGGGAGCCAGGAGGTGAGGCCCCAGTAGGCGATGAGGACGCTGCTGGCGAGGAGCGTGGCGATGGCGGTGCGGCGGAAGAACGGCGGCGCGAAAATCTCGGCGAAGCGCGATTCCTCGCGCGGCCGGTCGCGCCAGATGGGCGGCTCTTCCACGCCGCGGCGGATGAAGAACGCGGCGACGGCGGGCAGCGCGCCGGTAAGGAAGAGCAGGCGCCAGCCGAAGCGGTCGAGGAGAAGCGAGGAGAGCGCGGCGGCGAAGAGCGCGCCGATAGCCCAGCCGGACTGCATCATCCCCATCGCCTTGCCGCGGTGCTCCGCGGGCCACGTCTCCGCCACGAGCACGGAGCCGCACGACCACTCGCCGCCCATGCCGAAACCGACCAGGATGCGCCAGGCCACGAGCTGCCACACGGCGTGCGACGTCGCCAGACCGGCGGTGGCGCCGGAGTAGAGAAGGATGCTGAAGGTGAGCGAGCGCACGCGGCCGATGCGGTCGGCGAAGCGGCCGAAGACCATGCCGCCGACCGCGCTGGCGACGAGAGCGATGCCGGCCAGGCCGCCCATCTGCGCGCTGGTGAGGCCGAACTCTTTCTGGATGGGGAGCAGCGCGAAGGTGAAGAGGAGGAAGTCCATCGCGTCGAGCATCCAGCCGGCTTGCGCGGCGATGAGGGCTCGCCACGCGCGGCGGTCGACGTTGGGGAACAGCATGGAGGGGAAGTTTAGCGCCTGAAGGTACGGATCCTTCGCCCTCTGCGGGGCTCAGGATGACAGCGTCAGCGCAGGCGGGAGAGGAGGAACGTCTCCAGCCCCACGTCCACCGGCAGGCCGCCGCTCTTGCGCTTCACTTCCAGGTCCGCGATGGTGGCGAGCGCGCGGAAGAGGTCCTCCTCTTTCCAGCCGCGCGCGGCTTCCCACTTCTTGTGCAGGGGGAAGGGGTGGGGGCGCTGGCGCACCAGGCCGTGCTGCTTGAGGTAGTCGCTCACGCGGTCGGCCAGCATGTCCTTGAAGCGGTTGTAGGGCATCGACTGGCGGAGGTCGACGTTGTGCACGCGCGCGAAGGAGACGATGCCGATCATCTGGCGCAGCTCGTCCGCAATGGGAAACAGAAAGCGGCCGTAGTGGATCTCCAGCGCCGCGCGCGCGTCCTCGCGGCGCGCCTGGGCCACGAGATCGCGCAGCTTCGACACCGCCTCCAGGATTTTCCCTTCGGTGAAGAGCGAGCCGAGCTCGTAGCGCGCGCCGCCTTCCACGGCGGCGATCTCCTTATCCACCAGCTCCGCGGTGACGCGCCCGCCGCTGCCGGCCAGGGTGACGAGGCGCTCCGCTTCGCCGAGGATGCCGCGCAGCTCGGGCACTTCCTTGGAGAACTTGTCGGAGAGCATCCGCTCGATGCCGAGGCGCTCGCGCAACTTCGCGATCGCGCGCGTCTCGAACTTCACGTCCGCTTCCGCCGCAGCCGCATTGATCGCCGCCTCGAGCGCGCTGTTGAAGCTCTCGCGCGTGAGGTCGGTCACGACGACGGCGCCGTGCTTGTCGATGAGGTCGACGGTGGCGGAGTCGCGAGGGATCTCGCCGGTGCGCATGAGGAGGAGCGAGCCAGGCGCGCCGCCGCGGGAGATGGCTTCCATCAGAATCGCCGCGTCGCCTTCGCCGGCGCCGACTTTCTTGCCGGTGGTGCGGCAGAAGGCGAGCATCTCGCCCAAGGTCGCGTCGGCGACGCCCAGTGCCTCGCCGATCTGGCGGTCGGTCATGTCCAGGTCGACACCGATCAGACCGAGAACGTGAAGCAGTTTGGCCGCGGAGGACGCCCGCTTCTTGTCCGTCTTCGCGCTCTTCCAGTCGCTCACCGCTTTCTCATAGAGCGAGGTCAGCTCCTTGGCGGAGACGAACGCGTTCAGCTCATTGATGACGAGCAGACGCTTGCCGCCGAAGAGCGACATGGTGCGGTAGGAGTCGAGGATGCGGGCCAGCTCGGCGCCCGCTTCGTACGTCTCCAGGGCGATGCCGGGGTTGGCGGCGACGAGGGCGTCGCGCAGGTCGTGGAAGGCGGATTCGGCGAGGTACTCGGAAGAGCCGCCCACCAAAATGGCGGCGGGCGGCTTTCCGTTGGTGATCTGGGTGAGGATGGTTGCGAGCGGCCGCGGCATGAGCCTACGACCTTAGGAGAGGAGACCCTTCTCCTGCAGCTCCTGGCAGTCGATGCAGAACGGCGTCCAGGGAACGGCCTGCAGGCGCTTCTCGCCGATCACGGCGTTGCAGTTGGTGCAAACGGCGTAGGAGCCGTTGCGCATGCGGGCGAACGCTTCGTCGATGAGCATGAGCAGGTTGCGCTCGGCGTCGGAGAGGGAGAAGTTGAGCTCTTTGGAGTAGGCGCTGGCCGCTTTGTCGGCCAGGTCCTGGATGCCGTCGTCCGGCTGAGCGTTGCCGGCGGCCTTGTCGCGCTCGTACGAGTCGAGGAGCTCGTGCTGTTTCTGGCGGAGAGCATCCTCGTACTGCTGGTAGGGGTTGACCTTCGGTTTGGTTTTGGCCATGGAAGCCGGCTCTCCTTACTTGTGATAAGCGATGTTGCGCATCAACGTACAGGCCCGATAAATCTGTTCCAGCAGGACGACCCGAGCGATCTGATGCGGGAGAGTCATCGCTGAGAGGCTCAGCAACTTATCGGCGCGTTTTCGGATGGTCTCGTCCAGGCCGACGTCTCCCCCCATCACGAAGTTGACGCCGTGCGGGCTATCGATCGTCAACCTCTCGAGCCACCGTGCAAACTTCAAAGAATCAAGAGCTTGCCCCCGCTCGTCGAGCACTACGGTGTACCCGCGCCCGGGGATCGCAGCCAGCAGGCGCGCCGAATCGGCGCGGATGATAGCCTCGTCGCTCCGGCTTTGTCTACTTCGCTCCGGAGCCACTTCCACTATCTCGACCGGATAAAAATGCTTGATCCGATTAAGGTAACGCTCGCCGGCTGCCGCCAGCTCGGCGTCGGCATTCGAACGGACCCAGATCAATCTAAATTTCACCGGCCACGGGCCGGCGCGCTGGTGGGCATCGCCTCGGCCTTCCTTTCGATCCTCATCAGTCGATGTCGTACTTGCGCCGCTTTTCCAAAAGCGTCTTCCGGTTGATGCCGAGGATCTCGGCGGCGCGGGAGTAGTTCTCTTTGGTCTGGCGCAATACCTCGCGGATGTAACGCGCCTCCAGCTCGTCCAGGGTCCAGGCGTCGCGCGCCGCGACGGCCACCAGCTCAGACGGCGCGGCGAGCGGCAAGGATGCGGCGGTGATGGTGTCGCCGTCGGTGAGGAGCGACGCGCGCTCGATGGCGTTGCGCAGCTCGCGCACGTTGCCGGGCCAGGCGTAGTCGACGAGCGAGCGCAAGGCATCGGCATCGATGCGCTTGCCGGCGTTGCGCGCGAACTCTTCCGCCAGGCGCGGCACATCCTCTTTCCGTTCGCGCAACGGAGGGAGCGTCAAGGTGAGCACGTTGATGCGGTAGAGGAGGTCGCGGCGCAGCGCGGCGGCGACGTCGGCGCTGGAAGACGAGATCACGCGCGCCTCGAGCCGCACTTCGTTCCCCCCGCCCAACCGCGTAAAGCGCCGCTCTTCGAACGCGCGCAGGAGCTTCGCCTGCAGCGCAGGCGTCAGCGCGGCGATCTCATCGAAGTAGACGCTGCCCCGCTTCGCCGCCTCCAGCCGCCCCGGCTTGCGCTCGGTGGCGCCGGTGAAGGTGCCTTTCTCGAAGCCGAACAGCTCGCTCTCGAAGAGGTCGGGCGGGATGGCCGCGCAGTCGACGTGCACGAAAGGCTCGTCCCGGCGGTTTCCAAAGCGATGGATGGCCTCGGCGAGCCAGCCCTTGCCCGAGCCGCTCTCGCCGAGGATGAGGATGCTCACATCGTGGTCGAGGGCCCGGTCGACCGTGCCGAGGAGCGCCCGCATGGCGGGGCTCCTGGTGCGCAACGCGCGGGTCAGCTCACGACGTCTTCTTGAGGCGGGCATCCCGCGGCCTTTCGGCCCCTTCGGCGTAGTCCGCGGTGACGTTCGGCGCATCGCCCCACAGGCGCTCCAGGCCGTAGAAGCGGCGGACGTCCTCGGTGAAGATGTGGACGATGAAGTCGCCGAAGTCGAGCAGGATCCAGCGGCCGGGCGTGGTGCCTTCCACCAGAAGCGGCTTGACCTTCAGCTCGTCGCGGAGCTGGCTCAGGATGTTGTCGGCGATGGCTTGCGCCTGCCGCTCCGAATTGGCGGAGGTGATGATGAAGTAGTCGGCGATCGACGTCAGTGCGCCGACCGAGAGGACGTCCAGATCGAACGCCTTCTTGTCCAGGGCTGCCGCGACGGCAAGGCGGACGCGGCTTTCAATCGAGTCGTTCACGCGGGGCTCCCCTCATAGAGTGCGTAGTGATGAATGTAACGCGCGACGCGAGGATCGACCAGTCCATCGATCGATTCTCCGGCGCGAATCCTTCTGCGAATTTCCGTGGAAGAGACCGCCACCGTCGGGTTATGCGCGAAGACGATGGCGCCGCACGGGGGCCGTTCGCCCGGCTCTTGGACCCGTTCCCGCAACGACGCCGGCGGCTCCACGCCGCCCCGGGTGAGGACGGCGAAATTGGCCAGCTGGAAGATGCGGTCGAGCGACTTCCACTCGCCGAGGCGCCGGAGGTTGTCGTCACCGATGATCCAGTCCAGCGTCGCGTCCGGAAACTCGGCGCGAAAAATCTCCAGCGTGTCCACGGTGTACGAGACCGCGCCGCGCTCGAGCTCCATGGTGGAGGCGAAGAGGCCGTCGTGATCGACCGTGGCCATGCCGATCATGACGAAGCGGTGATAGCCGGAGGCGAGCTCCTGCCCCTGCTTGAACGGCTGGATGTAGGCAGGGATGTAGATGACCTGGTCCCACTCCATGGCGCCGCGCGCGGCGAGGATCGGGTCGAGGTGGCCGCGATGGAAAGGATCGAAGGTCCCGCCGCAGAGTCCGATCTTCATTCTGTTACCGGGCTGTCGAAGCCGGGAGATGCTTCGCCGTCTTCGCGACTCAGCATGACACGGTCAGCCACCCGCTCATCCGCATGCTCCCGCACCACGCGGGCGAGCATCCGCACGAGCTCGCGCACGCCCTCGCCCACCACGGCCGAGATCTCGTGATAGGCAAAGCCGTTTTTCTCCGCGTAGGCGCGGAGCTTCGCGGAGTTGCCCTCGATGGCGGAGTCGATCTTCGAGCCGACCACGATGCGCGGCTTCTGGGCCAGCGTCTCGGAGTAGAGGTGGAGCTCCCGCGCGATGACTTCGGCGTCCTGATCGGGATGCTCATTCGTGGAGAGGTCGACGAGGTGGACGAGCACCGAGCAGCGCTCCACGTGGCGGAGGAACTGGTCGCCCAGGCCATGGCCTTCGTGTGCGCCTTCGATGAGGCCGGGGATGTCGGCGACGACGAAGGTCTGATCGTCATCCGCCTTGACGACGCCGAGGTTGGGGACGAGGGTGGTGAAGGGGTAGTCGGCGATCTTCGGCTTGGCCGCGCTGATCACGGAGATGAGCGTCGATTTGCCGGCGTTGGGAAGGCCGACGATGCCGGCATCGGCGATGAGCTTGAGCTCGATGAAGAGCTGGCGCTCCTCCCCCTCCTCGCCCGGCTGGGCGAAGCGCGGCGCCTGGCGGGTGGCGGTGGCGAAGTGCTGGTTGCCCTGGCCGCCGCGGCCACCCTTGGCAACGAGCACGCGCTCGCCGTCATGGGCGAGATCAGCGATGAGCTCGCCGCTGTTCTTGTCCCGCACGACGGAGCCGATGGGGAGCTCGATCACCGCGTCCGCGCCGTGCTGGCCGGAGCAGTTCGAGCCCATGCCGTGCTCCCCCCGCCCGCCCTTCCACTCGCGTTGGAACTGGAGGTGGTAGAGGGTGTTGAGACGCTTGCTGGCCACGATCCAGACGGAGCCGCCCGCGCCGCCGTCTCCGCCGGAGGGGCCGCCTTTGGGAACGAATTTTTCGCGCCGGAAGGCCACGCATCCGCTGCCGCCGTCGCCGGCTTTGGCGCGGATGGTCGCCTGATCGATGAACATCATGATGGGTCTACTGCCAAGGGTGTTCCAAGTGATTGAAAAACGTAGGGCCGGCTCTCTAGCCGGCCCAGTCGGGGTGAACCAGATGCCGGCTGGGGAGCCGGCTGGACGTTACTCAGCAGCAGTGGCGGCGGGCGTCACGCTGATATAGCGGCCGCGCTCGCCTTTGTCGTGGAACTGCACGATGCCGTCGATCTTGGCGAAGAGCGTGTGGTCGCGGCCGATCCCAACGTTGACGCCGGGGTAGAAACGCGTGCCGCGCTGGCGAACCAGAATGGAGCCGCCGGTGACGAACTGGCCGGCGAAGCGCTTGACGCCGAGCATTTTCGGCTGTGAATCGCGGCCGTTGCGCGACGAGCCCTGTCCCTTTTTATGAGCCATGGTGTGGTGCCTCCCTGATCCCGTTTAGACGCTGATGCTGTCGATGCGGAGCTCGACGAGGTCCTGACGGTGACCGTGCTTCCGCTTGGTGTGATTCTTCCGGCGTTTCTTCTTGAAGACGATGATCTTTTCGCCGCGAGCCTCGCGAACCACCGTGGCTGCGACGGAGGCGCCGCTCACCGTGGGGGTGCCGACCTGCGGGGTGTCGCCGCCGACCATGAGCACCTCATTGAACGTGACCTTGTCCTGATCGGCCGAGCCGAGGACGTCGCGCTCCACGCGGACCGTCTGGCCTTCAGCTACCCGATATTGCTTCCCACCCGAACGAATGATGGCGTACACGAAGAACCTCCGAAAAATGAGCCCCGCTTTCTAGCACGGACACATCTGTACGCGCAAGGGGGAAAGCTTGGTGGCCCGGCGAACAACGGGAGGGGGAGCGGTGGTATTCCGGGAGAGTTGTCGGTTGTCAGTTGTCGGTAGATTCGAGCCTACCGACAACTGACAACTGCTTCACAAACGAACGAGGCCGCCAGCATCGCTACTGGCGGCCCCGAAACAAAACGGGTTAGAAACTAGAACCGCAGCCGCAGTCCGAGCTGCGCAACGCGCTGGTCGGGCTGGGCCGGGTCGGTACCGGCGAATGCGCCCGGGTTGCCCAGGCGGTCGAACTTCGCCTCGTTCTTCGCGTTGAACAGGTTGAACACCTCGGCGATCGCCTCGATGCCGTAGTTGCCGCCGAAGCGGAACTCCTTGGAGACGCGGAGGTCGACCTGCGACATCGACGCGCCGCGCGCATCGTTCAGGCTGTGGCCCGTGGCGATGTCGTTCGCGTAGCCATTGCCGTCGAGATCGATCTTGCTGTTCGTGCAGGCAGGCGTCGACGCCGTGCCGCAAAGGCCGGCAGCCTGTCCGCTGTTCAGACCGGTGGCGAGCACCGTGTACGGGAGCGCCGAGCGGTAGCGCAGGATGCCGGAGAGGTTGATGCCAAACGGCGCGCGGTAGACGGTGCTGAGCGTCACACGATGACGGGCATCGGTATCGAGCGGGCCGCTGCAGCGGGGGCAGTCCGGATCAAACGGATCGGGGGTGACGTTCGACGTCACGTCCGGCTGGAAGCCCGGGTCGTTCACGCGGAACTCGTCCGCGCCGGCCAGGATGTTGCCGCGCGACTTGGACAGCGTGTAGAAGCCCTGTGCCTCGAAGCTGGTGCCGAAGCGGGAGTGGAAGCCGATGTTGAAGCCGTCGTACTCCGCATGGCCCTTGCCGTACCAGAGGCGGAAGCCCGCCGCCGGAACCGGCGCCGGCAGGATGCGCGCGCCGTTGACGACCGGGTTCGCGCGGAAGCGGAACGGGATGTCCTTGTAGCGGATGCTGACCGCCTCGAAGTTGAGGCCGAGCGTGTTGTTGACCTCCCACGAGTAGCCGAGGGAGAGCTGGTCGGAGTACGGCGTGGCCAGCGTCGGCGAGGCGAGCTCGTTCGTGCTGCGGTCGGACAGGTTGCCGGAGATCTGGTTCGGCGGCAGCGGCTGGCCCGGCTGGTACAGAGAGCCGTCCGGGTTGCGGATGGCCTGGTTGGGAGGAGCGACGAACTGATAGACGACGCCGTAGAGCGACTGCACGGCGCTGGACGGGAAGAGGATCGTGGCGTTCGTGTACGGGAAGTCGTAGTAACGACCGATGCCGCCGCGCAGGATGTTCTTCGACGTACCGGAGAGGTCGTACGTGAAGCCGAGGCGCGGGCTCCAGTTGTTCTTGTCGTTCGACAGCTTCGTGCCGCCGCCGTTCGCGAAGTCATTGATCCAGTCGACGCCGCCGAACTTCGACTGCACCGCGGCGCTCTGCACCACGGCGAGGTTCGGGTTGAGCGACTGGTCGAGATCGAATCCGGTCCAGAGGTCGTAGCGCAGACCGGCGTTGACGGTCAGCCGCGAGTTGACCGCGATGTCATCCTGGAAGTAGGTGTTGTACTGCTTGATCGGCGTGGAGACGCCGGAGAAGCCGCCCGTGAACACGATGCTGTTGACCCCCGAGCCAACCTTGTCTTCCAGCAGCGTGTACGTGCCGGTGGTGCCGACGGTGAAGTCGCCCTCCAGCGTCGGCTCGTTGATGTAGTTGATGCCCGCCTTGAAGTCGTTGCGGCGGCCGCCGAACAGCTGCGAAGACCAGCTGAAGTCATCCTTGAACTGGTGCTTCTTCTGCAGCGTCGACTGCGGCGTGTTCGGGCTCTGCCCGCTGGCCACGCCGGAGGGGAAGAGAATGTACGGATCATCGGAGTCGGCCGAGATCAGGTTCTTGAAGTCGGTGTACTGGTAGACGAACTCGTTCAAGCGGTCGTTCGAGAGCTGCCAGGTGTGGCCGGCCAGGATCGAGGAGTACTTGTTCGAGATCGTACCGAGCGCGGTCGGCGCCGTGATGGCGCTGGCGCCGTACTTGTCGGAGTTCTTCTGGTAGCCGTAGCGGACCTGGAGGAACTGCTTCGGCGTGAGGTCGGTGGTCGCCTTCGCGGTGAGCAGCTCATCCTGGAAGGGCAGCGTGATGGCCTGGCCCTGGTACTGCGGGAGGAGGATCGTGCCGTCCGGCTGGCTGGAGTCGACGACGTAGCTCGTCGTGCGCTTGGTCTTCTCGTAGGTGGCGAAGAAGTGCGCGCGGTCGCGCACGATCGGGCCGCCGAAGGAGGCGCCGTACTGGTCGCGGCGATACGGGTTCTTCGCGCCCGCCTCGTCCTCGACGACGGTCGGGGAGTTCAGGCTCTTGGAGCGGTAGAACTCGTACGCCGAGCCGGAGAAGTCGTTCGTGCCGGTCTTGGTGACGACGCTCAGCACGCCGCCGGACGAACGGCCGTACTCGGCCTTGTACTGCATCGTCTGGATCTTGAACTCCTGCACCGCCTCGATGTTGAAGTTCTGCAGCGCGCCGCCGATGGTGTCATCGGTGTTGTCGCCGCCGTCCACGAGGAAGTTGACGTTGCGGCCGCTGCCGCCGTTCAAGGCGATGGTCAGCTGGCCCGGCTTGGTCGGGTCGCTGTTGACCGAGAGCGAGGTGCCCGGCGCGAGGGAGCCGAGGTTGGCGAACTGGCGGCCGTTGAGCGGCAGATTCTCCAACTCCTGCTGGCTGACCACGGTGCCGACGCTCGGCGAAGTGGCCACGAGGGGCGCCTCGGCCGTGACCGTGATCTGCTCCTTCACGGACGACTGCTTGAGCGTGACGTTGCGCTCCGTCTCGGACGCGACGTTGATCTGCACGCTCTTGGTCGTGACGGTCGCGAAGCCGGAGAGGTCGGCGACGACGGTGTACGTGCCGGGCTGCAGCGACTGCAGGCGGTACGTGCCGTCCGTGCCGGTGACGACGGTGCGGGTCGAGCCGGTCGCGTCGTTCGTCGCGGTGACGGTGACGCCGGGCAGCGCGGCACCCGTTTCATCGACCACGCGGCCGGAGAGGTTGCCGCCGCTCGACTGCGCGAACGCAGCGGTGGCAACGATGAGAGATAGGAGCAATAGCAGCACGAAGGGAGATCGTGTACGACTGGGCATCCTGGGCCTCCTCGTAAAGTTCATTAAATGACGGAGCGAATTTGGCGCTCACTATAAGACAAAATGCTGTGGCCGGAACAGCGCCCGCGCAAACTTTCGCAGGCCGAACCGTTTCGGATGCAGCGACCTGCGCGGTTCGCCCCACCCCAGGGGCCGGTTCACCCCCGCTGCCGTTCCAGCGCGCTCAGAAGCTGCCTCGCCGCGGCGCGCTGGGCGTCGAACTCCGCCCCCTTGGGAAGGTCGGCCAGGAGCCCCCGGAACTGCTTCGCCGCCTCCGCCCGCTCGCCCGCCAGCTGCAGCGCGATGCCGCGATTCAGCTGCGCCTCGTAGAACCGCGGCGCGAGCTGCAGCGCGCGATCGAAATGCGCCAGCGCCTCACGCGGCCGGTCGCGCTGCACCTCGAGCACGCCCAACCCGTTCAACGCATCGACGTAGCTCGGCGACACGGCGAGCGCCTGCTCGTACGCCTTCGCCGCCTCGTTCGCTCTCCCCGCTGCGCGTAGGACATTGCCGAGGTTGTTGAACGCGCGCGCATCATGCGGATCGATCTCGATCGCCTTCCCGAACTCCGCCTCCGCCGCCTGCATGTTCCCTTCGGAGGAGTAGGCGATGCCGAGCGCGTTATGCGCCTCGGGGCGATTGGGGTCGCGCCGGACGGCCTCGCGCACGGCGATGCCGCCCTCTTTCGTCCGCCCCGCCTCCTGCAGCGTGACGGCGAGGTTGTACCAGGTCTCCGGATCATCCGGGTTGAGCGCGATCGCTTCCTGATAGAGCTGGACGGCCCCTGCGAGGTCGCCTCCCTGCCGCAGCGCGCGGGCGAGCGAGCCGCGGAAGACGGGGTTGCGCGGATCCTTCGCCACGATCGGCCGCAGCATGGCGATCGCATCGGCGATGCGCCCCTCGTTCGTGGCCCACGTCGCCTGCTCGAAGACGAGGAAGAGCCCCGCCCTCTCGGACGGTGCGGCACGCGGCCCGCTCTGCGGCGCGGCCAGCGCGGCCGGCGCGACGTATCCCAAGCTGGCCAGCTTCGCGCGCGCCTCGGCATCGAGCGCGGAAGGGGCGGGGGGAGGAGCGGCGGTGGCGCGCACTTTTTCCAGGCGCGCGGAGAGATCGCGATAGGTGCGCCGCTCGTCATCGAGAATGTTGCGCCTCTCCAGCGGATCGCGCGCGACGTCGTACAGCTCCGGCTTCGGCGAAGCGATCAGCTTCATCGCGCCGCGGCGCATGGCGGCGAGATCGCTCCAGCCGAAGATCGCCGGGTATTGCGTCTCGGCGTAGAGATCGGCGGCCGCCGGCTCGTCGCCATCGAGCAGAGAGCGGGAGAGATCGCGCCCGTCATCGGCCTTGAACGGCAGGCCGACGAGCGCGGCGATGGTTGGCGCGAGATCGACGGAGCTCACCGGCTGGGCGATGCTGCGCGCCTGCACGCCGGGCGCCGCGATGATCCACGGCACATGCAGCGTCGGCTCGTAAAGAAAGAGGCCGTGCGTCAGCTCGCCGTGCTCGCCGAGCGACTCGCCGTGGTCGCCGATGACAACGACGATCGTGTTCGCGCGATCGATCGAGCCGAGGAGGCGGCCGACCTGCTCGTCGACGTAGCGCACCTCGCCGTCGTAGGTGGGCGGGAGGGGGGCGGGCGGGGCGTAGGGGGCGTGGGCGTCGTAGAGGTGGACCCAGGCGAAGAAAGGGCGGCCGT
>JADMIO011485895.1_pt1 | contig 26811 bp, 24 predicted proteins | sample 8958161 | NCBI WGS metagenome assembly JADMIO01 (sample SAMN16585339, study PRJNA669376) | soil metagenome | isolation source: Crop rotation soil | place: USA: Cullars Rotation, Alabama | collected 2011
GCGGATCATCCCGCCGGCGAGCTGCTCCTCCACAAGGGGTTGTATGCCGGGCGCGACCTCGACGCCGCGTCGATGCGCTCCGCGAGCGCGATCGGCCTCGCGCTGAGGGAGTACGGGAAGGTGTTCGCGCTGCACGCGTGGCTCATGGAGCACGTCGTTCTCGCGTGACGGTGGACGCCTGCGGGATATGTTCCCCGCCCCGCCGTGTTCCCTGCGGACGGGGGCAAGGAGTCCGACCGTGCGGCTCGTCCCGATCGTTCCGTTTCTCGCGCTCTCGCTCGCGCTGACCGGCTGCCCGCCGGCGGCGAAGAAGCAGGCGGTGCGTACCGAGAAGCTGCCGCGCCCGGCCGACCCGAACGCGGCGGTGCAGGCGGAGTTCGACCAGGCCTTCAACGCGTTCGCCGACTCGAAGTGGGCCGAGGCCGAGCGCCTCTTCGCGGCCGTCGTCGCGAAGTACCCGCAGTCCGCGCTCGTCGCGGAGGCGCGCTACCGGCGTGGCGTGGCCCTCAACCGGCAGCAGAAGTTCGCGGACGGGCGCGCGGCGCTGCGCGAGTTCCTCGAGAAGCACCCGACGAGCCCCTACGCGAAGCAGGCTGCGGTCGAGCTGGGGCTCGCAGAGGCGAAGCTCGGCAACAAGCAGGACGCGGAGCAGATCCTGCGGCCCGTGATGAACGACCCGAACGCGCTCACTGCCGAGGAGCGCAAGGAGATGGAGCCCGCGATCTCCGAGGTGATCAAGGCGGGCAGCGCCACGGTGGAGGCGATTCGCCGCGCCGCGCAGGGCGCGGAGGGCGGCGACGCCGCCGCGAAGGCCGAGCTCGAGCGGCTCGTCGACACGCAGGCCTCCTTCCTCGACATGGCGCAGCTCTACGAGGAGGGCGACGAGTCGAGCCCCGCGTGGCCGCTCGTGTGCGTGAAGATGGCGCGCATCTACTACCACCTCGGCGACTTCGATCGCGCGAAACAGGCTGCGGACAAGGCACTTTCGAAGGGGGCGGGCGGGTACGAGGATCGCGTCAGGCAGGTCCAGGAGCGCATCGCCCTGCGCGGCCAGTCGTTCGCGACGAAGGTCGGCGTCATCCTCCCGCTCACCGGGCGCTTCAAGAGCTACGGCGAGGCGATCCAGGACGGCATCGGCCTCGCGATCTCGAAGCGCGACGGCATCGACGTCGTCATCAAGGACTCGCAGGGCGATCCGGATCTCGCCGCGCAGATGGTGGAGCAGCTCGCGAAGGAGGGCGCCGTCGTCGTGATCGGCCCGGTCGGCGTCGCGGAGGCGCCGGCCGCCGCGCTGCGCGCGCAGGAGCTGGGGATCCCGATGATCTCGCTCTCGCGCGCCGAGGGCCTCACCGGGATCGGGCCGTACGTGTTCCGCAACTCGCTCACGAACTCGCAGCAGGGCAGGGCGCTCGCGCGCTACGCGACCGAGGTGCTGGGCGTGAAGGCCGCCGCCGTGCTCGCCCCCGACATCGCGAGCGGCGAGGAGGTCACCGGCGCTTTCTGGGAGGGCATCGAGGGCGCCGGCGGCGAGATCCGCGGGTACGAGACCTACGAGCACGATCAGACGACGTTCTCGCGCACCATCAAGAAGCTCGTCGCGAGGAACAACCTCGAGGAGCGCGAGGACTTCAAGGCCGAGGTGAACCGGATCATCGCGAGCGAGCCGAACCCGTACAAGCGCAAGAAATTGCTGGAGAAACTGGCCGGCTCGCAGGCCCCTGTCGTCGACTTCGACGTGCTGCTCGTACCCGACTACTGGAAGAGCGTGGGCCTCGTCGCGCCCGCGCTCGCGGTGGAGGACGTGATCACGAACGGGTGCGACGTGAAGGAGATCGAGAAGATCAAGAAGACCACCAAGCGCGACGTGAAGACCGTCACGCTCCTCGGCACCGCCGGCTGGAACAGCCCCGACCTCGTGAACCGCGCGGGCAAGTACGTGCAGTGCGCCGTGTTCGTCGACGGCTTCTACGTCGCGAGCGCGCGCGAGCAGACGAAGAAGTTCGTGGAGGAGTTCGAGGAGCAGTTCAACAGGAAGCCCGCCCTCCTCGAAGCGCAGGGGTACGACACCGCGCGCATCGTGAAGGAGATCGTGCAGAAGTTCCGCCCGCAGAACCGCGACGCGTTCCGGCAGGCCCTCATGAACGTGCGCCGCTTCCCCGGCGTCACCGGCGAGACGACCTTCTCGGCCGACCGGGAGGCGGACAAGCCGCTCTTCTTCCTGACGGTCGATCGCGGGGCGATCATGGAGCTCGGCGACGTGCGGATCTCGCCGGCGGGCGTGGCCGTGCCGCCGAAGCCGGTGCCGTAGGTGCGCGGCGCGGCGATGGTGGTCTCGTCCGCGACCGAGGTGGACTCCGGCGCAGGTCTCCGTCACGCGCCCGGTCGCTGGCGCTCCCGGCTCCTCGTCACGCTGCTTCTCGCCTCGTGTGGGGAATGCACCCACACGAAGGGCGCGCCGCCCGACGAGAACACCTGGCGCCTCGTGAAGGACCCGTACCCGACGCTCGAGCCGCGCGGGAAGCTCACCGACAGCGAGCGCGCCGCGAAGGCCATCGACCAGGTCGCCGCGGAGCTCGGGTACGCGGGCGCGGGCGACGAGATCCGCCAGCGCACGGGCGAGCCGTGGATGATTCGCGAGACGCTGCTCCTCGCCCACGGCGGCGACGAGCAGATCGACGCGGCATGGATCGACGCCCAGGGGTCGCTCGTTGAAGCGACGTCGGTCCCGGCGGAGATGCGTGTCCTCCTGCGTCAGAGCGAGGCGCGCGTGCTCGATGCGCGTCGGGCGAAGGTGGCGCCGAGCGTCATGCGGCGCACCCAGCTCGCCGAGCTCGCGTGGATGTTGCACCTGCTCGCGCGCCTGCGGGCCGACGCCGGGATGCCGCCGGTCCCCGGCTTCGACGGGAAGTAGGCAGGCGCCCGGTTTGTTTCAGGGCTGGTCGCGGCCTAGACTTTCGCCTCAGGGCCGCCCGCCGGGCCCGGGAGCGGTTCGATGCCCTTGCGCGTCCGACTCGCGTTCCTCCTCGCCGCCGCGCTCGTGGCGGTCGACGCGCGCGCGGACGGCCTGCGCATCGGCACCTCCATCAACGCGCTCCAGTACGACGGCGCCACCCTCTACGTGACGAACGTGAGCGCCCGCGTCGCCCGCGGCCGCGCCTCGCTCACCTTCGGGGTGCCGCTCCTCGCGTTCTCCGGCGGCGGCCGCGTGGTCGGGAACGGCGACCAGCTCGCGGTGGTGGACGACGGGAGCCCGCCCCCGGGCGCGATGACCTTCGGCCTCGGCGACATGTCGATGGCGCTCGACTACAACCTCATCCAGAACCGCGAAAAGATGTTCGTCGTCGCGCTCGGCGGGAACATGCGCTTTCCCACGACCGATCCGCAGCGCGGCCTCAGCGCGGGCGAGATCGTCGGCGGGCTCGGGCTCTCGAGCTACTACGGCCTCACCCGCCAGCTCTTCCTCTTCGCCGACGCGCGCCAGAGCTGGGCGTTCGGGAACGTCGCCACGAGCTCGCGCCTCGGGCTCCTCGAGGGTGGCGCCGTCTACTGGCTGACGGAAGGGCTCGGGTTCACCGCGAGCGTCGTGTGGGCGAGTTACGGCAGCATGGGCGACGGCAAGGGCGGCACCATGGAGCGCGCGCCGTCGTCGGTCGAGTTCAACGCCGGCCTCCTCATGGAGGCGCTCCCCGGGATGATGATGAACCTCGGCGGCATCGGCGGCCTCGCGGGGAGCGCGCCGCGCGCCGGCGGCAACCTCGGCTTCGGCTTCGAGCTTTAGCGACGCAATCCGAAAACACGAATGAATCCGGACACTTGCAGGCGCAGAGGCGCAGGCGGGCGCGCGCCTTAGATTCTCCGCGGGGGCGGGGTGGACACGACGCGGAACGAGATGCGGGGGTTCGTGCCGGTGGCGGCCGCGCTGCCGGCGACGAGCTGGCGCGAGTGGCGGCTGCCGACGCTGCTGTTCGTCGCGACGCTCGGGTCCACGCTCATCGTGGGCGGGAGCTTTGCGGGACTGCCGTACACCCTGTTCGACCTGCCCGAGCTCGTGATGCACCCGCACCTGCTCGCGCAGCAGGTGGTGGCGGGCGTGCCCTTCGCCGGGACGCTCCTCGGGATCCTCGGCGCGCACGAGCTCGGTCATTACTTCACCGCGCGCCTCCACCGGGTGCGGACGACGCCGCCGTTCTTCATTCCGTTCCCGTCGTACGTCGGCACCCTCGGCGCCGTGATCCGGATGCGCAGCACGATTCCGACGCGGACGGCGCTCGTGGACATCGGCGCGTCGGGCCCCATCGCGGGGTTCGTGCTGGCGGTGCCGATGCTGCTCCTCGGCCTCGCGTTCTCGGACGTGCGGCCCGTCTTCTGGACCGAGCCCGTGCTCCCGCCCCAGTCGCTCATCGGGCTCATCGTGAGCGAGGGCTTCCTGCAGACGACCGAGATGCTGCCCGGCACCGGGCTCCTCATCCGCGCCTGCGAGTGGCTCGTGGTGGGGCCGATCCCGCCCGGGATGTACGTGAAGTTGCATCCGACCGCGCTCGCCGCGTGGTTCGGGTTGTTCGTGACCGCCTTGAATCTCCTGCCCATCGGCCAGCTCGACGGCGGCCACGTCCTGTTCGCGGTGCTCGGCCGCCGTGCGCGCACCGTCGGGCGGATCACGATCGTCGCGCTCGTCCTGCTCGGGCTCGTCACGTGGATGGGCTGGCTGTTCTGGGCCTTCCTCGGCTGGAAGGTCGTGCGGACGACGCATCCGCCCGTCGACCGGCCGTATGAGCCGCTCGATCCTGCTCGGCGCGCGATCGCGTGGGTGTCGCTCGTGATGCTGATCGTGACGTTCGTGCCCGTGCCCGCGATGGTGCCGTGACGACCGCGGTCTGAGGCGCGGCGCGGCAGGGTGGGGATTTCTTGTGGAGGTCGCGGTCACGTGCCCGCGCGCTGGCGCTTGCGGCTCGTTCGAACGGAATCGCGTGATCAGTGCCGGGTGCCGCGAGTCATCATGCGAACCGGGCCGAGGAAGGTCTGGGCCTCGGTGTACCGCTTGCGCTGCGTCGAGCCGACCTTGAAGGAGCTCGGCGGCTTCTCGAGCCACTGGCGCACCAGCACGTCACCGTCGAACGCGAGGCGCTCGATGACCTCCGCGGGACAATCGGCGAGGTACCGCTTCACGAGAGGCCGCAGCGCCTCCTCGAAGCCGTCGCCGGAGGCGTTGTGGCGCCGGGTGGGGTCGAGGGTGCCGTCGAACGCGGGCGCGATGTGGAGGAGCTCGTGCAGCACGGTCTCCACGCGCTTCTCGGCGTTGCCGGTGCGGAAGAAGAGCGGGCGCAGGGTGATGACGTAGAGGACGTCGTGGCCGCGGAAGGTCATGGACGGCTTGCGACGGCCGCCCTTCTCGCGCTCGCCATGGGGAAAGCGCATGGGGCGCACGGTGGCGCGGCTCGCGCGGCGGGCCTCGCCGGCGACCACCACGATGCGGTCGGCGCGGACGTGGGCGAGCTCGGGCAGGCGGCGCGCGACGTCGCGGATGAGCTGGCGCACCGCGCGCGACACGTTCGGGCGGCGCACGGTCGGCCGCGTGCTCGAGGGCATGTGGGGAAGTGTAGTCGGAACGTCGCGCCGGTAGTATGCGCGCGCCGTTCGCTTGGAGGTCGCCCGTGAAGCGTCTCGCGCTCGTCGCCGCCCTGCTCCCGCTCGCATGCTCTTCCGGCTCGACCGGCACGGGCGATCCCGACGCGGGGCCGCCCGCCACGTCGGCGGCGTTCTGGGGGCTGAAGGACGATCTCTGCTGGCACTACGTCGATGCCGACGGCCTCGAGCGCTACACGATCGGCGTGGAGGAGGACGCGAAGGCGGTGCCGGGCATCACGACGTTCCACCTCGAGCACCGCTTCCAGGGGCTCGAGGTCGAGAGCGTGTGGGTGCAGGTGAAGGACGAGAGGCTCCTCCTCCACCGCCGTAAGCTCCACCCGATCGGCGAGCCGGAGACGCTGTACCGGTACGACCCGCCGGTCGTGTACCTCGAGAAGGGCATGGAAACAGGCGATTCGCGCACGGTCGCGTCGAAGGCGAGCAAGTCCGTGAGCAACCAGCCGACGGTGCAGGAGGACCTCGAGGTGACGGTGAGCGCGATCGGGACCGAGCCGGTGACGGCGCTCGGGACGCCGCTCGACGCGCAGAAGCTGAACCTCGTGACGAACTATCCGGATTCCACCACTCGCGCCGATCGCATCTGGTTCGTGGCGGAGAAGGGCATCGTGAAGTATGACCCCCAGGGCGACTACGATCCGTCGCCGGATCCGCAGCACGAGGAGATCTTCGTGCTGAAGACCATCGAGGCGCTCGTCGCGGGCGCGCCCTGCCAGACGCAATAACGGGCGGCGATTCGCGCGGCGCGGAGCAACTGCATGCGTCGCCTCCCCGGGCTCGTCCTCGCCTTCGCCGCCGCCTGCGCCACCCCGCCTCCGCCCATGGCCGCGCCCGCCCCCGAGGCGCCGAAGCCCGCCGAGGCCCCGCCGTTCGAGCTCTCGGCGTTCACTGTCAAACAGCAGACACTTCTCGGGTTCACGCTCGAGCTCAAAGGAAAGGTCGCGAAGCCTGCGGGTGCGACGCCGCTCGCGTGGAAGATCTCCGCGCTCGGCAACGACCTCGCGAGCGGCACCGCCTCGGTGACGCCCGACGCCGAGGGCAGCTTTGCGCAGGAGCTGAAGGTCGAGCTCGGCGCCGACGCGGCCGCGCTCGCGCCGTATCAGAAGGCCGACACGTTCGAGATGGTGCTCGACGCGCGCTGGGGCGAGGGCGAGGCGGCGCTCGCGAGCTCGCGGGCGGTGCGCGTGCGTGCGCCGAAGATCCCGGTCATCGAGATCAAGAGCGTGCAGGCGTCGCGCAACGGACCCGCGGATCTCGGGCTCACGTACCTGTTCAACATCGGCAACCCGAACCCGTTCGAGGTGCGCGCGTCGACGCTGCGCTACACCGCGCTCCTCGACGGCAAGTCGGTGGCGACGGGCGAGCTGCCGCTCGGCGCGAAGGTGCCGGCGAGCGGCGAGAACCTGTTCGAGATCCCGGGCGAGGCGACGGCGAATACGTGCGGGAAGGACATCACGGCGATGCTCAAGCGCGCGGAGCTGCCGTGGGGGTTCAACGGGACGCTCAAGATCGGCGGCATCGAGGTGCCGATCGACCTGCGCGGCAACGTCCCGATCTCGCAGTAGCTTTTCCGCATGAAGACGCGTCCGTTCGCGAAGCTCGGCAGGGTGCCGCTCGTCGGGCAGGGTACCTGGCAGGTGGAGCAGGGCGACCGCGCCGCCACGGTCGCCGCGCTGCGCCGCGGGCTCGAGCTGGGCCTCGCGCACGTCGACACCGCGGAGCTGTACGGCGCGGGCCTCGCCGAGGAGGTCGTCGCCGAGGCGATCGCCGGGCGGCGCGACGAGGTGTTCCTCGTCTCCAAGGTCATGCCGGATCACGCGACGTATGCGGGCACGCGAAAATCCTGTGAGCAGAGTATTCGACGGTTGAAGACCGATCGGCTCGACGTGTACCTGCTCCACTGGCCGGGCTCGCACCCGCTCGCGGAGACGGTGCGCGCGTTCGAATCGCTCGTGCAGGAAGGGAAGATCCGTGCGTGGGGCGTCAGCAACTTCGACCTCGAGGAGCTCGAGGAGCTGATGACGCTCACGACGCCGGACCGCGTCGCGTGCAATCAGGTGCTGTACCACCTGGGCGCGCGCGACATCGAGCGGAGCGTGCTGCCGTGGTGCGTCTCGAAGGGCATTCCAATCGTGGGGTACAGCCCGTTCGGCGCCGGCGACTTCCCGGAGCCGCGCACGAAGGGCGGGCGCGCGCTCGACGCGATCGCCAAGCGGCATGGAGCGACGGCGCGGCAGGTCGCGTTGAACTTTCTCGTGCGGCTCGAAGGCACGTTCACGATTCCCAAGGCCGCCAAAGTGCGTCACGTCGAGGACAACGCGGGCGCTTTGAAATTCGAACTCACGACGCTGGACCTCGCCCAGCTGGATGCCGCCTTCCCCGCGCCCGCGAAGGCCGGTCCGCTCCCGGTGATCTGAATGCGTGTTCCTATTGAGCCGAAGCGCGCGTGGCGGCTCCTGAACCACGGGCCCACGACGCTCATCACCGCCGCCCACGACGGCCGCGCGAACGTGATGGCCGCGCAGTGGGTGATGCCGCTCGACTTCGATCCGCCGAAGCTCGCGATCGTGATCGCGCAGGACACGTTCACGCGCGGGCTCGTCGATCGTTCGGGCGCATGCGTCGTGCAGCTGCCGCTCGCGGGGCAGGCCGCGCTCGTCTGGAAGGTCGGCAGCACGTCCGGGGCGGACCTCGACAAGCTCGACGGCCTCGCCACGTGGCGCGACGACGCTGCGCCCGCGCCGATGATCGAAGGCTGCGCCGCCTGGCTCGCCTGCCGCCTCGCGCCGGAGCCGGAGATGGCGTCGCGTTACGACCTCTTCGTGGGCGAGGTGACCGCGGCGTGGGTCGACGACGCGCTCTGGAACGGCCGGGAGTGGACGTTCCCGGACGACGTGCACCGCACGATCCACCACCTGGCGCGCGGAGTGTTCTACGAGACCGGCAAGCGCGTGCCCTAAGTTCCCGAATTTGTTCCGGAAATCGAGTCGTGTCGAATCCGGCCCGGCTCGTTCGTCATCTCATCGAGCCCGCGAACGGCGCTCCCAAGGAGATCCACCATGTCCGCACCCGACTTCCTGAACCCCGACGGCACCGTCTCGATGGCGTCCGTCTTCCTGATGGCCCACTACGGCCTGCGCCGCGACGCCGGGCGCCTCGTCCGCGCGCTGTCCGAGACTCCGGTGCGCGTGGAGTCCGTGCGCGAGGGCTGGAAGCTCTTCCACGAGACACTGCACGGCCACCACGAGGCCGAAGACACGCGCATGTTCCCCGGGTTGCGCGGGCAGAACCCCGGACTCGGCGAGGTCTTCGACGGCCTCTCGAACGATCACCGGCAGCTCGACGCGCTCCTCGCGCGCGCGGATGCGGCTGTCGGGGCGCTCCCCGCCCAGCCGGAGATCGCCGCGACCGCGATCGCCGCGGTACGTGAGCTCCTCCAGCGGCACCTCGCCACCGAGGAAGGCGCGGTCATCCCGATCCTCCGCCACGTCCCGGTCGTCTTCCCGCCGCTGCCCGAGGCCGAGCTGCCGAAGATGGCCGACGGCTTCGCGTGGAGCACCGAGGGCATCGCCGGCGAGATCACCGCGCCCGCCTTCGCTGCGCTCCCCGAGGCCGTCCGCACGATGCTCGACGGGGCGATCGCGGCGCAGGCCGAGAAGTCGCGGCGGCTCTGGGGAACCGTGGCGCCCGCGGTCGCGCGTCGCGCGGAGCCCGAGGCGGCCTGAGCTACCACTCCCAGCCGAACGCGAACTGCGCGTCGGGCAGGTACGCATACGTGCCTCGCCCGACGCCCCATTCCCATTGCCATTCGGCGTCACCCTCGGGGACGAGCGCGTTCAGCCCGTAGCCGAGCCCGACCTCGACGACCCAAGGATCCACGCGCCAGCGCCAGCCGACGCCGCCGCCGATGTAGGTGGAGGTGGGACGTCCCTCGGCGAAGGGCGCCGAGATCTGCCCGTGGACCCACGCGTACGCGCCGCGCCCGTTCAATCCGAGGAACTTCAAGCCGAGCGCGCCGCCCGCGGAGCCGTCGATCCAGCTCCAGCCAGTGGACCCAAAGAGCTCGACGGACCCGCGATGGAGCCCGAGCTTGAGCCCGCCCGTGTCGTACGCGGAGCCGAAGCCGAGCGCGAGCGAGAGGTGGGTCGACGACTTCTCCGCGGCGTCGCGCAGCTCGTCGTCGTCGGCCCGGGAGGTGGCCGCGCTCGCGAGGAGCAGCGCGAGCGCGGCGGCGCGGATCACTTGGAGTTCAAAGTGATGAACATGGTGCACGCGTTCCCCATGTCCTTCACGTCGATGCGCCCCTTGCAGGCCTGCTTCGCGAAGCCGACCACGAACTGGCTGCGCGAATCGCCGCCGCCCTGGAGCGTCTCGCGGATGCGGTCCTTCGTCTTCGGGTGCACGGGGCTGATCATCATGGTGACGACGTCGCCCTCCGGATCGATCTGGATGCGCGGCATCTGGTCCTCGTCGAGCGCGAGCGACTTCACCTCGCGCATGAGCGAGAACGCGAAGAGCACGCCCTCCGGCTGGCTCGTGGGGAGCGCGGGGAGCGCCTTCGAGACCTTCACGCGGATCTCGCTGCCGGGCTCGACCGCGTTGAAGAGGCCCTGGCTCTTCGCAAAGCAGCGCTCGAGATCGGTGCCCTCCTCGTCGGCCTTCATCGCGTCCTGGTAGTCGAGGATGAGCTTCTTCGCCTTCTTCGTGGCCTCCTCGTTCTCGTCGCCGATGCCCTCCATGTTGCGGATGATCACGTCGGGCTGCGTCTCGTCGATGAGCTCGCGGAGCATGCGCTGCTGGTCCGGCTCGAGCAGCGTGTAGTTGATCTGTCGCACGCACGACGCGAGCAGCCCGCAGTCGTGCACGTAGCCCTTGAGCACCTCGGAGTTGCGGCGGAGCATCGAGACCGAGTTGTTGATGCCCTCGAGCATGCCGCCCGCCATCTCCTCGAGCATGACGGTGCGCGACTTCGCGTAGGCGAGCGTCGCGTCGTCGACCGTGCCGGACGCGGCGGTGCCGACCTGCGCCTGCAGCGCCTCGATGGTCTGGGTGTACTCGTTCACCTTCTTCTTCATCGTCTCGAAGTCGTCGACCTGGCTCTTGTAGCGGGCCTCCCAGTCGAGGCTCGTGTCGTGCGAGCCGCGCAGCACGCTGTAGTCGGCCTTCATGTCGTCGAGCTCGCGCTTCGCGGCGTCGGCGGCGGCGATGAGGTCGAGCCGCTCCTTCTGGAGCGTGGTGATCTGCTCCTCGGCCTTCTGCGCGCGCTCGCGCGAGTCCTTCTCCATGTTCTTCGCGAGCGCGAGCTCGGCCTTCGCGCCGGCCAGCATCCGCTCGAGCTCGGCGAGCTGCGAGTGGTTCTTGAGGAGCTCGTCGACGCGCAGCTCGAGCCGCGCCTTCTCGTCGGTGAGGTCGGTGAGCTGGCCCTGCAGCTCGTCGACGTGCTTCTGCGCGTTCGCGGCCTTCGCGAGCTCCGCGTCGCGCGCGCCGTTCGCGCTGATCACCTGATCCTGAACCGCGTTCAGTTGCGCGCGGAGCCGCAGCACCTCCTGCTTCGCGGCGTCGAGCTCGGCGGCGGCGGCGAGCGCCTGCTCCTGGGCGGCGCCCGCGTCACCCGCGGAGACGCGCGCGGCCGCGGCGCGGGCCTTCGAGAGCTCCTGGGTGAGCATCGCCTGCTGCTGGCCGAGGTCCGCGAGCTGCTGGTTCTTCTGCTTGAGCCGCTCGTCGGCCTCCTTCGCGCGAGCGTTCGCGGCGGCGAGCTCGTCCTCCAGCCGCTTCGAGGTCGACGCGAGCTCCGAGACCTTGTCGTCCTTCTCGCGCAGCGTGCCGACCGCGCGATCCTCGCGGTCGGAGAGCATGCGGATGAGGTCGTCCTTCTCACGGTTCGTGCGCTGGAGCGCCTCCACCTCGGCCGCGCGGCTCACGAGCTTCGACTCGAGATCCTTCTGCGCGCGCTCGTACGCCTCGATCTTGTGCTTCGCGTCGAGCATCACCGAGGCCTCGACGCGCTTCTTCTCGCGCTCGAGCTCCTCGGGGGAGTAGTAGGCGTCGCGCTCCTTCGCCTGCTGCTCCATGGTCTTCATGGACTCGTCGCGCTCGCGCATGAGGTCGCGCAGCTTCTCCATCTCGGCGCGCATGCTCTTCACGGCATGCTCGGCGATGCCCTTCTCGGCGGCGGCGAACTCCTGCCGCTGCTTGTCCATCTCCTTCTCGAGCGTCGCGTAGCGCGCCTTCATGGTCGCGAGCTCGAGCTCCATCTCGGCATTGGGCGGCCCGCCCGCCGGCATCATCGGCGCCTGCGGCGGAGGCGGCGCGGCGCGACCCGCCGAGGGCCCGGGGCGCGCGGGCGGCGGCGCGCGCTTGGCGCTCGAGACGAACACCGCCTGCACCGGGCCGAAGGAGATCTTGTCTCCGTCGTTCAGCTCCTCGCGGTCGATGTCGGCGTTGTTGACGAGGGTCCCGTTCGTGGACCCGAGGTCCATGATCCACCAGCGCCCGCCCTCGGCCCAGATCTTCGCGTGCTTGCTCGACACGCCGGGGTCGGTGATCGCGATCTGGTTGCCGGTCGAGCGGCCGATGACGTTCAGCTCCATGTCGAGGTCGATTTCCTGACCCTGGAGGGAGCCGGACACGATGCGCAGCTGCGCCATGGGAACACCGTCGAAGCCGGAGGCGGGGGCGCCTCGCGGGGATGCGTGCGTGGGGCCGGGCGATGGCCGGCGCCGGGAGCGGGTAGGCGCGCGATTCTACGTTCCCGGCCGCCCAGATCAACGCAGGAGATCGGCCCGGGCCGCGAACGGGCCGCCGGACGGCCGGTGGCTCCGTCGCCCGTGCGAGCACGGCTTATGCAGACGGCGCTTGACCTCCTGCCCGGCGCTGCGTATCAAGCGCCGCGCGTCACCGGCCCGCTTCGCGGGCGCGCATCACGTTTCACCTTTTTTCCGGGGCGTTCCGCGATTCGCGGGCGCTCCGAACGGCCCTGGAGTCCTCCCCGATGCAAGCCTCTCGGACCCGAGCTGCGACGCTTCTCTCCTCGGCGGCAGCCCTCGTCACCCTGTTCGCTTCGAAGGCGGCCTTCGCCAGCGAGGCGGACCTGAAGCTCCCGGACCTCGCGAGCGTCACCTTCGGCGGCATGACCGGCCGCGCGCTGCTCATGGCGGGCCTCATCATCCCCGTGCTGGGCCTCGCGTTCGGCATGTGGCTGTACACGCACCTCAAGAACCTGCCGGTCCACAAGGCGATGCTCGAGATCAGCGAGCTCATCTACGAGACCTGCAAGACCTACATGATCACGCAGGGCAAGTTCATCCTGCTGCTCGAGGCCTTCATCGGCGTGATCATGGTCGCCTACTTCGGCGTGCTGTCGCACAACCCGAAGTCGCCCGGCGAGGTCGCCGTCATCCTGCTGTTCAGCCTCATCGGCATCGCGGGCAGCTACGGCGTCGCGTGGTTCGGCATCCGCGTGAACACCTTCGCGAACAGCCGCGCCGCGTTCGCGAGCCTCAAGGGCAAGCCCTTCCCGACCTACGACATCCCGCTCAAGGCGGGCATGTCGATCGGCACGATGCTCATCTCGGTCGAGCTCCTCCTGATGCTCGGCATCCTCCTCTTCATCCCGGCGGACCTCGCCGGCGCCTGCTTCATCGGCTTCGCCATCGGCGAGTCGCTCGGCGCGAGCGCGCTCCGCATCGCGGGCGGCATCTTCACGAAGATCGCGGACATCGGCTCCGACCTCATGAAGATCGTCTTCAAGATCAAGGAAGACGACGCGCGCAACCCGGGCGTCATCGCCGACTGCACGGGCGACAACGCGGGCGACTCGGTCGGCCCCTCGGCCGACGGCTTCGAGACCTACGGCGTCACCGGCGTCGCGCTCATCAGCTTCATCCTCCTCGCGGTGAAGGACCCGATCGTCCAGGTGCAGCTCCTCGTGTGGCTCTTCGTCATGCGCCTCGCGATGGTGATCGTCAGCGTGCTCGCGTACTTCGTGAACGACGTGATGGCGCGCGGCAAGTACCTGAACGCGGACAAGATGAACTTCGAGGCGCCCCTCACGAGCCTCGTGTGGGTGACGTCGATCGTGTCGGTCATCGCGACCTTCGCCATCTCGAAGTGGCTCATCCCGAACGTGGGCGGCTCCGCGGACCTCTGGTGGCAGCTCAGCGCGATCATCACGTGCGGCACCCTCGCCGGCGCGATCATCCCGGAGATGATCAAGATCTTCACCTCGACCGAGAGCGCGCACGTGCGCGAGGTCGTGACCGCCTCGCGTGAGGGCGGCGCCTCGCTGAACGTCCTCGCGGGCCTGACCGCCGGCAACTTCAGCGCCTACTGGATGGGCATCGTCATCGTCGCGCTCATGGGCATCGCGTACTTCGTGAGCAACTCGTTCCCCGGCACCGTCATGGTGGCGCCGGCCGTGTTCGCGTTCGGCCTCGTGGCGTTCGGCTTCCTCGGCATGGGTCCCGTCACCATCGCCGTCGACAGCTACGGCCCGGTGACCGACAACGCGCAGAGCGTCTACGAGCTCTCGCTCATCGAGAACGTCCCGAACGTGAAGGCCGAGGTGAAGAAGGACTTCGGCTTCGACCTCGACTTCGAGAAGGGCAAGCACTTCCTCGAGGAGAACGACGGCGCCGGCAACACCTTCAAGGCGACGGCCAAGCCCGTGCTCATCGGCACCGCCGTGGTCGGCGCCACCACCATGATCTTCTCGATCATCGTCTCGCTCGCGCTCTCGAACGCTCCGGAGGTGCTCCGCAACGCCGTCGGAACCGCGACGAGCCCCGCCGCGGCCGTCGCCGCGCTCAACCAGGTGCTCACGAGCGTCTTCGGCAGCCTCTCGATCATGAACGCTCCGTTCCTCCTCGGCCTCATCACCGGCGGCGCGATCATCTTCTGGTTCACGGGCGCCTCCACGCAGGCGGTGTCCACCGGCGCCTACCGCGCGGTCGAGTTCATCAAGGCGAACATCAAGCTCGACGCGAGCGTCGAGAAGGCCTCGGTCGCAGACTCGAAGAAGGTCGTCGAGATCTGCACGCAGTACGCGCAGAAGGGCATGTTCAACATCTTCCTCACGGTGTTCTTCTCGACCCTCGCGTTCGCCTGCCTCGACGAGTACTTCTTCATCGGCTACCTCATCAGCGTCGCGGTCTTCGGCCTCTACCAGGCCATCTTCATGGCGAACGCGGGCGGCGCCTGGGACAACGCGAAGAAGCTCGTCGAGGTCGAGCTGAAGGCGAAGGGGACGGACCTCCACGCGGCGTGCGTCGTCGGCGACACCGTCGGCGACCCCTTCAAGGACACCTCGTCGGTGGCCATGAACCCGGTCATCAAGTTCACGACCCTCTTCGGCCTCCTCGCCGTCGAGCTCGCGATCGAGATGCAGCGTTCCACCCGCTTCACCCTCGCCGCCGTGTTCTTCGCCGTGAGCGCGTTCTTCGTGTGGCGCTCGTTCTACGGCATGCGCATCAACGCCTCGTTCAAGGGCGAGGGCGCCGAGCCGAAGGCCGCCGCGGCGTAGTCACCACGACAAGCGCCGTCCGATCGACGCGGTCCGGGAGCTCTCCCGGGCCGCGTCGCATTTCTCCCACCGGGAATCACTCGGGGTCTGGTACAGATCGGGCGTCTCCTCATCGCTGACGGGGGTCGCATGGGTTCAATCCTGTCGACGCGCATCGCCTGCGTGGCTCTTTGCCTCGCCTGGCTCGCGCCTGTGCACGCGCTCGCCGCGCCCAAGGACGACGACGCCGTCGTCGCGCAGGCCCGGGAACGCGTGAACGCCGCGAAGGTGCATTTCAAGCTCGGCGAGTTCGAAGCCGCCATCGCGGATTGGAAAGAGGCCTACCGGCTCAAGAGCGTGCCGTCGATCCTCTTCAACATCGCGCAGGCCTATCGGCTCGTCGGGAACTACAAGCAGAGTAAATTCTACTATAATAACTATTTGACCGATATGCCGAACGCACCGAACAAGGACGAGGTGGCGCGTCAGCTCGAGCAGCTCGAGCAGTTGATTGCAGACGAGGCGAAGAAGGGCCCGTCCGTCGCGGCTGGAGCGACGCCGAAGCCCGTCGAGGTCGCCGCCGCCCCGAGTCCGCTCGCGCCTCCCTCGAAGGCCGCTCCGGTCGCGCCGGTGACGCCGAAGGCCGAGCCGAAAGCGGAACCGACCGCGGTCGTGAGCGCGCCTCCCGCGCCCGTCGCGACGCCGGTTGCGGATGCGGCGGTGCCGGAAGCTGCCATCACGCTCGGGACGCAGAACGCGACAGAGGAGCGGTCGGCGCTCCCGCTCGTTGCAGGCGGCGCGGGTGCGGTGGCGATGGTGGTGGGTGGCGTGTTCTGGGCGCTCGCCAGCAGCGGGTTCAGCGATGCCACGAGCAAGGAGCGGCCGCGCGAAGAGCTCGACGCGGTGCTTGCGTCGGCGGATTCGAACCTCACGCTCGCGCGGGTGTGCGGTGGTGGCGGGCTCGTGCTGGTGGGCGTGGCGGCGGTGACGTTCGCTTTCTGAGGGGCGGGTCATGGTTTCTGGCTTCAATCGTCAATCGACGCTCGTTGCGCTCGCCGCAACGCTGCTCGTCGCGTGCCGTCCCGAGATCGAGCTCGAGATCGGCTGCCAGCAGACGGGCGACCTCGCGTGCCCCACCGGGTACCACTGCGGCGCGCAGAATCGCTGCGAGCCGGGCGAGGCGCCGCCGCGGCTCGTGTTTGCGAGCCCTTCGGGCGGCGCCAGGCTGACGGCGGGCACGCCGACCGAGATCATCGTCAACGGGACGAGCCCGCGCGGCGTGGGCACCGCAAAGCTGCGCGTCGTCGCAAAGGCCGACGGCAAGGCGACGGACGTCTCCGTCACCGAGAAGGCTGGCGACGCGGCAAGACGGAGCGTGACGATCACCGCCGCCTTCGAGCATTGGAAGCTCACGGACGGCGACTACGAGCTCGAGGTGAGCGCCGGCGCGGCGACCGGCGACGCCACGCCGAGCACCGTGCGGCTTCCGATCACGATCGCAGTGGGTGCGCCGCTCGTGGAGATCACCTCGCCTGACGCCGAGCGCACGGTCGCTGACGACTTCGCGGTGTCGGCGCACGTGACCTCGCCGCGAAAGCCCCTCACGCTCGAGCTCGCAGTGAACGCGATTGCGGGTGCGACCGTGTACGCGGTGTCCGCGACGGAGGGGTCGGACGTCGCCACGGGCACGCTGCCGGTGACGACGCTCCCGAACGCTGCGTACGAGCTCGTCGCGACCGCGACCGATGCGCAGGGGACGAAGGCCGAGGCGAAGCGCCGTCTCGTCGTCGAGGTTCCGGCGCCCGCGTTCACGATCGTCGAGCCGGCGGCCTTCGACGCGCCCTTCGCGGGCAAGCTGCACGTGAAGGCTTCGGTCACCTCGAAACGTGCGCTGCAGAACGTGGGGCTCACGCTCGACGAGACGTTCGGATCGGTCGCGCTCGAGGAGAAGACCATCGCCGCCGATCACCACTCGGCGACGTTCGAGGGCGAGATCGATACGACGCTCCTCGCCGACGGCGAGTACCCGCTGCGCGCGCAGGCGCTCGATTCACTGGGCACGGTGCACGTACTCGGCCGCACCCTGAAGGTGGCGAACGCCGCGCCGGTCGTGGCGATCACGAAGCCCCTCGAGGCCGCGGCCGTGAAGGGCACGACGAGCATCGAGTTCGGCGTCACGTGCGCGCAGCGCATCGACACGATCGTGGTCGCGCTGGAGCGGGAGGGGGCGGACACGCAGATCGTGACGCCGGCGATGACGTGGGAGAGCGCGACGACGCGGCGTGCCGGGACGGGGTCGGTGTCGGTCGATACGGCGACGCTCGCGGAGGGCGCGTGGAGGGTCGTGGTGCACGCGACGCACGCGTTCGCGCGGACGGCCACCGTCGAGCGGAACTTCTTCGTCGAAAACGCGCCGTTCGCATTCGCGGAGACCTCCACGAGGCCGGGCTCCCGAACGGTGGCCGCGCGGGTGCGCGTGCTGTTCTCGAAGTCGGTGCCCGCGCCGCCGCTCCTCACGATCACCGGCTGGAACCCGGTGCCGCAGCCCTCCGCCGACCAGCGCGAGTTCGTGTGGGAGCTTTCCCCACATCCGTCCACGATCGCCGCGACGACGCAGGCGAAGGTCAGCGCGACCGATCGCTTCGGCACGGCGATCGAGAAGACGCTCGCGGTGGAGCTCGACGAGAAGGCGCCCTCGGTGGTCGGGGACGTCGTGTACGACAAGCGCCTCGCGGCGCTGGCTCCCTCGGCGGTTGCGTTCACGTGCGCGGAGGACGCGAGCTGGGCGATGACCGCCTCCGGCACCGCGACGGGCTCCTGTGCGGCCGGTGAGACGGTCTCGACGGCCGCGCGGGCGGACACCGTGCCGAGCGTGAAGCTCACCGACGCGCTCGGGAACGCCGCGACGTACCGTGCGACGAAGGCGCGGGAGGAGGTCGCGACGAACGGCGACGCGGTGACGCTGCGTCGCGCGGCGGGCTTCCCCTTCTTCGCGCCCACCGCCGGTGCCTCGGCCGGTGACGCCCTCCTCGCGAAGGCGGACGGCAACACGCGGCAGGTCATCGCGGACTTTGCCGTCTCCGCGGCGCCCGTGGGCCTTCGGCTCGGTGGCGTGCGGCGGACGCGGGCGAGGCCCATCCCGTTCGACGAGGGAGCAGCCAACGTGCGCTTCGCGATCGTCGACGGCGACGTGCTCTCGACGTACGAGGTGAACGCGGACGGCTCGCAGCGCCTGCTCGGGGCGCTCCCGGTCGTCGGCACCTTCCGCCCCGCATGGGACCCGAACGCGCGCGCCTGGATCCACCTCGACCCCGCCACGCGGGAGCTCGTCGAGTCCACCTTGCAGCGGCGCGTCAGAGCCCTCGGCTTCGCTCCTCCCACGACCTCGCTCGACGCGATCGTGTGCGGCAACCAGTACGTCGCCGTCTGGGAGTCGGCGGGACTCATCGGCGGGCTGACGGTGACCCTGCCCACGGGCGCGCCGCTCGCGCTCCTGGCGAGGTCGCCGTGGGGCTCACCGTCGAACGCACGCCTCACCTGCGACGGGGCGACCCCCGCGCTCGTCATGAGCGACAACACGCTCCTGCGCGCGTACCAGCTCGGAAGCACCACCTGGATGGAAGGGGCGCAATCCCCGGCGTTCCGCTCGGAGTTCGTCGTCAGCTCGAAGGGCCACGTCGCGAGCGGCCTCATCTCGTCGGGCGCCGCCTCGTTCACCTATCGCTCGGACGTGCTCAAGCTCGAGAACGGGAGCTTCGTCCCCGTCACCGAGTCGGGCCCCCGCCGCGCCGGCGGGGCACCGGGCCCGCAGAGGTGGGCTTCGTCGCGAGCGCCGCCGACGGCTACGCGGAACATCCGCTCCCCGCGCCGTCCGGATACTTCTTTCGTGAGAATACGGTCTACGACTACGCGCGCGGCGCGCTCGTGCACGTCGACACGGTGGGCGGCACGCGGGTGTGGGAGCTCGGCGCGGCGGGCACATGGGTCTCGGCGCCGGTGCCGAACTACGACGTGATGTCGATCGGCTACGCCGTCGCGCTCGGCACGCCGGCGAAGGTGCTCTTCGGCGGCGGGATGGCGACGGGGGCGCCCGGGATCGGCAGCCAGCAGGCGTTCCTGTGGGACGGCGTGAGCGCGGGCTCGGTGGACGGCGTCGCGACGATGTCCGCGCCGGCAGCGGTGATCGACGGAAAGGCGCTGCTCGTCGGTCCCGACAAGGTGCGGCAGACGACGGGCAGCTGGGTCTCCTTCACGCGCGCAGCCGGGACGCCGTCGATCCTGCAGCAGCTCTACACGACCGCGGGGGACTCGAAGCTGCGCGCGCTCGGCACGGACGGCGGCCTGAAGTACGTCGAGCTCGCGTTGAACGGCACCACTCTGGAGACGACGCGCGCGGTGCCGATCACGTCGAACCCCACGGCGAGCCTCGTCCTTCCGTGGCGCGAGGCCCTCGTCGGCCAGTTCGGGTTCGCGGGCGCAGGCGCGTGGGAGCTCATCCCGCTCACGAGCGCGCAGCAGCCGCCGATCTCGCTGCCGGCGTTGTCGGCTGCCGCGTGGAACGCGCCCGCACCTGCGCGACGCGTCCTCGTCGCGCGCGGGCAGGAGGAGCCGCCGCTCATGGAGCTGAGCGACGAGCCGGTCCCGGCCTGGGTCGCGAAGCTGTCGGCGGGGACCTGGTCCGTCCAGGCGTGCGCGCGCACCGACCTCGGCGGGACGAAGCTCTCGGAGGCCCGCTACGAGCTCGTGACGGATGACGAACTGCGCACGCTCACCCCGCAGACGCAGGTGATCTCGGGCGGCGCCTCGCCCTGCCAGCGCGCGACGTTCGAGGTGACGGTGGGCGGCGAAGCGCGCCTCGTCGTCTCGGGGACGCGCGCGACGCAGGACGCGCAGGCGAGCCTCGTCCTCGACGAGCTCGTCGTCTCGAAGACCTACGTGCCCTGAGCGGGGAGCTTCTCCGCGAGCAGCCCCCACCGCACGCCGCGATCGCCGATCGTCACGCGATCGGCCCCGAGCGCGCGCACGCTCTCCGCGGCGAGGCGCGCGCCGGCCACGATCACGTCGGCGCGCTTCGGATGGAGCCCGGTGATCTTCAGGCGCTCGGTGTGCGGCTTCGACGCGACGAGCGTGGCGACGCGCTCGAGCTCGGCGAGCGTGAGCTCGAGGCCGTGCACGCGTGTCGGGTCGTAGTCGTGCATCGCGAGCGAGATCGCCGCCACCGTCGTGTACGTCCCCGCGATGCCCACGACGCGCGTCCCGGGCTTCACCTTCGGCACCGGCGCGAGCTCGCGGGCGATCGCATCGGTGAGCTTCGTCAGCTCGCTCGATGTGGGTGGATCTCCCACCAGGTGCCGCTCCGTGAGGCGCACGCTGCCGACGTCGAACGAGTGGCGGTACGAGATGTGCGCGCCCTCGCCCACGATGAACTCGGTGGAGCCGCCGCCGATGTCGATGGCCGCGAGGTGCTCGCCGTGGCGCGCGAAGTCGGCGGCGACCGCGTTGAACGAGAGCTGGGCCTCGCGCTGGCCCGCGATGATCTCGACGGGCACGCCGAGGGCGGCCGCGCGGTCGATGAGCTCGCGGCCGTTCTTCGCGTCGCGCGCGGCGCTGGTGGCGGTCGCGTAAATACCCGCTACTCCGAGGCCTTTCGCCTCGTCGGCGAATGCCTTCACCGCCGCGAGCGTGTCCGCGAGCGCCTCCTCCGAGAGGACGCCGGTGCGGTCGACGCCGCGCCCGAGCCGCGTGATCTCCATGCGATCCGCGAGCGCAACGAGACGGCCGTCCGGCGCGCGCTCGCCCACGAGCAGCAGCACCGAGTTCGTCCCGATGTCGATGGTCGCGACGCGCGTCACTGGAGGTCCGTGCGGTAGGGCCCCCACGCCGGCGTCGACGCCTCCGAGTCCACCCCGAGCGCGTGCTGGTTCGTGCCGTCGGCGCTCATGATCCACAGGCGCTTCGCGCCGTTGTCGCGCGTCGAGGTGAACACCACGTAGCGGCCGTTCGGGGAGAAGGTGGGCTCCTCGTTGTTGCCCTGGTCCTGCGTGAGCCGCGCGATCTTCTTCGTCTCGACGTTCACCGTGAAGAGGTCGAACACGTTGCGCTCGTCGCGCGCGGTGAAGGCGATGATGTCGCCGCGCGGGCTCCAGTCGGGCGTCTGGTTGTACTTGCCCTGGAAGGTGAGGCGCTCGACGCCCGAGCCGTCCGCGCTCATCGTGAAGATCTGCGGCTCGCCCGAGCGCGTTGAGACGAACGCGAGCTTCTTCCCGTCCGGGCTCCAGCACGGCGAGTTCTCGATTTCGCGGCTGTTCGTGAGGTTCCTGAGGCCCGAGCCGTCCGCGTTCATCACCCAGATGTCCGCGTTGCCGTTCTCGCTGATGGTGAGCGCGACCTGCTTGCCGTCGGGGCTCCACGCGGCGCCCGTCATGAGGTCGCCCTTCGCCGGGAACGGCTTGATCGCGCGCGTCGCGGGGTCGGCCCAGTAGAGGAGCGGGCTGCCGTCGCGGTACGACGTGAAGGCGAGGCGCTTGCCGTCCGGGCTCCAGCCGGGGAGCAGGTTGAGGCCGCCCGTCGTGAGCACCTGCGCGTTGCGCCCATCCCAGTCGGCGACGATCACGTCCTTCGCGGTGCCCGCGCGGCGCACGTAGGCGAGGCGGGTGCGGAAGACGCCCTTCTCGCCGGTGAAGTGCTCGAAGAGCCGGTCCGCGAGCTCGTGCGCGAACGCGCGCGCCTCGGACGGCCGCCCCGCGAAGCTCGCCTTGAGCGCCTCCTTCTGGCCCACCACGTCGAAGAGCCGCGCCTCGACGCGGAGCGTCTTGTCGTCGCCCGACACGTTCGTCTTCACGAGCGAGTCCGCGCCGATCGCGGTCCACTTCGAGAAGTCGATGCCGCTCGCCGCGAGACCCTCCTTCGGGTCGGCCAGAAAGCTCCGTGAATCCAGGAGGTTGAAGAGCCCCGAGACCGCGAGATCGTCCTTGAGCGTGGTCTCGAACGGGGTGGTGCCGGCCGCGTTCCCCTGCGCCGGCGCGACCGCGAGCGGCAGCGGCTTGAAGGCCGGGCCGGAGATCTCGATGTAGGCGCGCGGCGCGGCGTGCGCGCCCGCGGCGGCGAGGAGGGCGAGGGTGAGGAGCGTGCGGGGGCCGGGCATGACGTCCTTTCGTCGGCGCGAAGTGGGGCGAGGCGCGCGGCGGGCGGAAAGGCCGCGGATTCTACGCGTCGGACGCGGGGACGAAAGAAACTGTTCACGAAAGCGGCGCCGGGCCTAGCCGAGCGCGGCCGGCGCGAGCCCCTCGCCGGGCCGGCAGAAGCGCGCCACGGTCGCGAGGAGGTCGTCGAGCTCCACCGGCTTGAGGAGGAACCCCTGGGCGCGGAAGCTCGCGGCCTCTCGGCGCGCGCCGCCGTCGGCGGAGATGATCACCACGGGGATCGACGAAAGCCGAGGGTCCTGGAGCTGCTGCTCGCGGAACTCCCAGCCGTTCATCACCGGCATCATGAGGTCGAGGAGCAGCAGCTGCGGCGCCGGGTTCTCACGCAGGTAGTCGAGCGCGTCACGCCCGTGCGAGAGCCCCAGGACGCGGTACCCCTCCTCCTCGAGGATCTGGCACAGCGCGTCGCGGATGTCGGTGTCGTCCTCGACGATGAGAACGTCGGCCGGGTTCGTCGTGTGCTCCAAGTCTGCTCCTAGGGTGTATGCGCGCGACGCGGGGTGATTCGGACCCGTACCTCCCGTGTGGGTAATGTCGACTCTGCAACATTTCCGGCGCGAAGGCGAAACTGCGACCGGATCCGGCAGCCGATGAGCGCGCGCAAGGCAGTTCCAAACGCCTGATGGGAACCGCCGCCACGCCCCTGTATTTCCCGTCGGCCTCGGGTCACTCGCAGCCGGGGGCGAAGCTCCCGGTGCACGTGGGGCCGAAGTGGCGGTCGCACGGCGGGCTCGGGCTCGCCTGGCCTGCGCAGGGGCCCCATTTCGCGTCGGGGCCGCAGGTGCGCGTGCCGGCGTGGCAGGTGCCCAGGGTGTCGCTCCCCAGGACGCTCGTGTAGCAGGCCTCCTGCTCGCCGACCTTGCACTGGCAGCCGGGGTTGGGCCCGCCCGCGCAGCTGTTCGCCTCGCAGTTGCCGGGCTCGGGCTGCACCGCGCCCACGCACGGCCCCCAGGTGCCGCCCGTGCACGTCTGGGTGCCGAGCTGGCAGGTGCCTCCGGTGACGCCGCCGCAGGGACGGGTCGCGCTCCCCGTGCAGCTGCAGCCGCCGGGAGGCCCTTCCGAGCGGTCGCAGTCGAGGTCGCGGCCGGAGCAGTCGTCGACCTTCGGCGTGATCTCGTGGCGGCAGTCGCCCCACTTGCTGCCGCCCGCGGACGGGACGCACTCCTGGAAGCCCTTGCGGCACGGGCCCTGGCCGAGCTCGTCGGTCTTGCCCGAGTAGCAGTCGCGCGTCGCGCCCACCTTGCACTCGCAGCCCTCGTTGAGGCCGCTCGTGCCAGGCTCGCAGTTGTCGACGTCGCACACGCCGGGGGCGGGCTGCACGCGCGCCTCGCAGGGGCCGAAGAAGCCGCCGTCCTCGCCGTCCTGGCAGGAGCGCTTGCCGGGGGTGCAGGTGCCCGCGGTCGAGCCCGTGCAGTCGAGCTCGTCGCCCGGGTTGCAGGGCGGGAGCACGACACCCGCGTCCGCGCCTGCGTCCTGCGTCTCGCCCGCGTCGTCGTTTCCGGTCGGCCCCGCGTCGGCCGTGTCGTCGCCGCCCGGGCCTCTCGGCGAGCACGCGAGGGCGAGCGCGGCGAGCACGAGTGCGGATGTCGGGAAATGTCGCACCATCGCTACCACTCCTGGCGTCCGCCGATGAAGTCGTACGGATAGCCGAACGCGGGCCGGCTCACGTCGTCGAGGCGCTGCATCTCCTCGGGGGAGAGCTTCAGCGTCGCTGCCTTCAGGTTGTCCTCGAGCTGCTGCATCGTGCGCGCGCCGATGATGATCGAGGACATCCACGGCTTCTGCAGGGCCCACGCGAGCGCGACCTCGGAGGGCGTGACGCCGTGATCGTGCGCGACGCCGCGCACGTGGTCGAGGATGTCGAAGTTCCGATCGGTCGCGACGCCCTGCCAGGAGTCCTTCCACTTCTCGAGGCGCGTGCCCGCGGGCGGGACGTCGCCGCGCGTGTACTTCCCCGAGAGGAAGCCGCGCCCGAGCGGGCTCCACGCGAGCACGCCGAGCCCGAACGCCTTGCACGCGGGGATCACCTCGCGCTCCGCGTCGCGGCACACGAGCGAGTACTGGAGCTGCACGGCCTCGTAGCGGTGGAGATTGCGCCGGTCCGAGGTCCACAGCGACTCGGTGAGCCGGTAGCCGGTGTAGTTCGAGCACGCGACGTAGCGGACCTTGCCCTGCGTCACGAGGTCGTCGAGCGCGCGCAGCGTCTCCTCGATCGGCACCGTCGAGTCCTGCATGTGCGTCTGGTAGAGGTCGAGATAGTCCGTCCGCAGCCGCCGGAGCGAGTCCTCGCAGGCCTTGAGGATGTGCTTGCGCGAGAGCCCGAGGTCGTGCGGCCCGTGCTCCTTCGTCATGGAGAAGCGGCACTTGGACGCGAGGACCACCTTCTCGCGCCGGCCCTCGAGCCACTCGCCGAGGAGCGTCTCGCTGCGGCCCTCGCTGTAGACGTTCGCGGTGTCGATGGTGTTGATGCCCGCGTCGAGCGCGCGGTCGAGGACGCGGCGCGCCTCGGCGTCGGTCGACGAGACGCCCTTCATGAAGCCGAGGCCCTCGCCGAAGGTCATGGCGCCGAGCGACAGGGTCGAGACGCGGAGGCCGGTGCGGCCGAGGTTCCTGAGTTCCATGGCAGATCTCCCAGTGCTTTCGGGGAGATGCGATGTAGCGCCGCGCGTCGCGGGGCGCAACGCGCGTCGTTCGGCTATCGATCCGGCATGGCCACCGTCTCCCTGAACCACGCCTCCGCCTGCGTGCACGACCCGGAGCGCGCCGCGCGCGTCCTCGCCGCGCTCGTCGGCGGCGCGGCGCGGCCGTTCCCGCCCTGCGAGGGCGCCTACTTCTGCTTCCTCACGGCCGAGGAGTGGCGCGGGCCCTTCCTCGAGCTCTACCCGGCGGACGTCGCGATCGTGCCGCAGGGCCAACATCCCGGATTTGCGAAGGATTCTCCGCGGGCGCGGGGCGGCACCCACTTCAACGTGTCGGTCCCGCGCACGCGCGAGGCGCTCGAGGCGCGCTGCCGCGAGCTGGGCGTCGCGTGCTCGTGGCGCGGCTCGTTCGGGCTGCTCGACGTGTGGGTCGACGAGGCGCTCGTCGTGGAGCTCGTGCCGGCGGGCGCACCGTAACCGGGCCGCGCGCGATCAGCGCTGCCCGCGACGCTCGGGGGTGCGGACGGTGGCGGACGGCTGACGCGCGGGCGGCGGCGCGCTCGCGGGGATCACGATAGGCCCGACGCTGCGCGTGATCCCGGTCGGCTTGCGCGGCGTCCGCGACGGCTTCTTCTCGGGTGCGCGCGGCGGCGCGGGCGGGGTCTTCACGGGCTTCGACTCGGCACGCGCGACGATCGGGTCGCGATCGGACGGCTTCGGGCGGGAAGCAGGGTTCACTTGCGCCTGCGCGATGGGCGCGACGGGCCGCGGCTCGAGCGCGCTGCCGGTGGCGGCGCCCACGACGTCGGCGGACGGCCCGGCGCGGAGCGATTCGGTGCGCGAGAGGAGCTCGGCGATGTGCGTGGACGGAAGCGCGCGCTCGGGCGCGTCGCGACGGAGGAAATCGGCGGTCGCGACGAAGGTCCAGGCGCCCTCCGCGAGCGGCACGTCCTCGAGCGCCTCGGGCCGGCGCGGGGCCCAGCCCACCACCTCGCCGCCGACGCGCCACTCGACCCACGCGGGCGCCCACGTCGTGCCGGGCACCCACACCCAGCCGAAGGCCTCGTCGAACGTCCACTGGCCGTAGTGGAAGGTGGCCCAGCCCCACGCGAAGTCGCTCTCGAAGGACCACCCGGCTTCCGTCCACTCCCAGTGGCCGCGCGTCGCGTACGGGCGGAAGTCGTTGCCCACGATGAACGGGTTCGGATGCCACGCCTCGCCGACGCCGGGGACGTCGGTCACCCAGTGGCCGGTCGCGGCGAGGTAGTCGTGGAAGCCCTGCGCGGAGATCGTGACCTCGTCGGCGCGCGCGGGCGCGGCGAAGGCGAGGACGAGCGCGAGCGCGAGGGCGAGGGAGCGGAGCATCTGCGCGCGCGACCATGCCACGGACGAGAGGGGTAGGACAGAAACCCACAAGGTGGTGAGTCGACGGGCGCGCACGCGATGGAATTCAGCGCCGGAGGAGCGCGAGGGCGGCGCCGTTCGACCGTTCGGTGCGGGTTTCGCGCGCCGCGGCGGCGCCGAGGAGGACGAGGGCGAGGGCGGCGCCGACGAGCAGCGTGCGATGGAGGAGATCGGACCACGACATGTCCGGTCCAACGCACGAGCCGCCCCGCGCGATCTGGACGGGCTCGCGCGCGCCGTTCGGTGTAGGACAGCACCGGATGCGCCCCTCCTCCCGAGCCCGCCAGGCCTTCGTCCGCGTCGCACGTGACGCGGGTCACACCGTCCACGAGCACGGCGAGGTCGTGGAGCTCGGCTGGGGGCGGGTGCGCTGCGTGTTCGACGCGCCCGAGGTGACCGTGCGCCCGGGCCTCGTCGCGGTGCA
>JADMIO011694174.1_pt1 | contig 26811 bp, 24 predicted proteins | sample 8958161 | NCBI WGS metagenome assembly JADMIO01 (sample SAMN16585339, study PRJNA669376) | soil metagenome | isolation source: Crop rotation soil | place: USA: Cullars Rotation, Alabama | collected 2011
CCCCTCATAAAACGACGCGGAGGAAGAGCCAAGAATCGCTCCCCCAACCCGTCACACTTTCTCCATCGCCTCCGCGAGGTCGGCGATCAGATCATCCGGATTCTCCAGCCCGACCGAGATCCGGATCAGCCCGTCGGTGACGCCGACGCTGTCGCGGATCTCCTTGGCGACGCCGGAATGCGTGGTCGAGGCGGGGTGCGAGATCAGCGATTCCGTGCCGCCGAGACTGACCGCGAGGGTGAACAGCCGGAGATCGTTCAGGAACCGGAAGGCGCCCGCCTCGCCGCCTTCCTTGAAGGTGAAGGCGAAGGTCGAGCCGCCGGCCTTGCAGAACTTGGCGTAGACCGCCTGGTAGGTACCGCGCTCGATCAGCTCGGGATGGTGCACCACGGCGACCTTGGGGTGACTCTTCAGCCAGCGCGCGATCTCCGACGCGCTCCGGCTGGCGCGCTCCATCCGGAGGTGCAAGGTCTCCAGCGAGCGCCCCAGCATCCAGCTCGAATGCGGCTCCAGCTGCATGCCGAAGGCGCTGCGGATCTTCCTTATCGCCGCCAGGTCTTTGGTGCGGCCGATCACGCCGCCGGCCACGAGGTCGCTGTGGCCGCCGACATACTTGGTCAGCGAATAGACCACGATGTCGGCGCCGTGCAGCAGCGGCGCCTGGAAGATCGGCCCCAGCATGGTGTTGTCGACGATGATCAGCGGCCGCGAACCCTGCCGCTGCTCGATCGCGTCGGCGGCCTGGACCATCAGGTCGAAATCGACCAGGCCGCAGGTCGGGTTGGCCGGCGTCTCGATATAGATGATCGGCACCTTGCCGCCTGCGGTCTTGGCGACCGCCTCCTCGACCGCGCCGGCGCTCAATCCGTCGGTGAAGCCCACGGCCTTCAGCCCAAACGGTGCCAATGTCCCGACGAACAGGGTTTCGGTGCCGCCATAGAGCGGCTGGCTGTGGAGGATGGTGTCGCCCGGCCGGGCGAAGGCCAGGATCGAGGCGGTGATCGCCGCCATGCCGCTGGCGAACATCAGCGCGCCTTCGCCGCCTTCCAGCACCGCGAGCCGCTCCTCGACAATCTGCAGGTTGGGATGGTTGAAGCGCGAGTAGACCAGGCCCGCATCGGTCCCGGTCGGCGGCGCCTTGCGGCCGGAGACGTAGTTGAAGAACTCCTTGCCGTCCTCGGCCGAGCGGAAGGCGAAGGTCGAGGTCAGGAACACCGGTGGTTTGACGGACCCCTCAGAGAGGAAGGGGTCGTAGCCGTAGCTCGTCATCAGCGTCTCCGGAGAGAGCTTCCGGTTGCCGATCGTCTTCTGGCGAAAGCTCGATTTCATGGCCCGGCTCCTTCAGGAAGGAATCAATGCCGCCATCATGCCGCTTGTGGGGAGGGGAGGAGAATAGAAAAGGCCGTGTGGCGCCGGACGGCCCCGAATCCGAAAACGGCACAACGAATTGAGTGACTTGAACATACTATGGAATATGATTTCCAACCGGGCCGCGAAACTCCGCTGGTTGGAACCCGCCGGCGTTGCCGGCCCTTGATTCGCGCGCTCTGGAAGGCGTCGACCGGGCAATGGGGACAAGAATGCGACTTCTGCTGCCCATCGCGCTGCTGTTGCTGGCGTCTGTCGCGCGGGCGGACGTGACGGCGGCGCCTCAGTTCAAGACCGGCAACGACCTTTACCAGCTCTGCAGCGCCAGCCCGCTGTTCGCCTGCGCCGACTATGTCAGCGGCGCCGTGGACATGCTGATCGCGCTCGACGCGGCGGAAGGCAAGTGCCGCTACTTCAAGCTCAAGGACGGGGTGCGACCGGAAGAGCTCGGCGAGATCGTCGCCAACTACCTGCGCGATCACCCCGATGAGCGCGACCGCGCGGCGATCTCCAGCGTCCTGCGCGCCTTGATGGCGGAATTCCGCTGCTAGCGCTGCCGCCGCTGGTCGGCAACCCGAGTCAATCCGGCCGCAGCACGTGCAAGGCGATCTCGGCGATGAGATCAGGCAGCACCTGGAAGGCATAGGGTGCGTGGAGGCGCTCGAGCACCGTGTGGTAGTCGCGGCCCCAGGGCCCCGCATTGACGATCGGAATGCCGGCGAAGGCGGGCCCGCTCGGCCAATGCAGCCCGGCGCCCCAGGCGGGCGTGTTGGCGGCGATCGCCGGCACTTCGCTCTCGTCGGCCTGGCCGAGGAAGCTCATGTCCGAGATGCCGAGAAACCAGCTCGGCGTCGCGATCGTGGTGTTGTGGCGGACGGCGATCAATTCCGCCGCCGCGGTGGTAGCGGCCGCGAGACGGCGCGCGTCCGGGTCCTCGCCGAGCTGGGTCGCGAGATAGGGTGTGGATGCAAAGCCGAGAATGATGGTGGGATCGCTGCGCCGGCTCAAGCCCCAGAGAAATTCGGTGATCCGGCGGCACTGCTCGGGAAGGTCCAGATTCTGCGCGGCGATCTCCGCTGCATACGCGGCGAGCTTCGTTTCCGCCTCGGGGATGATCGCGGCCACCTCCTTGCGGAACCGCTCGTAGGTGACGATGCGGACCGCCGGCAGGTCAGGGGCGCCGGCGCCCAGTCCGGCGCGCCGTCTCGGCGCCAGGACTTCCACAACGCGCGCGACCGCACGCGCCGCCAGGGTCTCCAGGGCGTCGAGGATCGCGGCAGGGCTGCGGCGATAGAGCATGACATTCCAGTACATCCAGACCTTGTCGGGCGTGGTCACGTCATAGGCGGTCTTCGCATCCTTCATGCCGAGCAGCGTCGGTCCGGCGCCGGTCTGCTCTCCGCTCGTCTCGGTCAGGGTCTCGGCCCACTCGACCTCGCCGGCGAGCGCCGCGGCGAGAACGCAGGCATTGAGCCCGTGGAAGGCATAGCCGGCATGCACCGGCTGCCCGACCACCAGGGCGCTGGGCAGCAGCTTGCCGATGGTGCCGAGGGCGACCGCACGGCCTTCCGTGCCGTCGCCGTTGTCGGCGATCGCGTCGAGGTTGATCGCAGCGACGATGTCGAGGCCGAGCTCCCGCGCGAGAGCGGGCAGCGCCGGTGCGGCCGCGCGGGCGCCGGCGGAGTTCACCTCTTCGTCCGGCACGGTGAGGAAGAGGAGATTGCCGTCGAGATCCTTCTGCGCGGCGAACGCTTCCATGACCGCGAGGCCGGCGGCTAGGCCCGCCTTCATGTCGAGCAGGCCGCGGCCGGGAATGAAATCCGGTCCCGACAGATCCTGCAGTGCCAGCTTTTCCGCCGGGGTCACGGCGCTTTGCCCCAGACGTTGCAGCAGGCCCTGGCGCAGCGCGGCGCTCTCGGTTGCGAGCGGCTTCAGCGCGCCGTAATCCTCGATCGGCACGGTGTCGAAATGACCGGTCAGCACCACGGTGCGCCGGCCGCGCCCCCGCACCAGGGCCGCGAGGCAGGCGCGCGGATGCCGGCCGCCGGGGACCGGGAGGGTCCTGACGTCCTGCGGCCGCTCGCGAAAGGTCGGCGTCGCGCGCAGCAGTGCCGCCAGCTTCTCGGGGAAGGCCGCTTCCTCGGCGCTGCCGCTGACGCTCGGCAGCTCCGTCATGGCCAGCGCCCAGTACTCGGCGCGGTCGGCGCTCGGCTTCAGCAGCGATTCGGTATTGTGTCCCAGACGCAAGGCGCTCTCCCCTGATGAGGTCGCGCACTATGGCGTCTCAGGCGGTCGACTGCACGAGAATATGGGTGCTGCGATCCCCGCCGACCGACACGGACCTCGGCGGCGCCCCGTTGCGCGATGACGGCATCCGTGGCGCCGGCTCGGATTGCGCTCCGCGGGCCGCGATCCCGATCAGTGCCGCGCCGCAGCGGCCATGCAGTGTTCTATCGCTATAACCAAGTCGATTTCCGAAGTGGGCTTCGGCAGGCATGCGACGGCACCGGCGCGCCGCGCGGCGGCAAGCGTCTCGTCGGCGCCGCCGGAGACGGCGATCACCGGGGCCGAGCAGTGGCGATCGTGCAGGGCCTGGATCAACTGCAATCCGCTCATTCTGGGCATTTGCATGTCGGTGATGATGATTTCCGGATCGTAGGCTGCGATCCGGTCCAGCGCCGCCGCTGCGTCGGGTGCCGCCGAAACATCGTAGCCCAACGTTGCGAGCAGCGCGGCAGTCGAGTCCCGCACCGCGTCGTCGTCCTCCACCAGCAGTATGCGAACGGCCCGTGGGTAGGGAATGGAGCACATGGCGGCTTCCTCAACGGAGAGCGCAGGCACCGACCCGATCATAGTTAATCATTTATGACCAAGGCCGCTTTGACATGGCGCAAAACCTTGAGGAGAAAGTTTTGGCCGACCGCACGCGCAATCCGACAAACTTGCCATACGGAGAGGCCGGCCTGAGCGCTTGGAATTGATGCCGATCAAGCCGGTATGCGCGGGATTGGTCCGGACTCCGCGCCGCGCGAAGGTTTACACCCACCACCGGTCTTCGTTGACCCCGATCGCGATGTCACTGATCTTCTTGGAAAAGAAAGAGCTGCTTCCTGGCTTGGTATGTTGGCGCGCCCATTCTTCTCCGAAGACCGCTATAAAAAACTCTATCGACATGCTGAACGTCTTAGATTCAAGGGGTTGATCTGCAGGAAGGGGAGTGACTTAGCCCAACTTAAGAACGCCCGCTGCGTCTAAAACCACCGCTGTCGCCATCTCTCGCGAGTCTATGAAAGGGCTGGAAAGCCCTACTGCTTGGCTCGATTGACATAACCTTCCCGCAACATCCTCATCCCAGAAGTTCATTGAGAGATCATTTGAAACTGTTCCCAAGAAGGATGGCACGCTTCCCTGCGGCAACTTACGGGGATTAGGACCAATTCGTTGGTTTTGCTGCGCGCTGTCGAACAAGTTCCTCCGGTGGAGAGCGCGCGTCGCGTTGTCCGTTGAGGTTGAACAAGATGTCCTTGAAGACCGCATCGCGAAGCCGGATGAGTCCGGGCTGACCATTTGAGGGTCGCCGTTCGTCAAACCATTTGCGCGGCGCTTTCGGTAGACCTTTCACGTTTCCAGTCATGAGGACATGCAAGGGATGAACCAAGTACGCGGACAAGTGGTGAGATTCAAAGGAGAACTTCAATCGCATTGCCCTGCGCAGGACACCATTGCAAACCTTAAGGTCTGTAAGGGCGTTGACTCGGAGGCTCAGGTCGACACGCGGGTCACCATCGAGTTTGGAGAGCACGAACACGCCACCACCTTCACTCCAAACTTTGTAGTAACCCTTCACGGAAGCGTCCAAGGCGAAATTGCCCGGCAAGGATGCAAATGGAACCAGGCTGGAGTCCGGGGTGAGAAGAACTATGGCGCGAGACTCCATCCATTGGACGCCGTGACCGCGACTGTACAGTCCAGAATAGGCTCCTCCAGTTCTATAACCAGTCAGCCAATCTTGAGTGCCGGTGGCTTCTCTCAAGAATGCAAGATCGGCGACGGCTGCAACGGATTGTGACCAACTCGCTCCACGAAATTGAGCTTCGACTTTCATCCATTCGATGGCGAGATTTCTACCTCCAAGGCCGATATGAGCTACAAAGCCCTGATCCGGCACCATCACGTCTTCTGAATAGCGATACTCGTCGAACTTGAAGACGATGTCTCCGTTTGGATGGGTCATGAATCCGATATAGTGCAACTCCTCCCCAGTCTCGGTGGCACTCGGCTCCGCAGTTTCCAAAAGGAACTGCCGGAACCCATCGAAGCTCGCGAAATAGCCAGACCGATAGCCGACATTCAGGTTCGCCATGCACTTGTTCATCGCAAACATAGAGCCAGCGAATCCAATGGCGATTCTTTCGCCGAATCTTGCAAGCTTCAAATGCGATTCGGAGACTCGCAAGCCGCGCAAGTCATTCTCGTCAAGCTGGAGTCCGCTGGACATCTGGACCCGATACTTAGGATCAGTATCAGGGGATTTATATGTACCCGCAGAATCGGCGATCATCACGGTTTCGCCGGGTCGGGAAGCGAGAAATATTGCCGTCATGCCGATATTCTACAATACATGGAAACCAACTATCACCGATTGAAATGGGTCTAGCTTCCCCCGCGGTTTCCTTAACATCATTTCTTAATGCAACCGCATTTCGGTGCCTCCGTTCTTTCAGCAGAACAACGCCAGGAACCGCAGATGGACACGTCCACACTCCGCTCCGCCGCCGACCTCGCGAAACACAGCAAGACTCCCTTTCCCGGCGAGACCGACGCCTACCGCGCCGCGCGCCAGGCGCTGCTCGCGGAGGAGATCGAGTTCCGCCGGCACATGACCCGCCTCACCGAGCAGCGCCGCGCGCTGCCGCCCGGGCCGGTCATTGCGAAGGACTATCGCTTCAAGGATGCCAACGGCCGCGACCTCGGCCTCGTCGATCTCTTCGGCCCGCATGACGCGCTGGTGACCTATTTCTGGATGTTCGGGCCGCAGCGCGAGCGCCCCTGCCCGATGTGCACGAATTGGCTCGGCGCCGTGAACGGCAATGCGGCGGACATCAAGCAGCGCGTTGCGCTCACGATTCTCGGCCGTAGCCCCGTCGACCGGCAGCTCGCCTTCGCCCTGGAGCGTGGCTGGCGCCAGCTCGACTTCGTCCAGACGGTCGGCGACGACTACGCCAACGACCTCGGCCTCATCGCCCCCGACGGCTCGGAGAGTCCCGCTCTCACCGTCTTCAAGCGCGACGGCGACAAGGTGCGCCTGTTCTGGGCCAGCGAGATGACCAAAGAGATGGCCGATCCCGGCCAGGACCCGCGCGACGCGCCGGACATCGCTGCGCTCTGGTCGATCCTCGACTTGACGCCGGATGGTCGCGGCGCCGAGTGGTATCCGAAGCTGAGCTACTGACCCTTCCGCAACCCCGCGCCGAATTCGGCGCGTGTGTCGAATTCGGCACGCCACGAAGATTTCACGCGCTGCACCGGTGATGCGCGCTGCGTCGATCCGCGTTTCGTGCTATCATCCGCCTTTATGCAGCTGCGTGTTCGTGCCGGAAGATTTACGGGCGACGCGCGACGCACGCGGCCTCGCGCTGCTCGCAACCTTTACCGGACCTTTACAGAATCAAGAATCGATATCGCCCTCGTGAGGTGTTGTGCGTTCATGGTCAATGGTTTAACGGGCTTGACGCGACGGAGGCGGTAAAGGTGAATTTCCGCAACTGCCGGAGCTACGCGGACGGCGGCGTGATCGCCGTGTGCTCTTCGACGAAGCACCATTGCGCCTCGCCGAGGAAGCGCTTGCGATCCTCGATCAGCCGGCTGATGTGCGGCTCGGCCTTGAACGCGGCTTCCGCGGCGGCGACGTCGTCGAACCAGAGCTCGCCGACGCCGTCCCAGGCGGCTTCCTCCGGCGACCAGCGCTGGACCACGCCGAAGCGCAAGCCCCGCAAGCCCGGCAGGTTGCGCACGATCGCCGCATGCGGACCCATCCAATGGGCGAGGAAGTCCTCGCGGCTCATGCCGGTTTTCCGCCGCACCAGGCTGACGCGCTTGATCATGATCGAACCCTCGTTCTCAAATGCGGAACAGCCGCTCGGCATTGCCGGCGAAGAGCGCGCGCTGCTCGGCCTCGCTGAACCCGCCGATGATCGCGGCATAGGCGTCGATCACGTCGGGATAGGAGCTGTAGAGCCGGTCCACCGGCCAGTTGGTGCCGAACACCACGCGCTCCGCACCGAACGCTTCGATCGCCGTCATCACGAACGGCCGGAAGCTTTCCACCGTCCAATTGTGGTCGGTCTGGCCGAGGCCGGAGATCTTCATCCAGATGTTGGGCGCGCGCGCGAGCGCCTTCACGCCCTGCGTCCAGCTTGCGAGGAACTCCGGCGTGCGCAGCTCAGGCATGCCGCAATGGTCGATGCAGATCTGGACCTCGGGGGCCTTGGCCGCCAGCGCCAGGATCTTCGGAAACCGCGCGAGGCGCGTGTCGAGGCAGGAGACCAGGTTGCGGCGCCCCAGCTCCTTGAAGCCCTTCTGCCAGGCCGGGTCCTCGAGATATTCGCCCGGCCCGAAATCGCGGATGCCGCGCACGTTCTTGTACTGCAGGTGCCGGTCCAGCACCGCGGCGACGTCGGGCTCTGCGAGATGGCACTCGGCGACGATGCCGTGCGGGAAACCGGTGCGGTCCGCCTGTTCCTGCAGCCATTTGGTCTCGTCGACCGGATCCTTCGTGCCGAGCGCCGCCTGGACATGGACCGCCTTCACGACATTGGCGAAGCGGATCTCGCCGAGATAGTCCTCGACCCGGTAGTGGATCGCCTTGATCGCGTCGTAGCTCCCGAGCTCCGGATCCTCGGCCTCGGGCGTCAGCCAGCCATAAACCAGCTCCGGCCGTCGCGTGTCGAAGAGATGGAAATGCGTGTCGATGAAGGGCATTCGCGCCATGATCGCTTCTCTCCCAGCTCAGGTTCCGCTAGAGCGCATCGGCGATCGCCTGCGCCAGCGATTGCGTGGAGGCGGTGCCGCCCATGTCCGGCGTGCGGCTGCCGCCATCGGCCAGCACGCGCTCGATCGCCGTGACGATGGCGGCGCCGGCTGCCGTCTCGCCGAGATGCTCCAGCATCATGGCGCCGGACCAGATCTGGCCGATGGGATTGGCGATGTTCTTTCCGGCAATGTCGGGCGCCGAGCCGTGCACCGGCTCGAACATCGAGGGGAAGCGGCGCTCGGGGTTGAGGTTGCCGGAGGGCGCGATGCCGATCGTCCCGGTGACGGCAGGACCGAGGTCGGAGAGGATGTCGCCGAACAGGTTGCTGGCGACCACGACGTCGAAACTCTCCGGCTTGCGCACGAAATGCGCGGTCAGGATGTCGATGTGGTACTGCTCGGTTGCGACCTCTGGATAGTCAGCGGCGACCGCGCGGAACCGCTCGTCCCAGAACGGCATCGTATGAATGATGCCGTTGGACTTGGTGGCGGAGGTCAGGCGCCGGCGTGGCCTGCGTTTCGCCAGCTCGAAAGCGTAGCGCAGGATCCGGTCGACGCCGCGCTTGGTGAACACGGTTTCCTGGATCGCCGCCTCTTCGTCGGTGCCGGGATAGAGCCGGCCGCCGATCTCGGAATATTCGCCCTCGTTGTTCTCGCGCACGATCATCATGTCGATGCTGCCCGGCGCCTTGCCGGCGAGCGGAGTGGGCACCCCCTCGAACAGGCGCACCGGCCTGAGGTTGACGTATTGCTGGAACTGCCGGCGGATCGGCAGCAGCAGGGTCCAGAGCGACACGTGATCCGGCACATTGGGCCAGCCGATGGCGCCGAGGAAGATCGCGTCATGGCCGGCGATCTGCGCGAGCCCGTCCTCCGGCATCATGCGGCCGGTGCGGGCGTGGTGGTCGCAGCTCCAGTCGAGCTCCAGCCAGTCGCAGGCGAAGCCGAACCGGCGGGCGACCTTGTCGAGCACGACGAGCGCGGCCGGCACGACCTCCTTGCCGATGCCGTCGCCGGGGATGAGGGCGATGCGATGCGTGGCCATGGTCAGCGATCCAGGGTCCAGCCGCCGGTCTCGATCCGGTCGGCGAGCGCCGAGAGGAAGGCGGCGCCGGCGACGCCGTCGATCAGCCGGTGGTCCACCGCGAAGGTGAGGTTAAACCCCGTGGCGACGACCGGCGCCCCGTTGCGCGCGATCACGCGCTCCTGCTCGCGGCCGACCGCGAGGATCGAGGACTGGCCGGGATTGATGATGGCGTCGAACCGATCGACGCCGCTCTTGCCGAGATTGGAGAGCGCGATCGCTGCCGGTTTCGAGTCCGTGGCGCTGACCGTGCCAGTGCGCACCCGCTCGACCAGCGCGCGCCGCGCCTTGCCGATCTCGACCAGGGTCTTGCCGGCGAGATCGGGCAGGGTCGGGATCAGCATCCCGTCCGGCACCGCGACCACCAGGCCGATATCCACCGCCGATGCAGCGACGCGCGACGCCTTGCCGGAATCCTCGAACCAGCGGTCGAGGATCGTGGGCTGCGCCGTCAGCGTCTCGGCCATGGCCTTCAGCAGGAAGTCGGTCAGCGTCAGCTTCTCGGCGAGCACCGCGTTCAACTGTTCCCGTGCCCGGTTGATCGCACCGGCTTCGACCCAGCGGTCGAGCGTAAAGGACGGAATGGTGCGCCGGCTGAGTGCCACCGCCTCGGCGATCCGCAGCCGCATCGGCGTCACCCCGGCGCCCGCCGTCAACCGCACCGCCGCGGCGCCGGGCTTGTTCGCGAGGGCCGCGATGATGTCGCGCTTGCGAAGCCGCGGACCGGAAGCCGGCGTCAGCCGCGAGAGATCGAGCCCGGCTTCCGCCGCCAATCGCCGTGCCAGCGGTGAAGCAGCGGGCCGTGACGATGGCTTCGGAACCTGCGACGCCGTCGGTTGCGGGATGGCACGCGCTGGCATCGGCGGCGCGGCGGTTGTCGGCTTCGCCGCTGCTGCCGGCTGCGCGGCACTGGAGAGTCGGCCCAAGGTCGCACCGATCGGCAGCTCCGTGCCTTCCGGCGCCAGGATCGATTCCAAGGTGCCGTCGGCGGGGGCCTCGACCTCCATCGCCGCCTTGTCGGTCTCCAGCTCGACCAAGGGCTCGCCGAGCTTCACTTTGTCGCCGGCCTGCTTCAGCCAGCGCAGCACCTTCGCGGATTCCATCGTGGCGCTGAGTTTCGGAACCAGGAAATCCATGTTGCGCTCTCCCGGTCTACAGCAGCGACTTCACGGCGGCGGCGATCGCCTCCGGCGAGGGCAGATGCCCGTCTTCCAGCGGCGGGCTGTACGGCACTGGATGGTCGGGCAGCGTCACCCGGCAGGGCGGCGAGTCGAGATGGTCGAACGCCTCGGCGACCACCTGCGCGACCACCTCCGCGCCCCAGCCGCCGACCTGCGTCTGCTCCTCGACCGTCACCAGGTTGTTGGTGCGCCGGATGCTGTCGAAGATCGGCGCGAGATTCATCGGCCGCAGCTGGCGGATGTCGATCACTTCCGCCTCGATCCCTTCCGCCGCGAGCAGGTCGGCGGCGGCAAGCGCCCGCGGCACCATGGCGAGGCTCGCCACCACCGTCGCGTCGCGGCCGGGCCGCAGGATGCGCGGACCGCCGAGCGGCGCGCCCTCGGCGCTGCCGACCGGAACCGGACCCTTGCTGGAGAGCAGCGCCTTGTGCTCCAGCACCAAGACGGGATCGTCGTCGCGGATCGCGGTCTTCAGCATGCCGTAGGCCTCGGCGGGCGTGGACGGGCAGACGATCTTCAACCCCGGCACCGACATGAACCAGGATTCCGCGGTGGTCGAATGCTGCGGGCCGAAGCGGAGTCCCGCGCCGCCGATCGCGCGGATGGTGAGCGGCACCGGGAACTGGCCGCCCGACATGAACCGGTGCTTGGCGATGCCGTTGACGATCTGGTCGAAGCAGACGCCGAGGAAATCCGCGAACATGATCTCGACGATCGGGCGGTAGCCGGTGATCGCGAGGCCGAGCGCGGCGCCGACGAAGCCGGTCTCTGCGATCGGCGTGTCGCGGACCCGTGCGTGGCCGAACTCCTCGTAGAGCCCGAGGCAGGTCTTGAACGGCCCGCCGGAGGGGCCGATGTCCTCGCCCATGATCAGGGTCTTCGGATCGCGCCGCATCTCCTCTTGCAGTGCGGCGACGACGGCTTCGCGGTAGGTGATCTCCTGGGTCTGCATGATCTTTGTTTCCTGCGCTCAAGCCGTGAACGGGTTGGCGAACATCCGCGCCGCGAAATCCTGGCCGCCCTCGGCCCAGGGCGCCTGCGCCGCGCGATCGGCCGCGGCCTTCACTTCGACGCGGATCTGCTCCAGCAGCGCGTCGGCATCGGCCTCGCCGATGACCTTTTCGGCGATCAGCGCCGCGCGGTGGCGCGGGACCGGGTCGCGGGCAAGCCAGGCCTCGACCTCGGCGGGATCGCGGTACTTGCCGGGATCGGTGCGCGAATGACCGCGATGACGATAGGTCTTGCACTCGATGAAGGTCGGGCCCTGGCCGGCGCGCGCGCGTTCCGCGGCTTCCGAGGTCACGGCATGCACCGCTTCGACGTCGTTGCCATCGACCGCCACCGCCGCCATCGCATAGCCCTTGGCGCGTTCGGTCAGGTCCTCGAACGGCGTGGTGAAGTTGATCCGCGTGAACTCGCCATAGAGGTTGTTCTCGCAGACGAACAGGATCGGCAGCTTCCAGACCTGGGCGATGTTCATCGATTCATGGAAGGCGCCGATATTGACCGCGCCGTCGCCGAAGAAGACCGCGCAGACCTGGCCCTTGCCGGCGAGCTGCGCCGAGAGCGCCGCGCCGATCGCGACCGGCAATCCGCCGCCGACGATGCCCGCCGCGCCGATCAGGCCGCGATCGATGTCGGTGAAGTGCATCGAGCCGCCGAGCCCGGCGCAGAGCCCGGTCGAGCGCCCGAACAGTTCGGCGAAGGCCGGCTCCATCTCCATGCCGCGGGCGAGGCAATGACCATGGCCGCGATAGGTGTAGGCGACGAAATCGCCGTCGGCGAGCGCGAGGTTGACGCCGGCCGCGACGCCTTCCTGGCCCTGGCAGAGATGCGTGGTGCCGTGCACCAGCCCCTCGAGGAAGCTCCTTTGCACCTGCTCCTCGAACTCCCGGATGCGCAGCATCATCTCGTAGAGCCGCAGCCGCTCGGCGGGCTCGAGCGCCGGACGGTTGTGGCCCTTACCGGCGGGAGTGGCTTTCTCGGTCACTGCACTTCTCCTTATCCGCGCTCAGACGCGGCAACGGGCGATGACGGCCTCGTCCAGCACCAGGCCGAAGCCGGGGCCTTGCGGCACGGCGTAGCTGCCGTTGCGGAACGGGGAACGGTTGGCGACCAGCATGTAGAACAGCGGGTCGCGGTCGGGATGGAAGACTTCGAGATAGGTGCCGTGGGCGATCGCGGCGAGAAGGTGCGCGGAGATCTGCGGCTCCTCGTGATGCGCCATCTCGACGCCGAACGCATCGGCGAGTGCCGCGACCCGGCGCCACTCGGTCGGCCCGCCACCCCAGCTCGCATCGAAATTGCAGACGTCGATGGCGCCCGCCATCATCAGGTCGCGGCAGCCGGCGCGGCTGATCTCGCTCTGGCCGGCGCAGATCGGGATGCCGGTCATGTGGCGCGCCGACGCCATGTCCAGCCGGTCGCTGTACCAGCGCACCGGCTCCTCGAACCAGCGGATGTCGCAATCCTCGACCAGCCGCGCGAAGGCGACCGCGTCGCGGAGATTCCAGCCCTGGTTGGCGTCCACCGTCAGGATGAAGTCGGCGCCGACTGCGTTCCGCGCGGCCTTGACGCGCTCGGCATCGGCCTTCGGCGTCAGGCCGCCGACCTTGAACTTGCAGCCGCCGTAGCCCGCGGCTTTGATCGCCTCCATCTCGCGGGCGAAATCGGCGAGGGTCTTGCCTTCCTCGTAGTAGCCGGCGATGCAGATCACCGGCAGGCTGTCGCGAAAGCCACCCCAGATCTTGTAGAGCGGCACGTTGAGGGCCTTGCCGACGGCGTCCCAGAGCGCGCTGTCGACGCAGGCCTGGGCGCACATGGCGAGCTTCCGGTCCCGGAGGATGTTGTGGCTGGGCTTGCGCATCAACTGCCAGCAACCCTCGATGTTGGAAGCGTCCTGGCCGCGGAGCAGCGGCGCCAGCTCCTCCAGGATGATCTTCACCACCTCGCCCTGGGTCTCGAACTCATCGCCGTTGTAGCACTCGCCGACGATGCCTTCCGCGGTATAGACGCGCGTGATGATGGTGCAGCGATGGGTCATAAAATAGTTGCTGCCGCGGAAGGTGCGGGGCAGCGGCACCGAGAGCGGGATGCACTCAATCCGGTCGATGGTGAGCGGGGTCATGGGCGCCTCCGCTGGACTCGTGGCCGGAAAAGCTTCAGTTTCCTCATCCGCAACGGCAGAAGGGGAGCCGCCGCGTGGACAGCGATCTCGTGACCATCGATCTCCAGCCGGAGCATTTCACCGCCCGCGAGACCGTGCTCGCGCGATCCGGCGGCATGACCGCAGCAACCTTCCGCTATCGCAGCGGTGTCGCCGCCCTCACCATCACCAACGCTGTGGGCCGGATCACCCTGCTGCCGTTCCAGGGCCAGCAGATCTGGCGCGCGGAGTTCTTCGGCCGACCGCTCACCATGCAGACCCCGTTCGAGGAGCCGGTCGACACCCAGGACTTCCTCCGCACCTATGGCGGGTTCTTCCTGCATTGCGGCGCGCTGGCGATGGGCGATCCGGGTGCCGAGGACCGGCACGCCGTTCACGGCGAGCTCCCCAACGCCCGCTACCAGCAGGCGCAGCTGGTGATCGGCCGCGACGCCGGCGGCGCCTTCATGCGCATGACCGGACGCTATCGCCATGCCGTCGCCTTCACCCATGACTACATCGCCGAGCCCGCAGTGACGCTCCACAGCGAAAGCAGCCGAATCCATCTCGAGATGCGGGTCCGCAACCTGCGACACCTGCCGATGGACCTCATGTATCTCGCCCATATCAACTTCCGCCCGGTCGATGGCGCTAAGCTGATCGACACCGTGCGGGCCGGCGGATTGCGCGTCCGCTCGGCGCTGCCGGGCGGGCTGGTGGCCTCCGAGGAATACCAGCGGCTGCTGGCGGCGCTCGATCGCGACGTCGCCAGTCATCGCGACATCGTCTCCGGCGCGGCGATCGATCCAGAACTGGTGCTGGCGCTGGACCCGCTGCCCGACGCGGAAGGCTGGGCGCACGGCATGCAGCTCCTGCCCGACGGCGCTGCCGATTTCGTCAGCTACCGGCCGGCGGAGCTCGACCATTGCCTGCGCTGGATGACGCGGAACCCGGGCATGAACGCGCTGGGGCTTATGCTGCCGGCGACCGCGGAAGCCGACGGCCACGCCGCCGAGAAGGCCAAGGGCAACCTCAAGACCCTGGCGCCCCAGGCCGAGTTCCGCTGCGGCGTCATCTGCGGCGCGCTCGAGCCCCGCGCGGCCGCCGAGCTTCGCGGCCGCATTGAGCGGACGGTCGCCCTTGGTCATCGGGCCTAGCCGCACAGCGAGCCGCCATCGATGTTGAGCGACTCACCGGTGATCCAGCCGGAGCTCTCCGAGATCAGGAACATGATGGCGCTGACCACGTCATCGACGGTGCCGACGCGCCGCAGCGGGAAGGACTGCGCGCCGCGCTGCACCACCTCGGTCGGGTTGGCGCCGAAGCCGAGCTCGATCTTCTGCTCGATCACCACCTTGCCCATGCCGGTCTCCGCCACGGTGCCGGGGCAGACCGCGTTCACCCGCACGCCGCTCGGCGCCACTTCGACCGCCACCGCCTGGGTCAGGCCGACGACGGCGAACTTGGAGGCACAGTACGCGGCGAGGCGCTCGAAGCCCTTCTTGCCGGCGTCGGAGGCGATGTTGACCACCCGGCCGCGCTTCGACTCTTTCAGGTGCGGCATCGCCTCGCGCATCACCAGGAAAGTGCCGCGCAGATTGACGTCGATGATACGGTCCCATTCCGCGGTCGAGATCTGCTCGAGGCTGCGGAATTGGAAGACGCCGGCGGAGTTCACCAGCGTGTCGATGCCGCCCAGCGCCTTGGCCGCGGCGGCGACGCCGGCGACGACCGAGGCATCGTCGGTCACGTCCATGGCGATCGGCACGAAGGCCTTGCGGTCGGCATCGCTCATGCGATCCAGCGCCGGCTGGAGATCGCTGATCGCCACCTTGGCGCCGATCTCGACCAGGCGCTTGGCCGCGCCGAGCCCGAGGCCGCTGGCCCCGCCGGTCACCAGGGCGCGCCGGTCCTTGGAAAACGAAAACATCTCGCCCATGCTCACCGTCCCCTGTCGCAATTCTTTTCTGCTAGGCCCGCGCCCGCGGCTGCTTCAGTTCCGCCAGCGCCATGCAGGAGGCGCGCGGGATGAAGCGCGTGGGCAGGATCTCGACCCCGCCGGGCGCGTAATCGCTCTTTCCGCCCCGACCGAGCCGTCGCAGCGCGATGGTGGCGGCGGCGGCGCCGAGGCCGCGCGGATCGCGATCGACGACCGCGATCGGCGGACGCGAAAGCTCGGCAAGCGGCGTGTCGTCCCAGGCGATCAATGCCAGATCGCGACCGATTCTCCGGTCGCCGCGGTCGATAGCACGCAGGGTGCCGACCAGCAGCGGCAGGCTGCAGGCGAGGATTGCCGTGGGCGCCTCGGCTCCGCGCAGCACGCGCAGGACCTCGGCTTCGGCATCGGTCTCGCGGTGCTCGGTCGGCAGAGGCGTCGCGGCTTCGGAAAGCCCATGTGCTGCCAGCGCCGTTTGAAATCCGGCAAGCCGCTCGCGCCCGGAGCGGCGGGTCAACGGTCCGGTGAGGGCGGCGATGCGCGAATGGCCGAGGCCGACCAGGTGGCCGATAGCCTCGTGCATGCCGCCGCGGTGATCGGCACAGACCGCATCGACGGATCCCTCGATCTCCAATTCGCTCTCGAGCGCCACGATCGGCCCGTCGAACTCCGACAGCGCCGCGATCAGTTCCGGATCCTCCTCGCGCGACGGCGAGACCAGGATCGCGTCAACGCGGCGGCTGTTGAGGTGACGCACATTGGCGGCATCGATCGCGGGATCGTAGTTCGAGCTCATCACCAGCAAGGCGTAACCCGCGGGACGCAGCACGAACTCCGCGCCGGCGATGACCTCCGCCGAGAACGGATTCGAAAGGTCGGAAGCGACGAAGCCGATGAGGTCGGTGGCGCCGCGGCGGAGACTCTGGGCGATGAAGTTGGGCCGATAGCCGAGCTCTTCGGCCGCCTGCACCACGCGCGCGCGCAACGCCGGCTGCACTTCGCCGCGGCCGGAGAACACCTTCGAGACGGTCGAGATCGCGACGCCGGCGCGCTGCGCCACGTCCCTGATTCCGACGCGTCGTGGTGGTGGTCCGCTGAGCGATTCTCCGCGCACGGGCTCCCTCTGCCGCCGTCTTTTTCCGGCCTTTTTGCGGGCGGGAGCGCTCCCTGTTGACTCCGCCCAGACGCATCCATAGCATACCTTCAAACAGCGCGAAACGTTTCGCGAAACGTTTTTTAAGCCAGCAAACGACGTTTCGCACCGAAAAAGCACGCTGGCAGGGAGCCTGGGAATGAACCTCGTAAAGCCGCTTTCCGCGGTCCGGATGCTGGGTCTGCTGGCACTCGCCGCGCCTCTGGTCACGATCCTGACGGGCGCCGTGGCGCCGGTCCGCGCCGACACGTTCACGCCGCATCCGAAGGGCGGAATCCTCGGCGCCCTGCTGCCCAACGAGCGTCATCTCTGGACCTACGACAAGGCGTCCGGGAAGTTCGTGGAAGCTCCGGGCGACGCGTCCGGAAACTACACGCCGAATCTCCGCAAGCCTGGGAAGAAGCTGACCTTCGCTTTCGCCGAAGGCTGGGCCGCCATCCCGTTCTCGGTCTCGATCAACAAGGGCGTCTACAAGATCGCCGGCGACCTCGGCATCGACATCATCTATTGCGACCAGGAGTTCAAGGCGGAGAAGGCCGTGACCTGCGCCGAGCAGCTGGCGCAGCAGAAGCCGGATTTCGCCATCGTCTCCAACTGGCAGTCCGGCGCGGTCGAGGCGATCATGAAGATCTACAACGACGCGAAGATTCCGGTCGCCAACATCGACGTCTGGCATCCAAACGGAATCTTCGTCGGCGCCGACAACTACATCTCCGGCGAGATCGGCGGCAAGGCCGCCGGCGAGTACGCGAAGTCACTCGGCAAGTGCGGCGAGGTGACGATCTTCAACGGCGTCAACCCGGGCGAGGGCGATGCCGCGGCCCAGCGCATCGTCGGCTTCACCGACGGCGTCCAGGAAGTCTGCGGCGCGATCCCGGCCGACCGCATCAAGGAAGAGATCATCGACGCCGGCACCACCGAGCAGGCCTTGACCAAGACCACCGACTGGCTGACCGCAAATCCGCAGGCGAGCTTCGTTCTCTCGACGACGATCGACGACGCGCGCTCCGCCGGCGTGGCGAAGGCACTGGCGCAAGGCGGGCGTGACGGTGCCGCGGTCGGGTTGGGCTGCGACGACATCGGCGTCGCCTCGACCAAGGAAGGCGATCCCGCGACCACCAAGTTCCTCGGTTGCGTCGCCTATTTCCCGGAGCGCTATCCGGACATCCTGATCTCGCTCGGTCTCGACGTGTTGGACGGCAAGCCGGTGCCGAACGAGGTGCACAGCCACCATGAGTTCCTGAGCAAGGACACGATCGGCGCCGTCTATCCCTGAAACCAGCCTTTGATCAAAGGGACGCCGGACCGGAACGATGTCCGCAGCACTGCTTGAACTGACCGGGATCTCCAAGTCCTTCGGCCCGGTGACCGCCCTCGATCGCGTCGATCTCCGGATCGGCGCGGCCGAGGCGGTGGGACTGATCGGCGACAACGGCGCCGGCAAATCCACGCTGGTGAAGATCCTGTCCGGCCTCTATCCACCGAGCGCCGGCACCATGCGGTTCGACGGCAAGGAGGTTGCCTTCGGCAGCCCGTTTGACGCCCGCGCCGCCGGCATCGAGATGATCTACCAGGACCTGGCCCTTTGTGGCGATCTCGACGTCGCCGCCAACGTGTTCCTGGGCCGCGAACTGCGGAAGAGGGTGGGCCCCTTCAAGTTCCTCGACCGGGTCGGCATGCGCGAGGCGGCGCGGGTGGTGATGCGCGAGCTCGGCGCCGAGCTCGATCCCGGACGCACGGTCGGCGCTCTTTCCGGCGGGCAGCGGCAGCTGGTCGCGGTCGCCCGGGCATTGCAGTTCCAACCGCGGCTGATGCTGCTGGACGAGCCGACGGCGGCGCTTTCCAGCGAGAAGATCCGCGTGCTGATGGGCCTCATAGAACAGTTGAAGAGCCGCGGCGTGGCGATCCTGATGATCAGCCATCGCTTCACCGACATCCTCCACGTCTGCGACCGCATCGTCGTGGTGCGTCAGGGTCGGATCGCCGGCGAGCTGCAGCCCCATGTGCAATCGCCCGAGCACACCATGGCGGCGATGCACGCCATGATGACCGGCGATGCCTTGGGGGCCGCATGAAGACGGGTGCCGCATGACCGCGGATGCGGAAGACAGGCAGCGCGAGCCAGTCGGCACCTGGGCGAGGGTCCGGGCCCGGATCGACGAGAGCGGCATGGAGACCTCGGCCGGCCTGCTGGCAATCGTGATCCTGCTGGCGGTCATCCTTTCCATCGTCTCGCCGTACTTCCTCACCGCCAACAACCTGCTGAACATCGGCCGCGGCATCGCCATCGTCGGGATCGTCGCCGTGGGCGAGACCATCGTGATCATCTCCGGCGGCTTCGACCTCTCGGTGGGATCGGTGATGGCGGCGGCCGGCATGACCGCCGGCTGGATGGTGACCCAAGGCGTGCCGCTGCCGCTCGCCTTCGCCGCCGCGATCCTGATCGGGCTTGCTGTCGGTCTGGCCAACGGCACCATCATCAGCCGCTTCCGCATCAACCCGCTGATCGCCACCCTGGCCACCTTGGCGATCGTGCGCGGTCTGAGCTATGTGATCTCCGGCGGGCGCGAGATGGTGATCAAGCATCCCACCTTCCTGCAGCTCGGCGTCGGCACCTTCCTCGGCATTCCCTATATCGTGATCCTGCTGGTGGCGACCTTCCTGGTCTTCGGCCTCGCGATGCCGCGGACGCTCTTCGGACGCTATGCCTATGCGATCGGCTCCAGCGGCAAGGCGGCGCAGCGGGCCGGGGTGCCGGTCGCGCGCTGGCGCACCGCCTTCTACGTGACCTGCGGCGGGCTCTCGGCGCTGGCCGGGCTGGTGTTCGTCGCCCGCACCGGCAACGCGCAGCCGAGTGCGGCCCTCGGCATCGAGCTCGACGTCATCACCGCGGTCATTCTCGGCGGCACCAGCCTGACCGGCGGGCGCGGAAAACTCTTGGGCACGTTCATCGGCCTGGTGCTGCTCGGCATGGTGAACAACGGGTTGATCCTGGTCGGCGTGCCGGCCTTCTGGCAGCAGGTCGTCAAGGGCGCGATCCTTCTGCTCGCCGTGCTCTACGACGAGCTGCGCCGGCATCGCCTGGAGGAAGCATGAGCGCCAAGATCGGAGTGATCGGCTGCGGCTGGTGGGCGACAAGAGCGCATCTGCCGGCGCTGCAGGCCAATCCCGACGCGGTGATCGCCGGGATCGCCGATCCCGATCCGGAGAATCGCGCCCGCGCCGCGGAGCGGTTCGAGATTCCGCCCGAGCGCGTGTTCGCCGACGCGGCGGCGATGTTCAAGGGCGCCGACCTCGACGCCGCGATCGTCGCCGTGCCGCATTCCGCCCATGCGCCGATGGCGCGCGCGGTGCTGGACCAGGGACTGCACCTGCTGCTGGAGAAGCCGATGACCATCTCGCCGCCGGACGCCCGCGCGCTGGCGGAGCTGGCGGAGCAGCGCAGGGTGGAGCTGATCGTCGGCTATCCCTGGCACTACAACCGCCAGGTCCTGGCGCTCCGCGACGCCATCGCCGACGGCCGGATCGGTGCGATCGAGTACATCTCCTGCCAGTTCGCCTCGATCGTGCGCGAGCTCTATCGCGGCAACCCGGAACCCTATCGCGATATCCTCGACTACTCGGTCAATCCGCCGGGCACGCGCACCTACGCGGACCCGGAGATCGCCGGCGGCGGCCAGGGCCAGACCCAGGTGACCCATAGTGCGGCACTGCTGTTCTTCCTGACCGGCTTGAAGCCGGTGAGCGTCGCGGCGCTGACCGAATCCTTCGAGCTCGAGGTCGACCTCGCCGATGCGGTGGTGACCCGGTTCGACGGCGGCGCCATCGGCTCGCTGGGCTCGACCGGGTCGGTGCTGCGCGGCCAGGACGAGATGCTGGAATACCGGATCTTCGGCGCCGGCGGCCACATCACCTTCGACGTCAATGACGGCGCCGCGGTGATCTTCGGGCCGGAAGGCGAGGTGCACCACCTGCCGGGCCTGCCGGCGGAGGAGCGCTATCCCGACTGGGCGCCGGCCGACAACCTCGTGGACGTGGTGCTCGGTCGCGGCGGCAACGGCTCGCCGGCCGCGCTGGGCGTGATGACGGTGGAGTTCGTCGACGCCATGTACCGGGCCGCCCGCGAGGGCCGCACCATCAGCTTGGGCAAATAGGGGAAGCGCCATGCGCCAGGAAGCGATCGCCAGGGTGGAGGCGTTTCCGCTGCGCTACGCCGAGACCAACAACAACGGCAAGACCCGCCACGTCACCCTGGTCCGGATCGAGACCAAGAGCGGCGCCGTCGGCTGGGGCGAAGGCATCACCGGCAGCGAGGACGCTTCGCTCGCGATGAAGGTCATCGTCGATCGCGGCTTCACGCCGCGCCTGATCGGCCGCGATCCGCGCGACGTCGAGGCGATCTGGTCGGAGTTCCGCGAAACCACCTACTGGTCCGGCAATGGCGGCATCGTCACGTTTGCGATCAGCGCGATCGACATGGCGCTCTGGGATCTCGCTGGCCGGCTTGCCGACCTCCCCTTGCACCGGTTGCTGGGGGGCAAGCGGCGCGACAAGGTGCGTGCTGCCTCGTCCATCATCTTCGACACCGCGAAGATGTCCAACCTCGGCAAGCAGTTCTCCGACCTGAAGGCGCGCGGCTACCAGGTGCTGAAGGGCGGTTGGGGGCACGATCTCTCGATCGCCTTCGGCCGCGATCCGAAGCGCGACGTTGAGATCGTGAAGACCATGCGCGAGGCGGTGGGCGAGGATGCGGAGATCATCGTCGACGTGGTCGCCGGTTCCGGCTGGACCGCCAGCCACGCCATCACCATGGCGCGGAAGTTCGAGCCCTATCGTCTCTACTGGCTGGAGGACGCGCTGACCGAAGGCGACCTTGACGGCTGGAAGCGCCTGCGGGCGGGAACCGCGACGCCGCTCTGCACCGGAGAGAAGGGTTGGACCGTGCCGCATTTCCGCGGCCTGATCGACAGCGGCGCCCTCGACATCGTCATGCTCGATCCCGGCCGCGCCGAGGGTGTCACCGGGTCGAAGAAGGTGATCGACCTCGCCGCCGATGCCGGCCTCTCCTGGAACGCGCATTCCTGGTCCAGCGCGCTCAACACCGCGGCATCGCTGCATCTCTGCGCCGCCTCGCCCAACGTGCTTGTGCTCGAGCTGAAGCCCGAGCCCTCGCCGATGCAGCACGAGATCGTCAGCGATCCGATCGAGATGAAGGACGGCTGGATCGCGGTCCGCGATACGCCCGGGCTCGGCGTCACCATCGACGAAGCCGCGGTCCGCCGCTTCATGTTCAACTGACGGCCACCGACCGACACACCTCGCCAGCGGCGCGGTTCTGCCGTAAAGATTGGGCGGCAAGGTCGATCGGGGGAGAGCGTCGATGAACAGGATCGCGGAGTTCGAGGTCATACCTTTGGCGGCGCCGGATGCGGTCGCCGACGATCTCGACGGCACCACCGACACCGTCATCGTCCGGCTGACCGACGAGGCGGGCCTGACCGGCATCGGCGAGACCGACGCGCCGCCGACGGTCGCCAAGGCGTTCCTGGAGATGCCGACCGCGCATCTCTGGAGCCGCAATGTCCGCGAGATCCTGATCGGCGCCGACCCGATCGAGGCGGTCGGCATCTGGCAGAAGCTCTATGACGGCACGTTCTGGCCGGGAAGGCGCGGGCTCGGCATCCACGCGATCTCGGCCATAGACATCGCGCTCTACGACCTCGCCGGCAAGGAGCACAACGTCCCGGCCTATAAGCTGATGGGTGGCGCCCGGCGCGAACGGCTGCGGCCCTATTGCACGATCTATCCCGGGCTCGACCATGGCCGCGGCATCGAGGCGCTGATGACCGAGATCGGCCGGCAGTTCGACGCTGCGACCTCGAACGGCTTCCGCGCGGTCAAGATGGAGGTGCTGTTCTACGATCTCGTCACCGACCGCGAGCTGGTCGGCCTGATCCAGCGCGGCCGCAAGATGCTGGGCGACGGCGTGCAGATGGCGGTCGATTTCGGTTATCGCTGGTCGAACTGGCACGACGCGCTCTGGGTGCTGCAGCGGATCGAGGATTGCGACATCCTGTTCGCCGAGGCGACCCTGCAGCACGACGATCTCGACGGCCATGCCGAGCTCGCCGCGCGCTCGCCGATCCGGATCGGCGGGGCCGAGGCTGCGGCGACCCGCTGGGAGATCCGCGAGTGGCTCACCCGCGGCAAGGTCGGCGTGGTGCAGCCCAACATCGGCCGCGGCGGCGGGCTGACCGAGATCCGCCGCATCGCCGATCTCTGCGAATATCACGGCGCCGAAGTGGTGCCGCACGGCTGGAAGACCGGCATCACCTCGGCCGCCGGCCGCCACTTCCAGGCGGCGACCGCGCCCTCGCCGGTCTTCGAATACGTCTCGCCCAAGGTCTTCAACAGCCTGCTGCGGCGCGAGCTGGTCTCGCCGGAGCCGGAGGTGAAGGATGGGTTCATGGCGCTGCCGGACCGGCCGGGGCTGGGGATCGAGTTGAACGAGGATCTGGTGAAGCGGCTGCGGACGGATCGGAAGTAGAGCGGACTATCACCTGTTTAAGCGAGTATGCGGCAAGACCCTCATCCCAACCTTCCCCCTATGGGGGAAGGGGCTCACCCAGTGTCCGCTGTCACCGAACAAGAAGGACTTGTGCCCCGGCGCTCCCTCGCCCGTAGGGAGAGGGTGGGGTGAGGGCCTTGAAGCTGCTTGAGGCCGCGCAGATGAAATCGCGACCTACCGCACCCGATACTTCTCCACCGTCGCCGCATTGAGGCTGACGCCGAGACCTGGAGCCGTGGGGACGGGGATGCGGCCGTCGGGGCCGATGTCGAAGCGCTCGTTGGTCAGCTCCCAGCGCAAGGGGGATTCGCTGGTCGAGTACTCGCAAGGCTCGTCGGCCCAGTGGCGCGAGAGGAAGGCGAGGTTGGCGGCGATTGTGATGTTGGACTTGTAGCCGTGGGTGACGACGCGCTTGCCGCGCTGCTTCGCGGATTCGGCGATCCGCAGCAGCTCGGTGATGCCGCCGGCCATGGTGACGTCGGGCTGGGCGATGTCGATCTTGCCGACGTCGAAGGCGGTCTCGTATTCGTAATGCGTGGTGAGGCCGAGATCGCCGCCGCCGATCGGCACGCCCTGGCCGGCGAAGCGCGCATGTCCGGCGAGATCGTCGATCGGCAACGGCGCCTCCAGCCAGAGGAAGCCGTTGTCGCGGAAGATCGGCACCACCGGCAGACCCTGGTCGGCCTCGGTCCAGGCGGTGGCGGCGTCGCACATCAGCTTGATGTCCGGGCCGACATGCTCACGCGCGGTGCGGATCAGCAGCGCGGTTTTCTTCAGGTCATGGCGCCAATGCGGGTCGGCGACGATCTTGATCGCCTTCAGCCCGCGCTTCAGACCGCGGTCTATGTTGAAGCGGACCTCGTCCGGCGTCTCGCCCAGGGGGTAGACGGTGCCATAGGCGAGCAGTCGGTCGCGCTGCTTCGGGCCGAGCAACTCGCCGACCGACTTGCCCTCGACCTTGCCGCGGAGATCCCAGAGCGCGATGTCGATGGCGCTGATCGCATGGATCACCACGCCGCGCCGGCCGTAGTATGAGGTGAGGTCGTACATCCGGTCCCAGAGCTCGGTGGTCTTGAGCGGATCCTGTCCGACCACCGCGTCCTTCAAGCCATAGGCGTGCGAGTGCGAGCGGGGCGCGTCGATGATGGCGCGGATCACCGCCGGCACGGAATCCACCTCGGCGATGCCGGTGACGCCGGCGTCGGTGTGGACCAACACCACGCAGTTGTCGTAAGACCCGTCGAACGTCTCCCCGGTCCAGCCGGGGTAGCGGAGTTCGATCACCTCAATATCGCGTATCTTCACAGCCCCACCCGCGCTTTCTTTCCGGCCCATTGTCCGGCTGTCCGGAATATTGGATACTGATCCAGGATGCTGGAATTGAGGTCATGAGACAAGACGCAAAGGCGCGGCCGCGCGTTCGCAAGCCCGCAGCCGAGGCCGATGATGCCGGCGGTTCCAGGAGCGTGCGGCGCGCGCTCGAGATCTTCGAGCACATGCTGCAGCTGGGGACGCCGACGACGATCGGCGCGATGGTCGCCGCCTTGCGGATTCCGAAATCGACCGCCTACGAGCTGGTGCGGACGCTGACCGATTCCGGCTATCTCGAGCCGGCGCGGCGCGGCGGCGTGTTCCTGGGAAGGAAGCTGTTCGAGCTCGGCATGGCGTACCGGGCGCAGGTCGACCTGCTGCGCGACGGCAGCCAGATCGTCGAGGAGCTGCGGAACGCCTGCGGTGAGACCGTGCAGCTCTCGGTGCTGGAAAACGACATGATGCTGGTGCTGCTGAAGGAAGAGGGCTCGCATCCGGTCCGCATCATCAGCCGCGTCGGCTCGCGGGTGCCGGTCAACTGGGCGGCCTCGGGGCGGCTGCTGGTCTCCGACATGGACGACCGCGCGCTGACCGCGCTGCTGGGGAAGTCGGTGCGGCAGTCGCCGAGCGGCCGCGCTCCCACCGACGTCGCCAAGCTGATCCAGCAGGTGCGGAAGTTCCGCAAGCAGGGCTACGCGACCGAGCTCAACGAGACCAACGAGCACGCGGGCTGCGTCGCGGCGCCGGTGATCGACGGCAGCGGCAAATGCATCGCCGCGATCAGCATCGTGGCGCCGGAGCACCGCCTGACCAAGGCGAACCGCGAGGGGCTGATCCGGAAGGCGCGGGAAGCCGCGGCGATGCTGTCGCAGCGGCTGGGCGCTCACTAGTACGAGCTTCAGTTTTCTGGAATTGCGTGTGGGCAAGACCCTCACCCTGTCCCTCTCCCTCCGGGCGAGGGGACGCTGCTGTATCGGCCATTCTCCCAAGGGGTCAGCGAGTGCTCGGTGAAATCCCTCGCCCGTAGGGAGAGGGTGGGGTGAGGGACTTGAAGCAGCTTGAGACCCAACAGGCCGAAACGCGCTCTAAAGGGCTGACGCCTCGAACGCCTCCTGCAGCGCATTCAGCAACGTAGCTTCGTCCATCGCGCCGCGGAGGTGCTGCTCGATGAGATCGCCGCCGCGGGCCTGGAAGCCGAGATAGCCGTTGAAGCGCGGGCGGGTCCAGCAGGCTTCCATGGTCCTCAGGGTTGCCGAATAGCAGCCGCCGAAACGGCCATCGATCTCGCGATCCGACCAGGCTTCGCGGCGTGCCGGCTGGCCGTGATGGTGGGCGAACAGGCGTTGGGTCTCGGGCGCCGCCGCGAAACGGGCATAGGCGAAGGCGGCCTCCGGCACCTGGCAATGGGCCGAGATGCCGAGGCCGGTCCCGCCGATGGTCGAGCCTGTGGGACCGTTCGGCCCGGGCAAATCATGGAAGCGCAGCGGATGCCGGCGGTCCGCCTCGGCATAGGTGGCATAGCAATAGACCGCGGGACAGAAGACCAGATCGTCCCGCGCCGCCATCGCGTCATGGAGCTCGATGCTGTTCCAGTCCAACGCTTCGGGCGGGCAATACGCCAGGAGACGGCGCATATGCTCGAGCGCCGCGCGCGCGGTGTCGCGGTCGAACAGGGGCTCCTTCGGGTCGGTCGCGCAGGGTTTGCCGAGATTGGCCGCGAGGGTGAAGAAGGTCATCAGGCTGTGCACGCCGCGAAGGCCGATCGCCAGCTTCCAACCCCGGTGCCCTGCCGCCTCGCCCAGCGCCAGCAGCGCGCTCCAGTCGGCGGGCGGCGGCGCGTCGAGCGCCGCCAGGCGGTCCGGCCGCGCCACCGCGACCTGGCAGGCGGCGTCGATCGGCAGCGCCCAGCAGCGGCCCTGGGTGCGATAGCTCTCCAGCGAGGGACCGACATAGCAATCGCCGCCGGCCGCGGCGACGACCTCATCGACCGGCAACAGGCATCCGGTGGCGGCAATCGAGCCGCAGTGCGGATG
>JADMIO010607141.1_pt1 | contig 26810 bp, 11 predicted proteins | sample 8958161 | NCBI WGS metagenome assembly JADMIO01 (sample SAMN16585339, study PRJNA669376) | soil metagenome | isolation source: Crop rotation soil | place: USA: Cullars Rotation, Alabama | collected 2011
CGCGACAACTTGTCCACGTGGAATTCTAAGCTTAGGATCCCAATGTGCTGGAAAGAGCTCGCCGGAACTGGCCTGCTGGATACGGTAAGAATCCATGTTGATGCTGTCGGTAATCTCGACCGGCAACTCAGAGCGCGGCACGGGCAGCTTGCGCAGTAGATAGCGTAGAAACTGATAAAACTTTTCCAGCTCGACATCCGTGAACGTCAGCAGTTGCGAGAGAAAGGCGTGAAGGCGAACGTAATCACTGGCGAGTTTGCGGAAACTCTCCTGTTCATCCTCATTCAAGGACTCGCTGTAGCGTAGGACGACTGCGTCCAAAACTCTGTGAAGCGATTCGTGCTTGCCGTGCGGCGAAAAATAGACTTTGCTGAAAGCCCCAATGTCTTCTTGTTTGAAGACAAGGTAAGCCAGACCCTCAAGTTTGCGTTTCAGCTCGTAGAGCTTGTTCGGGTCAGTTACGCCGACCAATTCCGTGCTGACGTAATAATCCTGAAAAGCTTTCTTGATGTCCTCTGCGCGATTGGTGAAATCCAGGATGAGCGTGCTGTCTTTGGATGGATAGTTGCGATTCAACCGGCTGAGCGTCTGCACGGCGTTGACGCCGCTGAGTCGCTTGTCAACGTACATGGTATGCAGGAGCGGTTGGTCAAAGCCCGTCTGAAATTTGTCGGCCACGATCAGAAAGCGGTGCTGACTCTGATTAAACATCTCGGCGGTTTCGCTTTCAGGAAAGCCGTTCATCTCCGCCTCCGTGTACTGAAGCTGCGTGTCTGGATCAATGACCGTGCCGGAGAAGGCCACCAACGCCGTCTCTCGACGGTTCGGATAGTTTTCGCTCAAAAATTTATCGAACGCCTGTTTATACTTCACCGCGTGCAGGCGCGAACGCGTGACGATCATCGCCTTGGCCTGCCCCAACCCGTTCTGGTCGGGAATGCAGTTGCAAACGTGATTGTAGAAGTGCTCGACCATGATCGAGGTCTTCGAGCTGATGGCGTGCGCGTGCAGGTCCGCGTGCGAGCGCAGCAGGTAAGTGGCCTTGCCCTTCTCGTACTGCGGGTCGTCCGCAATGCTTTTGACCAGGCTGAAATAGACTTTGTAGGTCGTGTAATTCTTGAGCACGTCGAGGATGAAGCCTTCTTCGATGGCCTGGCGCATGGAATAGAGGCTGAACGGTTTGTATGAGCCGTCCGGCTGACGACTGCCGAAGAGTTCCAAGGTCTTCTGCTTGGGCGTCGCCGTGAAGGCAAAGAAGCTGATGTTTGAACGGCGTCCGCGCCCCTTCATCAGTTTTTCGGCGGCGGTGTTGATTAAGTCTTCGTCGTCCAGAAAGTTTCCGCTGTCTTCCGCTTCGGCCTCGTCAAGCGTAGAGCTGGCAAGCACGTCCTTCATGCTCCGGTTCGTCTCTCCGCTCTGCGACGAATGCGCTTCGTCAATGACGACGGCAAAGCGTCTGTCCTTGAGCGCGCCGAGCTTTTGTGTCACGAAGGGGAAAGTTTGCAGCGTGGTGACGATAATGTCGTCGCCGCGCTTTAAGGCTTCGGCGAGATGCTTGGCGCGATTAGTGTGCGGGACGACCGTGACAGTTCCGCGTACCTGCTCAAAGCTGCGCACGGTCTGTTGCAACTGGCGGTCTAGCACGCGCCGGTCAGTGATGACGAGAATCGTGTTGAAGACACGCTCGTCCGTCATGTTCTGTAGACTGGCGAGGCGGTGTGCGAGCAAGGCAATCGTGTTGCTCTTGCCGCTCCCGGCGCTATGTTGCACCAGATAGTTTTGCCCTGAGCCGGAGTGGCGCGCATTCTCCACGAGGTTTCTAACGGCGGCGAGTTGATGGTAGCGCGGGAAGATTAGCTTGCGCTCGCCCGTTGGCTTGCCGCGCTCGTCTTCGAGGTCAACCTGCTGGACGAAGTGGTTGAGAATGTCCAGCAGGCTCTCCCACTGCAACACCTCCTCCCAGAGATAGTCCGTCTTGAACCCAGTTGGGTTTTCGGGATTGCCTGCGCCGTTATCTCTTCCGCGATTGAAAGGAAGAAAGACAGTCTCGCGGCCTCTGAGATGCGTCGTCATGAAGACCAGGTCCGGGTCAACCGCAAAGTGTGCGAGGCAGCGACCGAAGGCGAAGAGCGGTTCCTGCGGGTCGCGATCAAGCCTGTACTGCGTGACGGCGTCTTGAACAGATTGGCCTTGCAGCGTGTTCTTCAACTCGGCGGTGATGACGGGCAGACCGTTGACGAAGAGAACGAGGTCCAGGGTGTTGTTGTTGCGCTGGCTGTACCTGACCTGGCGCGCAAGCGTGAGTTGGTTGGCGTTGTAGAGAGCGCGATGCGTTTCGTTGAGCGTGGATTCCGGGCGAAAGTAAGCGAGCTTGAATTTGCAGTCGAGGTCTGTGACGCCTTGGCGCAGCACGTCGAGCGTGCCGCGCGTTTCAATCTCCTGCGCGACGCGACGGGCGAAGGCATCGCGCGCATCGCCGCCGCGCTGCCGCTCAAGCTTCTCCCACTCGTCCGGCTGCGTCCGCTGGATGAAGTAAAAGAGCACGTCCGTATCCAGACAGAGGGCGCGGTTATACTGTGCCGAGACGCGGCGCTCATAGCCGCCTCGGTCGAGCAGTTGTTCAACCTTGTCCTCAAAATCTTTTTCCGAAGTGTCTGTCATCGAGTCTCACCTCGCACGCCAATCTTGCCCGCCACCGTCGCCGAAATCAAAGCCGTGCGGCGCTCTTGTGGTTTCCTGATGCTCACGCGAATTTTAGCAATGAGCGCGTCAATCATTGATGTCTCTCTTTAGTCGGCGCGAGCACGCAGTCAGGGCGGCGCAGGAGAGTGAAAGGCAGAATCACGTCCGTGTACTTGCTGCGCTTCAAGTCGTCGCGCAGAATCTCGTCGGCCACAGACCAGATAAAATTAACCCGCTCCTGATAATTGTCCACGTGATTTGATTCCTCTAAACTTCTCTCGGCTTGAAACTCTTTCTCTTCGGGCCAGGTCTTTCCGGTCTACTTCTTCTTGGACATTTGCCGACCGCCCTTTGCTGACTTTGAAGATTTCGCGCCGCGCTTTGCCCCGCTTTTTGAACTGCCCCCAGCATGTACCTTCAACTGCCAGGCCTCTAAAAGGGTTTTCTTTATAAGGTTTTGGATCCGTTTGGTTGATGGCGGTCCCGCGCTCTTTTGAGCAGGTGATTTGCTTGAGCCGGATTTTGAGGCTTGGGATTTCGATGAGCCGGATTTTGACGAGCCTGACTTTGATGCAACCGATTTAGATGCCGCTGATTTCGATGCGCCTGTTTTCTTTGCGCTGGATTTTGCTGAACGCTTCTTCGAGGCCGCGGCTTGCCTTGCGCTCGCCGCCCGGCTGGCCCTGGCTGCTTCGCGGAATCGGTATATGGGACTCTCGCTTGAGGCGTCCTCTATCATCCCAGGCGGGTTTATTTCCTGGAAGTCGCTCCCAGCGCTTTGGTCAGACTTTACTTTGGCACTAAAGGCTGGCCTGTCTCGATGCTTCTTTCTTAGTGACGACGGTTTCCGCTTATCCTTCCTGACCTGCGTTTGAGTCTTTGTCTTGGCGGCCTTCTGCGAGGCCGTCCCACGGCTCGGAGCTTTATCGCTTTTACTGCCAGACTTGCTGGCCGGTGCGCTCTGTGCTTGCTCAAGCTGAAAGACGGTCCTGATGCGAGCGGCAAACTCCGCTGCCTGAAAAAGCTCTCCAGCGCGGCTGCCGACGGGAGCTTTATCTTTGATGAGCGGAAGAATCTTTCCCATATCATCTACGATCTCAGGTCGGCGCTGTAGAATCGGTCTGAGAGATTCTCTGTTGATGACATAGCAATGAACCTCATCTGTCTGTGCGACCACGGAAGCGAGGGGGATGTCTCCCAGGAGCATACTTCTCTTGCCGAAATCATCTCCTGCATCAAGCTGACTAAGCACAATATTTTTTCCAGCCGCGTCCATAACTCGTGCCGTGCCATTCTTGATGATGTACATCTCCTGATTGGGTTGATACATACCCACTATCTTTTGGCCCGCGACGTAGCGGACCTCTCCCATGCTGACCGCCAACTCGGCTAGTTCATCAGGCGTGAATACGCTGGACAGAGAAACGGATTCGAGTGCCTTAAGCTTCTCCTCAAACGTACTTGAGGTGCGACGGGCATCGTCCGGGTCGGCAGGGCGAGGCTCGTCCCGGTGAACTTGCAGGTTGCGCCAAGCATGAGAAATATCGGAGGCTAATTTTGCTATGGCCTCGTGAACCGCCGGTGAATCTAGTGGCTGAAAACGTATCTCACGCCAGTCGGCAAATAAGCGTGCGGACATGACTTGAGCTAGAAAATCGTATCCTTCCTGTGAATCACCAGTTAGCTGTCTAGTCTCGATATAGAGAATAGGACAAATCAAACCAGTGCGCCCGAACGATCGCTCGCGTTCGAGAAAAAAGCTTAGCTCCGCTCGGCAAAATTGACTCTCAAAATAAGAGGGAGTAAGTATTGGAATGAGAAACGCCGCGTTTTCACGCGCCTGCTGAAGCCGCTCTTCCCATTTATCGCCTACTTTCAGAAGGTTTTCATCCCATACGAGAGGAAACTCTTCGCCTGTTTGGTTGTGCAACTCATCGCTCAGAAGATTGATTAGTTGAGTAAGCCTTCCGCCCTGATTATCATGGTGCGTATAGCTGACAAAGGCTATCGAACCGCGTTCTCTTTCGGGAGTCTCTGCGCCTCTGCTCGTCTGTACGGCAGGTATTTCCTGTGACTGTGTCTCCTGATGTGAGACTCGCGGCGGTTCGACAGCAGGAACTCTCTGTAACACTCTGGCGACGCCACTGAGCGTGCTGGCAAGGTCTACGGCCATTTCCTCAAGAGGTTTCCGCTCAAGCTCGTCTCCAACATTGAGCCAACGTATATCAGTCCATCCGTGTGTAGCAATCGCATAAGCGAGTGTGTCATTTACGGAGCCTCTCGCTTCGAGTGGCGGCGCAGTCTCAAGATAAACAGGATAAATTAGTGTTGCCCGCGCAGCTTTCTCGCGCTCGATGAAAAATTCTAATTCCTGGCGGCAGCGTGGATTATCAAAGAAATGGGGAGTGATGATGGGAATAAAGAAGGGAATGTCAGAGAGAAGCTGTTGCTGAATCTCATCCAAACTCTGCACCGTGTGACGAGGATTATCACGGACATACGAATAGGGAGTGTCACTGTCAAGCCGTTTCTTTATCTCTTCCCAAACAGTGTGTAGGAAAAATTCCGCAGCCTCTGCCTGTCCCGGATAATCACTGACAAGGATAAAGACCGGGCGTTTCTGTGCGCCTGTTGGCGTGACCGTTTGCGGTGTGGCAGTCGTGACTACACCGGGCGGAATCGTGGTCTCGGTCACAACCGTCGTGGGAGGGGATTGCGCCACTCTTTGGATGACGGGAATGGTCAGAGTCGTTTGGGCGACCTGCACCTGCCGACCGCCCTGCGGCGCAGCTTGACCGAAGTGCGACGCTGCCTTCTCCGTTTGACCGAGCGAGAGCGCGCCCATGCCGCGCGCATAACTGAGCAGAGGCGTGAACTCGGAGAGCGGCTGCTTGAGGGTTTCCAGCACAGAGACCATCCGCAGATGCTCGGCACGATTTCCGCGACCTAATCCGGCAAGTGTCTTGGCTATCTCTTCGGCAGCTTCGCCGGGCTTGGTGTAAGCCAGTGCCGTCCACTGTTGAGCCTGCGCAAAGTCATGCACGTCCGGGTCGTCGCTGTAGACTTGTTGACGCACGTAGTCGAACAGGAACTCCGACAGTTCTTCAATGCGCGGCGGGCCAAAGCGGGCTTCGGCTTGTAACCTGCCGAGAAGCTCGTCCCGAACCGCGATGTTCATCTCGTAAGTTTCGTTGGCTACTTCGTCGCAAAGGCCGGAGAGCAGCAGGTCTGCGACGGCGACCCAGGGAATGCCCAGAGGTACGCCCTTCACGTCGCGCTGGAAATTGGCCCACAGGCAATATAAGAGGTCCGGCGTCAGCGCGAGCGGGAAAGAGGCGTGATAAGCCAGATATTTGTGAGCATCACCGAAGCGTTTGGTAAACGCTTCTATGCGTTGACGCGCCGCCTCAGGTTTCATCCGCTTCGTCCCCTGGCATCTGCACGCCGCCCGCGCAAGACGCCGATAGCTTGATCCATCCCGTGACGACTCACTCCGTACATCGGGATGAGCCGCGCAATCTCTGCGGCGGTCGTGCCCGACCAACGCTGTGCGGGCAAAGGATTGAGCCAGGCGGCGCGACGCACGCTCTGCTTGAGGCGCTGAAGAAATGTTTTCGTCATCTGAACTCTTTCGCTGTTATAGCCGCCACGCGCCGCCCCCGCATCGCTGAAGACCAGCACGGATGCCCTGTCCGCTCGCAGGCCGGACAGCACGTCCACGAGCGGGACGCCATTCACGTGCGTCGGGTCGAGGTAAAGATGCTCCACCGGACAATTGTGAAAATAGTAGATCGAAGTCTTTCCGAAGCGCCCGCCGCGCAACGCCGTTTCCCCCAGACGGCGTGACAACGCATGAAAGGGAACCATCGAGCCGTCCTGGTCAAGCAGCAGAACCAATTCGGCCCGATTGAGGCGGCGCGGAACCATTACCGGCTCCAGAAAAATGCCGTCGCGCGCCAGCTTGCTGACGGTCGCCTCAACGTCAAGCTCTGTCGGCGGACCTTCGCGCACACGGTAACGCAAATAGCGCCAGGTCTGCTTCATTTGTCGCCGGGTGACGGGAAAATATTCCAGCGTGCGTATGAGGCGGCCTTCCCTGTCGTCAAGTGTCTCGCTGCGTCTCGCCTGTAACACGACTTGAGCCGCCTGCGCTTCGCCTTCCGTCTGATACACAAGTTCGACTGTTGAAGCGGGTGTCGCGGCCTGTGTCACGTTCGGAACTGGCGTGGGCGCACGCGGCTCTTGAGGCGCAGGCGCGGGTGTCGTCGTCGCGGCGGGCGCGTTCTGATGCGCCTGGCTGATGACCTGATCGAAATGAAAGTTAAAGAGCTTCTCCTCATCTTTTGATTTGACCCACAGAGCGCGGCATAAGCGGGCGAGGTCGGCGCGTTCCGGTTGTCCGAATCCCGACTGCAAAGCTCTGAGCAACAGTTGGTAGTTGTCTACCCCGAGTGGCAGTCCGGCTTCACGCAATCTGTAAAACAGGTCGGCCAGGGGGAGGTCTTTCAGGCTCACTCGTTAGACCTCAGAAGTTTTCTGCGTCAAGTAACGTTGATGATCTTCCCAGCTCTTAAGTAAAACGCTCGGATACGGCAACTTGTCCTGGAGAATGGCCAGCGCCTTGTCGTCGGGGAAGCTCTTGAGCACGCGAAACCAGTCTATCAACTCACTGGTGCTGGCTTTCTTGCCGCCCTCGCCTTTATCTTTAATCATCTCTTCGCGCAGCGCCTTGAAGCGCGCGACAGCTTGATCTATCAGTTTTGGCGACGCCTCTGGAAAATGTGCATGGACGATTCCCTGCAAGCGCTCTCCACTCGGAAACTCTATGTAATGGAAGAGACAGCGACGCAGGAAAGCATCCGGCAGGTCTTTTTCGTCGTTGCTCGTGATAAAGACAATCGGCGGGTTTTTCGCTGCGATATTCTTTCCCGTCTCTTCGACAAGAAATCGCTGCTCGTCAAGCTCAAGCAGCAGGTCGTTTGGGAAATCAATGTCCGCTTTATCAATCTCGTCAATCAAAACGACGGTGCGCTGCTTATTCCTGAACGCGATTCCTAACGGCCCCCAACGCACGTAAGAATCAGTGGAAGGAATCTTCTTTTCACTGGCGCTGGGCTGTCTGCGGGCAGCGGCGAGCTGGGCGTCGCGCAGCCGCCCGACCGCGTCGTATGTGTAAAGCCCATCTCGCGCACGGCTGGTGGACTTGATATGCCATGCCTCAAAGGGCAGCTTGAGTTCGTAAGCGACGGCGCGCGCAAGCTGTGTCTTCCCGCACCCAGGCTCGCCTTTAATCAGCAAAGGGCGTTGGAGAAAGATTGTCAGCTTCACAGCTTCCAGCAAATCCTCGTCAGGCAGATATGGATAGAGCGGTTGTCCGCTGGCATCTCTCTCTCCCTGTTTGGGCTGTACCTTGCCGGTGTATTCTAACTTGTCGTCGCTTACAGGCTGCACCATTTACTCTCTCCTTCATACCAGTTGAAATTACACTTCGCACAAATGTAGGCCAGCACTTCTTCCGGGATTCCATCTTCGCTGTTGACCAGAATATCCGCCGCCGCCTGAGACGGGTCATTTATTAAAGGAGTCGGCAGCGCTTCCGTTTCATATTGAATCCACTGCGCCAATATTTCGGCCGTAAATTTGCGCACCCCCGGCAATTTAACCGGCACGTCGAGACACCATTTGTCATCAACCGCGACCGCAAAAGTTATATCCCACGCGTCAACGTCGCCGCCGTTGTCAACCAGGAACATCAGCAATGGGTGATCGCTCGGGAGAGACGGACTGTTGTGGAGGTCTTTAACCAACGGACACCAGAACTCCCCGACAAATTCACGGAGATAATCTTCCGGCATTTGATCCACATTATTGAAAATCATGACCACTGGCTGAGTCTTCCATGAGGTGCGAACGCACTCGGCAATGACGTTCGGCGAGGCGTTCTGGTTGGCACCGAAAAACCCGCCCAACTGTCGCCAGACTTTGCTGATAGAAGCCCCGTGAACGCGGCTGGTCAGATCAATCTTAAACGTCTTACTGGCCGTGAGAGTAAACTTCCTTGCCAGACGATTCAGCAGCCAGCGTTGGCCGCATTGCGGCTCGCCGTGAATCAGGAAGGCCGCTACTTTACTGCGATCCGAAAATTGCCTGAAGATGCGTGCCTGCTCAAAATAATCCAGCCGCAGCAGAGCATCATAAAGTTTTTTACTGCTGCTTAATCCTTCGGTCGTATTATATTCTTGTTCGAGCGCCTTGATATCTTTCCCGGTCTGCTCAATATCGCTATCATATTTGATCCGGGTCGCTTCGTCTGCCGCACGCACCCGCGCGAGTTCTAACTTACCGAGCTTATCGTAAGCCGCTTTGAGGTTCTCTCCCAGTTGTTCCAGTCTCTGTTCTACCTGGTCTGAGGGCATCGGATGGTCTCCTCAAAATTTAATGTAATTGCTGGTCAAGCTCTTCCATCTCTTTCTGGAATCGCGCTAACTGGGCTTCTTCGTCCAGGAGCTGCATCTCGAGCTGAAATTTAACCGCGACTTGTGTCTGGATGACCATGTCCTTGCTCATCCGCCTGATCTTTTCACGTTGAAAATCCCATATCTGTCCCAAGTCTTCGAGTCGCTTCTCTTTCAAGCTCCGCTGTAAGGCAGTAAGCCGTGTGGGGACATTTTCAACGGGAGGAGGTTCTGCTTCGCCGGGCACGCTCTTGTCGCCGCCTGCGTAATAGCAGAGCGCGAAGTTGTCGCCGAGGTCGAACGCCTTTTTCAGAAACGGATGCTGCTGGATGCCTGGCTTTATTTTCGCCGCGCGCGTCGGGACATTCTTGAACAGGTAAATCAACACGTCCAGAATGCGCGCGAATCCGTCTTTATTAACCGCGCCTCTACCTTTTAATGCTTCAAGCAAGCAGGCCGTAAAGATGCTGTACTCGGCGCCAATATAAGAAGACTCTTCTTCCCGCGATGACGCTACGACGACCTGCCCACTCCCGCTATCCAGGACGCTTAACAATTCCGGCGGCAGCGGTGATTTGACGAAAGATTCTTCAGAATCTTTAACCAAAGACTCTTCAGACGCTTTGACCTGTCCGGCCGCATGGCAACAATCCAGGATGACAAGGAGTTTGCGAGCCTTGATCGCTTCGATCTTCTGCGTGAATTCGGCTCCTGAAATGGCCGTTTCTTTGCGCCGCGAGGCATCATAGCCATGCGGCACGAGATAATATTCAGCCTCTTCGCCAGCGCGCTCGATTCGTCCTCCGTGACCTGAGTAGTAAACGATCACGGTCGCATCAGTTTCGTTGTTGACTTGCTCGATTAACTGATCAAATGCCGCGAGAATCGCTTCTCGGTGAGCCTCGGCTTCGACCAGCAGTTTTACCTGCCGCCTAGGGTAAGCTGCGTGGTTCTGATCTATGAGCAGATCATTGAGCGCGGTCGCGTCCGCTACCGTCACGGGTAGATTCCCACCCACGCCAATTAACAGCGCATAACCAGCGGTGAAAAGTTCAGCCATTCAATTATCTCGCCTGATGATGGGGTTGCGGAAAGCTCTATGCTGCCGCCTTAATAAGGTGGCAGATTAATTTGACGCTTGCTGTTGAAGCGAAGGACTCGATCAAATAACTTTAAGTAAGGCTTTATGGCTATCATCAGATAGAACCTATCGGATGAAGAGTGTGCGTGAGAAGTCTCGCTTCTGTTATAAATCGTATGAGAATCTCAGCAGACGAGGCGAATTATAACCGTGTATACGTAGAACGGCAACTAACTCTTTAAGATCAAGACGGCGATAGTTCTGCTCATCAAACTGCCCACATCCTCATTGTTGAAAATTGGAAGTTTGGTGTCGCTCATCATGCCGAAATACCAGTATGAGAGCCTGGGTTTGCTAAGTATATAGTTCCCATAAATAAAGCTTGACATTTGGCTACGCTGAGCTTACTTTACGCTACGTTTTCTTCAAGTTCTGCTTGCATTTCTAACGAATTATCCCACGACAGCGATTTCAGCTCCTTATTTTCGGTATTGAGCATCAGACATAACCAGGGCGATAGCACCCGTCCTACGGCAGGAAACAAACTCACCTGTTTATTCTTCTTAAGGGTTATTTTCCTTAATTTTGCTATTGACGACTTTCCGGCAACGTTGAACGTTTCAATTTAATAAAGGCAAATGATCTTTGGGCGAATCTTACCGCTGTCACCCACGGACACCTGGCACGACAAACTCCTCAATTACCGTGAAATAATTTGGGCTCCTTCATCATATATTAAGGAGAGGACAACTTATGGCTTGTGGAAAATACCATCCAATGAAAAAGTTTATTCGGCTCCTGACAATTAGGAGAGGACTTTCTCCGTGGCTGCTCCCGATAATAGCGCTACTTGCTTGCTTCGGCCTCGTCACCGAAGCGGCCACGGCCGCCGAAGCCCCTCCTCAACTCCATCTAAATGTAACCAGCATCTCTTTCACGGATGCGAGCGCCGATGGGCTGACACAAAAGCTGACGATTACAAATACGGGGGAGGGACAATTGCGATGGAGCGCGACGACCAACGCTCTCTGGTTGAATAGTGGACCTTACCGCGTCGTTGATGCCATTCTCGGCAACTCAACGCAGGCGAGCGGACTCGGCCCGGGTCAAAGCGTTGAGGTCACACTGACGGCGCAGACGCAGGGGCTTAAGCCTGATACCTATGGCGAATTTTTTTCAGTCACCTCGAACGGCGGGGTGGCAAAAATTCCTCTGACCCTGACCGTCAGCAAGCTTAACCTGAATGGCCAGTGGGTCGGAGCCTTCACGAGGCCGGACGACATGGCTGTCAGCTCGCCCGGCTTGGCCCTCAATATTACGCAGACCGACGCCACGCTGAAGGCACAAATTGACGGACGCCTCTCGCCCGCTTTTGCGACCTCCATCAAAAGACAGGCCGGGAAGTTCGGCTTCGAGAATTCAGAAGGTAGCCTCTCCGGCGGGCAGTTGAACATCAACAGCGTCAAAGAATCCACTGTCGCCGAAGACTGGACTTTGACTGCCCTGGATAGTGCCACCTTCGACGTGCAATCGAGCGTGAGCGGAGTCAAAACTCAGGCACGAGTTGGGGAGCCTTTCAACAGCGATACGGGCGGTCTCTCGTTTACGATCCTCCCTTCAAAAAACAATCATCCTTACCAGCGCGGCGACAGGTTTCTTTTTGAGGTGGGCCACTTCGGGTACGTCGAGACGGAATTGAATGGCTCGCTGGAGGCAGGGCTCTCTGGAACGTCCACGCTGGACGGCAAATTTTTCGGCATCCCCGAAGGAGTAACCAGGTCGCTGCGCATTTATGATTTCACCCTTGAGAAATCCAATGTGCTGATAGCCAAAGTCGAGATGCGGCACACCAATCTTTTGAACGGCAAGGACATGGTCACCAGTAAAACTGTTCGTTTGGTACGAGCCCAGTAAGACAGATAAAGGAAAACAGAGATGAACTCTCCGACACTCCGTTCGCTCCCCGAGAGGATCAAAAAACTGACGCTGCCGGTGGCCCTCGGGCTCCTTGCCCCAGGCTTAATTATGGGCCAGGAGAAGCCCTCAACATCCATCCCCGCACCAGCGTCGCCCCCGGCATCGGACCCGGCATATCGCAACGGCCCACAGTTAGCTCCCTCCCAGGCACAGCCCTCTTCGGTCGAGGATGTCTTGAGCGACGAGGTAGAGAAGGTGGTGGATAGTGACCTGCTCCCCATCGCCATGCGAGCCGTTCAGCTCCGGCCGGGTCAGCAGCCAGCGTCGCCGGAACTGAAAGTCAGGACTAACAATAAGGCGGCCGATACGGTCGTGCAGCAGGTGGAGACGGTCAGGCCGAGCCAGAGCTTGATACGCGGCAGACTGATATTCGCTTTAAGTTCCCTCGCGAAGAGCCCCACCGCAGGCCCAAGCACCAATCTGGCCCGGTCGGCAAGTGAGCGCATCCGCACCAGCCCAGAGCCTTTGAGCCGCCTGGCGGCGGTACGCAATCTTTCACCGCAGGATAAAGAACGGCTTGTGAGGTCTCTCCTCGGCGAGGGCGAAAGAATTGCTCAACCCCGGCGAGCGGGAGCCGAAGCCGCGGCTCCTGAAAATACTATCCTGGCAGACGCAGCCCCCGGGCAGGTCCTTTATTACAGCAACATGACTTGGGATAAAGATATCAACTGGTCCGCCAATCCTGCTGACAGCAATTATACCTTCACCAGTACATTCTCTCAGCCGGGCCGAGAGAACGGCGTCTGGACCCGATTGGAATACAAGTGGAGCATGACGGGCGATGCGACGGTCTGGCCCGAGACGCTCGGCGCGAACGGGACCTGGTACAACTCTGTCTCGCCGGACGGCATGCACATTGCGGATTTCAGCAGTTATTACAGAAATAGAAATGGCGATGTTTTTAGCACACTTAATCGCATGAACCAGAACTTCGAAGCCCAAAACCGCATCCGCTGGCGCTTAGACGGCAATGGGACCATTCAGCACTGGCACATGGAAGGCGATTGGGTACAGTACGTCGCGCCGGACGAGAGCGGACGCACCGCTTATGGCGCTGTCCCCAGAACCGAAGGGCAAACCACTCAAAGCATTTCAACGGGAATGACCGGGTGGCAAAACGTCGAAGAGAGTAGGAAGAAGAGCAGCGGCCTGGTGATGGACCCGGCGATTGAGAAGGGCAGGATTGCGGCCAACAAAAATACTGGAATAAATGGCGGAGACTATGTCTATCTTTCTCTGGACGGCATTATCGAGTACGTGACGACAGAAGGCTTCTACTTTTTTAATAAAGCGCCGGATTTGTTCAGGGCAAGCTTTGTCCCCGCTGATGGTTCTGCGCCGGAAACCTTATATTCCTATAGCTTCCCGCGCACGTTCACGAAGCGGGGGAGTCTCTACTTCTATGTGGCCAAGCCTGACTGGGAACCGAAGTGGACGCCGAATTACGGGCGCGGCGGAATAGTTATCAATACCTATATCCTCCGGGCGAGCGATGTGGATAAAGACGGCCTCACCGATTATGAAGAAACTAACGGAATCGCCGGGTACAAGACGGGGCAAAAACGTTACTCCAGTTCATCACAGCCCGACACCGACAAGGATACCGTCAGTGACTTCGACGAAGTCTTCGGCTGGGAGTATAAGGACAAGCGAGCGGGAACGGATAAGCTGAGAAACACGGATACGGACCCCAGGACGCCGGACGACTTCTACGCGCGCACCTTCCTGAAAAACGCCACGCTCTACAAGGCCAAGTTCCGGCAGGACGGCGTGACCTACACGGGCGCGGTGTCGTTGCTCACGCCCGAAGCCGAACAGGACCTCGGCACATCATTCAACGCCTTCCGAAGTATTTCGACCGCCACCAATACGGGCGGAATTCTGGATGCTGTTTACGAGAAAGCCATGCTCGAATTGCTGCGGGGACAGGAGAGCCAGCAGGCGGCCTATGACACCCGATTCTCCAGTCCGAGCGCAACCGCGATTAAGGATGAGCTGGATAAGCTGGACAAAGCGCTCATCTATTACGACCAGGGCATCAACGCCTTCATCGGTCAGCCCAAAGAGTCTCCCTTCAATGGGACGCTTCTCTCCTACCACCAGTTGTTCCAATCTCTAGGGCCGCAAAGAAAGCCCTGGGACAAGGACGTCGGCGAGGATGTCAATCAGCTCCAGCCCTATCGCGAGCTCGAGCGTTTGGCGAAGCTCTCGGCTGGCCGCCTCGAAATTCTGGAGCAAGAGTCTCACCTCCTCTATCTGCGCTCAGAAGCGGAAACGGCAGGTCAGCGTCTTTCTAAAGATCAGGCGCGGCAGAAACTTGTCGGGGGGCTGGCTCGCAACTTCCTCTTGCAGACACTGCTGGAAGACCAACTTCCTCCGGGGCAATTCAATACCCAAACGGGCATGGTCGAGTTGCTCAATATGAACTCGCAGGCCATGAAGGCCGAGCGCAGCTACGCGCTTCTGGACCGCAATATCACGAATGCCCTCGGCATTGATCGCAATTTCGTCAAATTCATATTTAACCCGAGCGACGATCCAGACAAGACGCCGGGAAATCCGGCCAACAACTTCTTGCAGTTCTTTCATGATTTGAGCGTGACTGGCGGCTCCCTTGAACGCGCCACCACGGCCGAAAGCGAAGTCTTAGCAGCCAAGAGAGATTTTGAGATCAACACGGAAAAGTTCGCCAACGAAATGTTTCAAACCAAGGAGAGCTATGGCCGTTTGCTCGATACCTACAACCTGGACTTTGAGAACACCAAGTCCCAAGTGGAAAAGAACTTCATCTTGCTGGATAAAGCTAGAAACGAACTCAAGAATATTTATAGCCGCATCCTCATCGAGCAGGACCGCGTCGCGCGCAAGGCGGGTATCCAATACGAGTTCGGTCAGCAACTGGCCCAGGTACATCTGGAGACCGGCGAAGACCTGGCCGCCAATGAACTCGCGCTTGGCGATATTAATGCCATAGATGCTGGCATCCAGGGCTTCATCCAGATGCAGAGTTCTGTCTCATTCGGCTTTCCATCGCTGGTCTCCGTCAATCCGGGCCAGATGCTCGGCGGCCTCATCAACATGGTCTGGGGGCCGATAGCGGCCGAACAGCGCGCGCAAATCGCCGCCTCGAATCAACGCATACAGGCGCTTGAAAAAGCGCGTGTAACCTACCTCAACGTTCAACTCACCAACGCCCTGGAACAGGCCGATAGCGAGGCGCACATCAAGAGCATGTTGCTGGAAGTGGAGAACGCAAATCTGGACGTGCGTCTGCGCTTGCTTGACCTCAGCCAGTCGCTCGCGCACATGCAGGAACTGGCAAATCTAATCAACGAGACCAAGGCTCGCAGGCAGGAGGCCGAAGCCCTCATCGGCGATCTTTACGCCAACCCCTGGTATCGGCTCGTTCGCGACCACACGCGTGAGCGCGCTCAAATTCTCTTTAGCAAAGCGCAGGAAGATGTATTTCTGGCTGGCAGGGCTCTTGAGTATGAAACGACGAAGAGATCCGTCAACTTGCAGAAGGTCTTTACCACGCGCTCCAGCAAGGAGCTGGCCGACGTTCTCGCCGGGTTCAAAAGTGAGTGGGACAATTTTTCGGCGAGCGTGGGCGCGCGCGTGCCAACGCACGTCATCATCTCGGTCAGGAAAGACATCCTCGGCTTCAAGTACGGGGACGTTGACCCGGTGACACACGCGCCGATTGACCCCATCGTCAGATTCCGTAAGTACCTGCACGACACCAGTCCTGCTGCAAACGTCTATCAAATCCAATTCTACGGCTCGATGAATGAATGGAGAGACCCGAGCGCCGGGACACCGCCTCCGCAGGTTTGGGGCATTCCGCGCACCGTCTTCAACACGAAGCTTCAATCCATCTCCGTGCATTTGGTGGGCGAAGAAGGGGACGGGAAATTAGGGAACGCCACGGCGGCCATCTTTCTCAACCTCGGCGGTCACGGCTGGGTTCGTTCAGTCGAAGGGACAAAGAAACCCAGCTCGACCGAGACCCAGCCCTGGAAAGTGCCGGAGAACATAGTGAAAGTGTTGGCCATCCGTTACGCGGCAGGCCCGAGTGGCGTCTATAACATTCCCGTTCGGGAAATCGAGAGAACTGTCCCTGTCAAAGTCGGCACACAGCCTGCGCCATCGGGCCCGGACTGGGGGCTCTTTAACCAGAGTCCGATACGGAAGTGGATTCTGACGCTGAATCTTAATGACTCCGGCAATACAGACATCAACATAGATGCGCTGGAGGATATTGAGATAGAGCTTCAGCTCAAATCCAATGAGCTTCCATCCATTAATTAAAAACCGAATGCGGGACCGGCCTGTCAGTGGGATAGATTCTTGCTGGCCGGTCCAGCTACTTTTTCGTCACTAATGCCATGCTACGCAAGCGTCAGATTCTCCTCGCGTCCGCACTCATTCTAGTAAACACTGTGCTTGCGCTGGGGCAGCATAATACGGGGGTCTCGCCGACTGCCATCTCCCTGCCCAACGGTCCTGGAAGTGTGCGCGGTCTGGGTTCGGATTTTCAGCCTGAGTTTAACAGTGGCATGGCCGTCTATGCGGTCAAGCTGGAAGGTGTGGCAGCCCGCGGCGAGAGCTTGCCGCTTATCAATCTCGAATACAACGGCGGCTTTGGCAACGGCCCTTTCGGCTTGGGCTGGCGTCTCTCTCTGCCGTGGGTCCAGCGGCGTATCTCCAATGGCTTGCCGACCTATACGGACGGGGCAGACGTTTATGCCACAGACCTCGACGAAAAACTGATTGCCGTTGAGGACAGCGCTCAGTTTACAACCTATCGGAAAGAGATCGAGAAGGGTTTCACCCGTTTTCGGTTTGTCAAAGCAAGCGGCATCTGGATCGTAGACCTGCCTGATGGGGGAAAACAATTTTACGGCGAAGGGCCAGAGGATGGCATCGGCGTTGGCGGGCGAATCAAGCAGGGAGACAAAACCTTCGCATGGCTCCCCAGCCGCTTCGTAGACCGGCATGGAAACGAAGCGCACTTTTACTGGAGTGTGATGGCTGAGAGTCCCGGCCAGGTCTATCTGTCCGAGATTCGATATAACTTCGACGGAAGCAACTTCGCTTCTATCTCCTTTAACTACGAGAGACGCCCCGATGCTCTTGAGGATTACCGAGCGGGCTTCCTGATCCGAAACAGTTATCTGTGTACGGACATCGTGGTCAAGAGTGTAGAGAAACAGGTGCGTCATTACCGCCTCGCCTACCTGAGGCCCAACGGGCTTTCCAGTCTCATGTCAATAGGCATGGCTGGCGCGGATGACGCGACCAGCTTGCCGACATTAAAATTTGATTACACTTCTTTCAGCCTGAACCAGAGCATCACGGCAATGACCCTGCCGGGGGTGGACGCGCCTGCGGCCGGACCCATCTTGCATGGCCAGGCCGAGCTTCATGATTTAAATGGGGACAGCCTCCCGGACATTCTGGAGACTCAAAAGTCATCGCACTTCTATTATGCCAATCTGGGCAACGGTAAATGGGATAGCAAACGACTCTTAGACCCAGACAAGTCGCTTCAACTCTCGAACCCGGACGTTAATCTCGCAGACATGGACGGTGATCTACGCACCGACCTTGTCGTTAAAGGTGGAACGTCTTCTGACAGCTTCAAATATTACAAGCTCCAGCCAGACGGCCATTGGGCAGGCGACCCTGTCCGTTTCTCTGGCAATACCTTCTCGTTTTCGCTAAACGACCCGAATGTCCGCTTCCTGGACCTTAACAACGACCGTCAGATGGACCTGATGTACACGGGTAGTAGCTCAACCTGGCAGTACTGGCTCAATCAAGGCGTGGACGAACTCGGGCGACATAAATGGGTCTATCTGACTGGCGGCGCGGCGACGCCCGCGCAATTTTCAGGCGGCCTGCAACTGGCGGATATGAACGGGGATGGTCTGCTTGACCTGGTCAGCATTCGCCCGCTGGGAGTTAGCTATTGGCCCAATATGGGTAACGGGAGATGGGATGCCGGGCGCGCGGTGTCTAATCCTCCCGATCTAGGCTCCAAGAGTATTCGAACCCAATGCGTTGACGTGAATGGCGACGGTCTGAGTGATCTGGTTCTGGTCAACAGCGGGAGTGTGAGCTTCTGGCTCAATCTGGGCGGAGAGTCATTTGCCGCGACGAGAAATGTTGACGGCACGCCGACAGTTGACGTGCACACTGCCATCCGCTTTGCCGATATGAATGGGAACGGGTCCAGGGATATTCTCTGGATTAAAGAAGATGTGCCCGCCGCCAATCAGATGCAGTTTCTGGACCTCTGTCCGAGCAAGCCCGGGCTCCTCAGCCTGATTGACAACGGTATTGGCCGCACCGTGACCCTCGAATATACGACCAGTACGGCCGAGGCCGTCAGGGATCAGGAGGAGCAAGCGCCTTGGCAGGATTTCACGCCTCTGCCTGTCCCGATCATCAGCAAAATCTATATCAATGATGGCCTCGACAACAGAGACGAGAAAAAAGTTCGCTACCGAAATGCTTTTTTCGGTTTGGAGGAGCGCCGCTTTGCCGGTTTCGTTCATGTTGAAATCAGCGAAGCCGGTGATCAAAACGCGGCGGCGCGCACCACCAACTATGAATACGATGTCGGGAAGAGAAGCAAATGGTTGCGTGGGCTGCAAGTGGCCGAAGAGATACGCGATGGGGGCGGCAACCTCCTCAGACGCGAGACGAACGACTGGGAGGAGCGCCAGCTTTTAAAGGGGCTCTCGGATGAGAAGGTCGCCGTGGCCTTCAAGCGCGCGAATGACATCTTCCAATTCGAGGCGGGCAAGAACCCGGCCCACGTACGCACCGAATATCAGTACGATGATTTTGGGAACAGAACCGCCGAGTTGTTCTATGGAGTCGTCGGCGCTGAAGGACAGCTAGGGCAGGCCGATGACGAGGCGCTCGTTTATACAGACTACAATCACCTTGTCACCAAAGAGCTTTGGGTCGTCAACTACAAAGCGAAGGAGCGCAAGACTAACCTCTCAGCAAAAAAAATCTCGGAAACCCAGTACCTCTATGACAATCTTCCACTGGGCCAAATCTCAGAAGGCAATCTTACCGAAAAGAGAGAATGGCTTGACACCGAGGATAGATATCTCTCGACACTCAAGCAGAGCTTCGACAAGTGGGGCAACGTCACAGAGTTCTCCAACGCCCGCGGAGACAGGCGCTCCAAGACCTTCGACGGCATCTATCACATCTACCCGGTGAGCGAGACCATTCACCTGGCCGGATATGCGCTGACAGTGATGGCCGATGTTGATGTCGGATTCGGGACCATCACAAGTTTCAGGGATTTTGCCATCGTGGGGGAGACGCAAGGGGCGCTGACGCGCTTCGTCTATGATGCCCTCGGCCGTCTGGTCAAAGTCATTAAGCCCGGGGACACTGTGGCTCTGCCGACGACCGAGTATGAATATCATCTGGGCAGTCCCGTCAGCTTTATCGAGAGACGCTCAAGGATTGTTTCCGGTCAGGCCCGACTGGTTCGGAGCCGGAGCTTCTTCGATTCATTCTCGCGTCCACTGGGCCGTAAGACTCTCGACGACGAGGGGAAGTGGATTTTCACAGAAGCCCGCCGATACGACAACGAGGGTAACATAGCGCAGGAGTGGCAGCCGATTGCCGACTCGGGTGAGGCGTGGCTGATGCCTTCGCAGGAAAAGCCCAGTGTGACGTCACGCCATGATGCCCTGGGCCGTTCTCTGGAAAGGACCTTGCCCGATAAAAACTTCTCGACTGTTGCTTACGCTCCTCTTGAGCGTTACGAAACGGATGAAAACAGCAATCTAGGCAACACGGAGCACCTACGCCCTTACGGCCACTACAGAACATATCAACTTGACGGACGGGAACGCACCGTCGGCGTCATTGAACGTAACGGGGCCGAGATTTATTTAACCCAGTACACGTATGACGCTAATGATCGCCTGGTGCGCGTGACCGATGCCCAAGGGAATGTAAAAGTATTTCGATACGACTCGCTGGGTCGAAAAATCTATAGCAATGACCCGGACATGGGCGAAAGATGGTACAGATACGACGATGCGGGCAATTTGATAGAGCTGAAGGATGCCAGGGGGCAGCGCCGCGTCTACCTCTACGATGCCGCAGAGCGTATCACCGAGGAAAGGTATTTCAGGTCCGACCAGTCAGGCACTAACGGACCCTCCGCCGTCAAATACAACTACGACAGACTTTCAGCCCAGACCATTCCCGAAAAGAACGGCCTCGATGCTGCGAACAGCGCAGGCCGCCTGTCGTGGGTCCTGGACCAGCCCGGCGAAGAGTACATGGCCTATGACGCGCGCGGCAACCTCGTTTACAAAGACCGCCGCCTGCTCGACGCTCATGCTCAAACCTCGGTCTCATTCATTACCCGTCAGGCGTTCAACAGCCTGGACCAACTAGCTTCGCGTACCTACCCAGACAACGATCAGGTTCTCTATGATTACAACGCCAGGGGAATGTTGGCACGGGTGACGGGGGGCGATAAGGGGGTCGAGATTTTACGAGCGGTCGAATACGCGCCATCGGGGTCAGTCGGTTCAATAGTCTATGGCAACAACCTGACGGCTAACTACGGATACGATAATCGTCAACGAGTTCAATCATTCAACGTCGCCAGGTCTGCCTCCTCTCCGGGCACTGAACTCCTAAACTATCGTTACAGCTACGATGCTGCCTCCAACCTGAAGACGACTGAAGACCTCCGCCAATCTCTGCCCGCAGGTGACCCGCGACTGAATTCGCAGGCTTTCGGCTATGATGATTTGAATCGCCTGCGTAGCTTCCGGCTGCTCACGCCCGACGGCGTCTCCACTCTCGAAAAGGTTGAGTACAGCTACGACAAGATTGGAAATCTTACCTACAAATCCTCTTCCGGCGAGGACGCGGCCGGACGCCTGGGCCACGGCAAGATGACGCCCACGCTTAATCTCGGTGAAATCTCTTATGGCGGGAACGGCGGGGCATCCGGGCGCATCGGCAGGGGGCCGCTTGACCCTCCGGGCCCTCACTGCGCCACCCAAACGAAATCCGGCAACTCCTACGTTTTTGACGCCAACGGAAACACGATTCGCGCAAACGGAACCGAATATTCCTGGGATTTCAACGATAGATTGTCAGCGGTCCGAAATGGAGGGACGACAAGTACCTACCTCTACGACTATCAGGGCCGACGATTAGTGAAGGAAGTGAATACGGGGGGAGAACTCTCGCGCACCCTCTACCCCTTTGAGTTCTTCGAGATTCAGGACGGTCTTCCGGCAACAAAGTATGTCTTCCTCGATCAGAAACGAGTCGCAGCAATCAAGGGAATGGCGGGCCCCTTGCGCGAGCGCAGGCAGTTTCTCCAGCTCCAAAAGGGTTGGAACTCAGTCTCGATCGACATCGAGCCTGCGCGCGCCACGGCTGGCGATGTCTTTGGTCTCGGAGCGGACCCGGCGGTCGAGCGTGTGTTGCTCGAACAGTCTGGAAAGGGACCGAGTTTGCGGAGGACGCAAACTCTCAGTCCGGGCCGGAAATATTTTGTCTACATGTCGCAAGCCCGCGTCAGAGTGGTGCAAGGAAAATATAGACCGCGAATCAATTCCGCAGACGAGCGCCGACGAATTTCTGACGACATTCTCTTCTACCAATCGGATTATCTGAATTCGACCGACCTTGTTACCGATGCCAATGGACAGGTAGTGGCTGAAACCTCCTATTACCCGGAAGGCGTTGTGCGTCATCAGGAGGCTGCCGGAAGCTTCAGGCCGAAATATCAGTTTGCGGGAAAGGAGCGTGACGCAGAGTCGGACAACTATTATTTCGGCGCGCGTTATTATGATCCGGTGGTGGGCCAATTCCTGAGTGCCGACCCGCTTTACGCAGATGTTGACCGTTTCAATGCCCCCGGCGCAGACTCGCAGAAATTTACAACTTTCCTCAATAACCCGCAGCGCATAAACCTCTATGCCTACGGGCTGAGAAATCCTCTGCGCTACTCGGACCCGACCGGCGCTGATTCAGTTGACATGCTCCAGCTATCATTGGCCGGAGTCGGACTCATACCCGGTCCAATCGGACAGGTGGCAAATGTGACCAACGCCGCCATCTCAATCACCAGAGGTGATTATCTCGCAGCTGGCTTGAGCCTCGCGGCGGCAATTCCGATAACCGGGACATACTCTGGCGTTGCTGCCGTCGAACGGTTCAGCGTGAAGGCGGCTGAAAAAACAATTTCGACGGCCAGGGAGTTAACTCCGATTGCAGCCGAAGCTTCGGCGAAAGTCGCGGCGAAGGCGACGATTCAGTTCGGGAAGGGGGAGAATCAAGCATGGCACGCTTTCAGACACGTCGAGCGCATTGGCCTGGACCGGGAAATAGTCAAGGAGACGATACTACAGGATTTCTCGAAGGTCGTGGATTCTCTGCCCAAGGGCCAATATAACGGCAGCGTGACTGTTGAAGGCGTGCGGCTGGATTACAGCGCGTTCAAGCTGCCAGACGGGACGGTTAATATCGGACGAATAACTCCACCGGAGCCCTAAACTAAAGAGGGCCAGGATTGAGTCCAGCACCTCGCCTGCGGGCGTTAATCAGGCCGAGTATTGAAAAGAATGTCGCTCGCTTAATCATATGTAAAAGGTAGGCGTCGTCATAATCAAGCGCCACACAACCAGACGGGTATGTGCCCTGGAATATTTGCGACGGATTAAATCACGGAGGTCGTTATGCAAAAAATCGAATCGTGGCTAAAGGCGCATCACAGGCGAAGGGCGAGCCTCGGCCTCACGCTGAGTCTGCTTCTGTTATCGCTTATCTGCGGCGGAGCGCCTTCTGTCTTGGCGCAAAGAGGCAAAAATATTCGCCGCCGGGCCGCGCAGCCGACCAGGTCCGGGAACACTGCCAGACGCGCGGGAGTCGGCAGGTCATCCACACAGGGAGAGGGGCGCTACTTTGCGAGCGATGGAGGTAGTCAAGGGGCGTCCGGCGAATCTGAGAAATACGAGAGTCCAGAAGAGCGCCTTAGATGGTTCTTATTTCAGAGGACCTTTCCTTTTAAGACTTTGCCCTCGCAGGGGCGTGCCAATGCCTTCGCAGCGCAAAGATTCTTGCGAAGGGCAGGTGAGACAAAGGACCAGCTCCTGGAAGAGCCTCAAGCCGTGCCGCACTGGGAGCCGATTGGGCCTATCCCCATCATGGCCAAGTTTCCGTCAATGGGGGCGACCAGCGGACGCATCAACGCTATAGCCATCTCGCCCGCTGACCCGAAGTTGATTCTCGTCGGCGGAGCCACGGGAGGAATCTGGCGCTCGGTCGATGGCGGAGAGTCGTTCACGCCTGTTTCGGACAATCAGGTTGATCTGGCCGTCGGCGCTCTCGCATTCTCCAGAAGCAATCCAGAGATCGTTTACGCCGGGATGGGAGATGTCGCGGGCGGCTACATGGGGACCGGAGTTTTACGCTCGAACGACGGCGGGCGGACTTGGCGAAGAGTCAGCAGCAGCAGTTTGCCAGCGCCCGGCACGATTGCCAATATCGTTGTTGACCCAACTGACCCAGACCGACTCTATGTCACGCAATATTCCTTCAGGGCCGCAACCGGTCAGGGGGAGGTTTATGCCAGCGGCTTTTTTCTCTCTACTGACGGAGGTACAAGCTGGGTCAAGACCATGACCGGCCTGCCGCGTGACCTGGTCCTGCATCCGATGGACCCGAAGACTTTGTATCTGACGATGTCAACGACCTTCAGCAAGACGAAACCTTCCGGGGGCCTCTACATTTCGAGAGATGGCGGCCAAAGCTGGCAGCCGGGCTTTGCTCCCGGGGCCTTTCTGGATGCTCAAAACATACAGGTTGCGACGACGCCAGCAGCTCCTGACACCATCTTTGTTTACGCGGGCGGAATCGTCAACAAAAAGTTAATCGTTAGTCTGGACGTAAGCACAGACGGCGGGAAAAGCTGGAGCAGCCGCAACATCAGTCAAGTTGATTCGGGCCAGTTCGGGTACAACTCATACATCTTCGCTGATCCGAGAGACGCCAAAACGATTTACATCGGCAACCGTGATGTTTACAAAAGCGTCGATGGAGGCATTAGCTGGACCAACTTAACGAAGAACTGGTTCAACGCGGGCGGTCAGTTCAACTTCTCCCCGACCCATGCCGGTTCACATACTGACCAGCATGTCTTTGCTTTCTCGCCATCTGATCCGCAGGTGATTTACATAGGCAACGACGGAGGGCTGTCTCGTTCAAGTGATGGCGGAAACACTTTCACTTCGCTCAATCAGACTCTCTCTTTGACCATGCTCAACAGCATTAGCATGCACCCGACCAACGCCGTCCTCTCCTATAGCGGAACCCAAGACAACGGGGCCGTGTTGCGTTCGGGAGGCTCTCAGTTGTGGCGAGAGTTCATAGAGGGCGACAGCGGGGGCTGCCTGCTCGACCCACTGGACCCGAGCATAGTCTATTCAACCTACATTTTCGGCTCCATCAACCGCTTTCGTAATAACGGCGAGACCTACGACCGGCCCATCGCCTCAAGCGCCACCTTCGGTGAGTTCGGCGAACATCCCCGCATAGGGTTCTACCCGGCCTTCGCCGTCAACCCCGCGAGCGGAGAACTCTATTTCGGGACCTGGAAGTTCTTTGTCAGTAAAGACAGGGGAGACAGTTGGAACGAGTCCGCCAAAGGGCGAGACTTGACGATGGGGGTCACACAGTTTGGCGCAGACGTGCTGACCGCGATTGGAGTTGGCCCAGGACAGTCGAAGGTCATTTATACCGGCTCGTCCCAGGGCAGAGTGATGGTGACCCTGAATGGCGGGGAAGATTGGCAGGATAGGACGGCGGGACTGCCGCCGAGATTTATCAAGGCGATTGTCGTTGACCGGGTGAGCGCCAACACTGCGTATGTGACGGTCTCTGGATTCGGTTCCGGGCACGTCTTCAAAACGCAGGACGGCGGGACGACTTGGAATGACATTAGCGGCAACCTGCCGAACATCCCCGTTAATGCTCTTCTGATTGACCCGCTCGATGCAAACGTCTTGTATGTCGGCACGGACATCGGTGTCTTTCGCTCGACCGCGAACGGCATAGACTGGGAGGTGTTAGACAGCGGCCTCCCGCCCGTCGTCGTCACGGGATTCTCAAGTCAGGCGAATGGAACGATTCAGATTGCAACCTATGGGCGTGGCGCGTATCTGCTTCGCCGATGATAGAGATTTGGTTTCCGGCTAGAAAGGGAACAGCGGTAGGGTAGAAGAGACTGCCTCTCTCTGGTCAGAGAGGCAGTCCCTTAAAAGTAATGTAATGGGTCACTGAACTTTGCAGGACTTGAAACGGATGGCGGCGATCCGGGTATTCCAGTTATAAGCCCCGCTCTGCTCCAGATACTCGGTCGTGTACCACATCGTACAATCGTCCGGGTCCAGGCTCAGGCTGCTGTAATCCCCCCAGCGACTGAGTGCGCGACAGGAACCGTCACGTTGCTTGCACTGCGGCACACATTGGCCGTTGACCACGCATTGCTGGGAGCCTTTGCCATCAAAGATGAGGGCTTCGTCCTGGAGTTTGCCGAGGGGGTCGGCTGAGTCGCGGCCAGCGAAGCGGATGGACGGAAATAAGTTCTCGCCCGAGGCGCTATAAGCAAGGCCGATATTACCGGCCTTATCCATCGCGATGCTGCCCATCCAGCGATGATTGGCATCAGGGGCAAAGGTCGCCCCCTGGAAAATGGTCGGCGAGTTGCCGGGGTTTCGCAGTTCGTACCAACGGATTGCTGTCGAGCCGTCTGCCATCGAAACAGAGTGGTTGAAGAGCAGCGATTCATGATCTGTAAACTTGCGGAAAGCGAGCCGATACATTAAGCGATCGGCTAGCGAATCTAAACGCTGAGAAGTTCCTTTCTGTGGAATACAGTTGCGACCGTTGCAGGCCACGTCAAAGGTTCCCAGCTTAATATAGGTCGGGCCGTATAATTGGGAATTGGCTGGTGTTTGCCAGTCCACCTTGAATGTCCACAGGCTGACGGAATCAACGTCAAGGGCCAGCAGGTAATTGGGTTCTCCTAATGGTTGGGCTGAACCATCCGCATCGGCGGGCAGGAAACTGCCGTATCGCGACTCACGCTGAATGCACTGCTGAGATACCGGGCGATTCTCCAGCCCCAGCATGGCCCGGCGGTCGAAGACGCACAGCTTGGCTCCGAGAAACGGACCGCTCTCGCCCTGGAACATGTTGAAAGTCGTGTAGTAGCCGTCGGGCCACACAGCCATTTTAGGGAAATCATTGAAGTCCGTATATTTGAATGCGTAGCGTTTGTAGGTGCCGAGCGCGTCGGAGGTATCAGAAACGGCGATACACTGATAATAAGGGGGAACGCCGTTACCGCCTTCGCTATTGACGGCGAACTGTGCCAGGATCCAACGGTTGGCCATCTTGTCGTACTGCACGATTGGGTCGCCGTCATTATTCCTTTCGCAGGGTGTACCGAAGTGCTCCCATAGGGTCCTTCCTTCGGTTGGGCCGTAGAGCAACTTGCCGGTGGATTTATCGAAGACGGCGAAGGATGAGTTGACCCATTG
>JADMIO010768798.1_pt1 | contig 26810 bp, 24 predicted proteins | sample 8958161 | NCBI WGS metagenome assembly JADMIO01 (sample SAMN16585339, study PRJNA669376) | soil metagenome | isolation source: Crop rotation soil | place: USA: Cullars Rotation, Alabama | collected 2011
CGCGACAACTTGTCCACGTGGAATTCTAAGCTTAGGATCCCAATGTGCTGGAAAGTTATCATGCTGACTGCGCGCGGCGAGGAAAGCGAGCGCGTCCGCGGGCTCGCGACCGGCGCCGACGACTACATCGTCAAGCCGTTCTCGGTTCCCGAATTGATTGCGCGTGTGCGGGCGCTGCTCCGCCGCGCCAGCCCGGAGCGGGTCGCCGACGTGCTGAAGCATGGCGACGTGGAGCTCGATCGCGAGAAGAAGCGGGTGTCACGCGGCGGCCGGGAGATCGATCTCGGCCCGACCGAGTACCGGTTGCTGGAGTTCTTCATGGAGCGGCCGGGCCGGGTGTTCTCCCGCGAGCAGTTGCTCAATGGCGTTTGGGGTTCCGAGGTCTATATCGACGAGCGCACCGTCGACGTCCATGTCGGCCGCCTGCGCAAGGCACTCATCCGCGGCCACGAGGCCGACCCGATCCGTACCGTCCGCGGCGCCGGCTACGCGCTCGACGACCGCTTCGGCCGCTCGGCGGCATGAAAATGCCCCGAATTTTTCCGGGGCATTTTCCCAATCGGTGGTGAGGTCGGTCAGGGCTACCGGAACGGCGGCTTGCGGTCGCGGCGGCGCTCGTTGGCCGGCTGGTAGGCGACCCGCGAATGATAGTTGCAGTAGGGCAGGCCGGTCAGCGGCTTGCCGCCGCAGAAGAAGAACTCCGACGTGGCCGGATCGCCGATCGGCCAGCGGCAGGTTTCCTCGTTGAGTTCCAGGAGCGTGCGGCGCTGCCCGATCGGGATGATGTTCTCGATCAGCTCGGGTTCCGGCTCCTGTTCCATCTCGTAGGCCAGCGCCAGTGCGGTGTTGCCGCGCGACATCGAGCGCTGAACCCGCATCATGTGGGAGCGTGGCTTGCGTGCCCGCGGCGCCGAGGAGGATGGCGATTTGGCGCGGCCGGAAAGACCGAGCCGGTGCACCTTGCCGATCACGGCGTTGCGGGTGATGCCGCCAAGCTCGCCGGCGATCTGGCTTGCCGACAGCCCGTCCGCCCAAAGCTTCTTCAGCAGTTCGACCCGTTCGTCGGTCCACGACATGAGTCATCTCCCCTGTCCGGATTCGCGGCTGCCGCCGCCGAATCCGCCCTCGCGATCCGGCAACAGGCCGAACCGGGATCACTCACGCTGAAACACTGGGAACTGTTCGCTACGAGATGTCGTATCGAACGGCGATGACGCTACAATATGGCGAGACTCGGGCGCAAGAGTCGCCGCGACTCACTTCCCCATTTTCTTGTTGTTTAACCTGTCAATCCCCAGGAGACCGCTGGGCGAGCGCAACAGCAGCGCGCCGGAAGCGTCCCTGCTGTCGCCGGAGGGCCACAACGCCCGAGATGCCGCAGCCGGATACCGGAATGTTGACAGTCTGCAGGCCGGAAATAGGATAGTGTCAACGTGCCGCCCGGTGAGGCGGCACGATTCATTTCTGCCTATTTTCAGGATCGGATGAGCGCCGTGACGTCGCATATGCTGCCGGTTTTCGCGCGGGTCGACCTTGCTTTCGAGCGGGGCGAGGGCTGCTGGCTGACCGCGACCAACGGCGACCGCTATCTCGATTTCGCCTCCGGTGTCGCGGTCAATGCGCTGGGCCATTGCCATCCGCATGTGGTCGCGGCGATCACGGAGCAGGCCAAGAAGCTGATCCACGTCTCCAATCTCTACCGCATCCCCGAGGGCGAGCGGCTGGCCGAGCGGCTCTGCGACTTGAGCTTCGCCGACTTCGTGTTTTTCGCCAATTCCGGCGCCGAAGCGATGGAGGGCGTCATCAAGCTGGTGCGCAAGCACCAGTCGGCCTCCGGCCATCCCGAGCGCTACCGCATCATCACCTTCGAGGGCTCGTTCCACGGCCGCACCTTGGCGACGCTTGCCGCCGCCAAGAACAAGAAGCATCTCGATGGCTTCGGGCCGGCCATGGAAGGCTTCGATCAGGTTCCGCTCGGCGACATCGCGGCGGTCAAGCGCGCCATCACGCCCGAAACCGCCGGCATCGTGGTCGAGCCGCTGCAGGGCGAAGGCGGCGTCCGCATGGCGCAGCCGCAGTTCTTCCGGGACCTGCGCACGCTTTGCGACGAAAAGGATCTGCTGCTCGCCTTCGACGAGGTGCAGACCGGTATCGGCCGGCTCGGCGAGATGTTCGGCTACCAAAAGCTTGGCGTCACGCCGGACGTCATGGCGCTGGCCAAGGGACTGGGAGCGGGCTTTCCGATCGGCGCGGTGCTTGCCACCGCCGAGGCCGCCAATGGCATGACGCCCGGCACACACGGCTCGACCTTCGGCGGCAATCCGCTCGCCGTGGCCGCCGGCAATGCCGTGCTCGACGAGGTGACGAAGCCCGGTTTTCTCGATCACGTTCGCAAGATGTCGCTCCTGTTCAAGCAGCGCCTCGCCGAGATCAAGGACCGGCATCCCGGCGTGATCGAGGAGGTTCGGGGTGAGGGACTTCTGATCGGCATGAAGGCGAAGGTTCCCGCTGGCGACCTGATCGATGCCATGCGAGGCGAAAAGCTTCTGTCGGTCGCGGCCGGCGACAATGTCGCGCGGCTGGTGCCGCCGCTGATCGTCACCGAGGCCGAAGTCGCCGACGCGATGGCGCGGCTCGACCGCGCCTGTGCCGCGATCGAGCGGACTTCGGAGGGCGCACGCAAGCAAGGGGCGGCCGGGTGAACTCGAACGGCATCCGTCACTTCCTCGATCTGATCGATGTGCCGGCCAGCGAGTTGCGCGGCATCATCGCGGCGAGCCGCGCCATGAAGGGCAGCGGCCGCTCTGCCGCCGCGAAACCGCTCGCCGGCAAAACCATCGCCATGATCTTCGACAAGCCATCGACGCGAACGCGGGTGTCGTTCGATGTCGGCATCCGCCAGCTTGGCGGCGAGTCGATCACCTTGACCGGCGCCGAGATGCAGCTCGGCCGCGGCGAGAGCATTGCCGACACCGCCCGCGTGATGTCGCGCTACGTCGACGGCATCGTGATCCGCACTCTCGACCATGCCCACGTCCAGGAACTCGCTGAACACGCCACCATTCCCGTCATCAACGGGCTGACCCGGCGCTCGCATCCCTGCCAGGTGATGGCTGATGTCATGACCTTCGAGGAACACCGCGGCTCGATCAAAGGCCGGACCGTGGCCTGGACCGGCGACGCCAACAACGTGCTGGCCTCCTGGATGCACGCCGCCGAGCGTTTCGAATTCCAGCTTCGGGTCGCCACCCCGCCGGAGCTCAAGCCCAAGAAGTGGCTTACCGACTGGATCAAGGGCTCGGACGCGGCGATCCGGCTGGGCGCCGATCCCGACGAGGCGGTCAAGGGCGCCGATTGCGTGGTGACCGACACCTGGGTCTCGATGGGCGACAAGGAGAGCAAGCTTCGCCACAACCTGCTCAAGCGGTATCAGGTCAACGCCCGCTTGATGGGGAAGGCCAAGCCGGACGCATTGTTCATGCACTGCCTGCCGGCGCACCGTGGCGAGGAGGTCACCGACGACGTGATGGATGGCCCGCAGTCGGTGGTGTTCGACGAGGCGGAAAACCGCCTGCACGCCCAGAAGGGCATCCTGGCCTGGTGTCTGCAGGCTTCGGCGCGGTAGCCGAAACCTCGTGCAGGGGGTCGCGATTGCGCCGACTCGCACTACATTATGGGCGCGATGACACAGCCCCAGACTGCCATCCCGGTGCGCGCGCCGGCCAAGACCACCGCCGATGACACCGTCCAGCCGTTCGAGGTGTCCGCCCTCGATCTGCGCGGCCGCGTGGTGCGGCTCGGCCCGGTGGTCGACCAGATCCTGGCCCGGCACAACTATCCCGCCCCGGTCTCCAAGCTGCTCGGCGAGGCCATCGCGCTCACCGTGCTGCTCGGCTCGGCGCTGAAGATCGAGGGCCGCTTCATCCTGCAGACCCAGACCGATGGTCCAGTTCGCATGCTGGTGGTCGACTTCCGCAGTCCGGGGTTGATCCGCGCCTGCGCCCGCTTCGACAAGGGGCGGGTGGCCGGCGCCATCGAGGCGGGCAAGGCATCGGCCGGCGAGCTGCTCGGCCACGGTCATCTCGCCATGACCATCGATCAGGGCGCCGACACCAGCCGCTACCAGGGCTTGGTTGCGCTCAATGGCGGCAGCCTCGAGGACGCCGCCCACGAATACTTCAAGAGCTCCGAGCAGATTCCGACCCGGGTGCGGCTCGCCGTCGGCGAGGAGATGTCGCCCGGCGCCGGCCACCGCTGGCGGGCCGGCGGCATCATGCTGCAATTCCTGCCGCGCGCCCCGGAGCGCGCCCGCGTGCCCGACCTGCATCCCGGTGATGCTCCGCAAGGCACCCCCACTCACGCGGTGAAAGAGGACGACGCCTGGGTCGAGGGCCGCTCGCTGATCGAGACGGTCGAGGATATCGAGCTGCTCGATCCGGCTTTGTCGAGCGAACGGCTGCTCTATCGGCTATTCCACGAGCGCGGCGTCCGCGTGTTCAAGGATGTCCCGATCATCGCGCAGTGCTCATGCTCGCGCGACGGAGTCGAAGCGATGCTGCGGAGCTTCTCGCAAGACGACCGCGATCACATGGTCGAGGACGGCGCCATCTCGGTGACTTGCGAGTTCTGCTCCGCCAACTACCGGTTCGCGCCGGACGAGGTCGGTCCCGCCGACGAGGAAAAGCCGGCATCATGAGCGGATGCGCGCGCCGGCTGACCACGATGATGGTTGCGGCGGCCGCGCTGATCTTGCCCAGTGCTGCGGCGTTCTCGCAGTCCTGCCCGGCGCCGCTGGCCGAAGCCAAGCGATTGGTGCTGGTCACCACGACAACCATGAACACTGCGGCCGCGACAATGCGGCTCTACCAGCGCAATTCGGCGAGCGAGCCTTGGCGGGCGCAACGCGCGGCCGAACCGGCGGTGGTCGGAACACGGGGCCTCGCTTGGTCCCGCTTTTTCGCGGCGATGGCACGCCGGGACGAACCGATCAAGGTCGACGGCGACAAGCGCGCCCCCGCCGGTGTGTATCGGATCGGGCGAAGCTTCGGCACCGCCGCCTCGTCGCGGCCGGACTATCTGCGGATTACGCCCGACACCATCTGTGTCGATGATCCATCGTCGTCCGCCTACAACACCATCGCATCGCGGGCACGCCTGGGCCGGAAGGTCCACGCCGAGAACATGAGCCAATCGCCGCGATCGTATCGCAATGGGCTGCTGGTCGATTATCCGACCGACGCCAAGCACAAGGCTGGGTCCTGCATCTTCATCCATGTCTGGGGGCCGTCTCACAGCGGAACCGCTGGCTGCCTCGCCATGCCCGAGCCTCGCGTCGAAGCGTTGCAGGATTTTTCCGAAGCCGGCGCCGTGCTGGCGATATTCCCCCGCGGAGCGCTCGACCGGTTGCCGGCCGGCTGTCTTCCGCGCGAATAGCTTTCGCCGTGGCTGCCGCCGTTAACCATTGGCATTCAGGCAAATCCGCCCGTCACTGGCATTAACCATCATCTGGTTCCGCGCATGCGGCCGTTCAGCCCAGCCGGTATAATGTTTAATCTTTTTTAACGCTGGTCGAGGGTTGCCATGCGTATGGTCTCCGAACTGCTGCTGATCGCCGGCGCTTTGTTTCCGAGCCTCACGGCGCGTCAGCCGAATGCGGAGCGAAACGAAGACCGCGAGAAGATTACATTCAAAGAGCTCGGCGCACGCCTTGGCGGGGACAACGAGGTCCTGCGCAACCTTCTGATCGACACCAGTCATCAGTTCAACGCGGTCGACGACCTCAAGCAGACCTTCGGCAAGTTGGTCGATCCGCTCAACAATCTTCTCACCACGCTGGAGCAGGAGCGGGCTGGCTCCGCCAGCGCCCAGGGTGCGCTCGGCGCGATCCGTGTGAGCTATGACAACCTGCGCGCCGAGTTCCAGAAACTCGAGAAGTCCGCGGTCGAGCTGAAGGACGACAACCGCCGCCTGAGCCGCGAGCTCGAGGCGGTCCTCAAGAGCGGCCGCGAACTGGCTGATGAGCGGACTAGGCTCGGCAGCGAACTTTCCGCTGAGCGCGCCACCGTTGCAGCGTACGAGCAGCAGCTTGCAGACGAGGTCAACAAGTCCCGTCTGTTCGGCGAAGAGAAGGCTATGCTCGCTGAGCGCGCCGAGACCGCCGACAAGCGGATCGTCGAGCTCGAGGCCAAGGCCGCGCATTCGCGCGAGCGGATCATGCTGCTGACCAACGACAAGGATGCGCTGCAGGCGGCGCTGGACAAGACCCTGCTCGAATCGTCGCGGATGTCCCGGCGCATTTCCGACAGCGAGAACATGCTGTCAGAGCTGCGCGGCAAGCTGCAGCAGTCCGAGGTGGCCCAGGCCGCGGCGGAAGCCGAGCGCGCCAAGCTCGTTACCGCCTGCGACGAGGCCAATGAGTTGCGCCAAAGCGAGGTCTACGCACTCGGCCTCAAGCTTGACGGTCTGCAGTCGCGGGCCGAGGCGACCGAGAAACTGCTCGCGGAGGCGCGTCAGAACCTGCTGGTGCGGACCGAAGAGCTTCGCGTTGCTGAAGGCAAGCTGCAGGACGTGACGGCGGCCAAACGCGAGGCCGAGAAGATGGCGGCCACGCACTCGGTCAGCAGTGATCGCTGGCAATCGCAGGTCAAGAAGCTCGAACGGTCTACCGACGGCCTGACCGAGCAAAGCAAGGTTCTGTCAGAGGTACTCACCGCGCGCGAGAGCTCACTGGTCCACGCCAACGAGAAGATCAGCGCGCTCAGCGAAGAAATCCAGCGGCTCCAGCAGGAGGCCGCAACCGCCCGCGCCGGCGCGGAGGAGGAAATCGTCAAGCTGAATGCGGACATTCGGCAGGAGCGCGCCGAACGCGCGGTGATCGAGGGATCCCTGGAGACGGCGCGCGGTGATTATGCGCGGATCCTGCGTCAGTTTGCAGACGAGCGTGCGGTCTGGCGGCGCGGCCAACACCTCGGTGGCAAGGCCGATCCGGCAACGCCGGCTTGACCTAGTTCAGCGTACGCTTGCCCTGGCCGCTGTCGAGCGAGAAGGCCGGGATTTCGATATCGAAGCCTTCGCCGCCGGCCGTCACCATGCCGTAGGTTCCGGTCATGAAACCCGACGCGGTCGGCAGCGGCACGCCGCTGGTGTATTCGAACGATTCGCCGGGCTCCAAGGTTGGTGTCTCGCCGACCACGCCGGCACCGCGCACCTCCTGCATCTTGCCGTGGGCGTCGGTGATTTTCCAATGCCGCGTCTTGAGCTGCACCGTGGCGGCGCCGCGGTTGGTGATCTCGATCGTGTAGGCCCAGAAATAATAGCCGTTCTCCGGCGACGAGCGCTCCGAGAGAAAGCGCGGCGTCACCTGGACTTCTATGCCACGGGTGGTGGCGTGATACATCGCTTCGGGCCCTTCTGCGCCGGCATGCCGGCCAGCCTTATTAGCCTGCGTCGCCACGCCAATTCAATCTTGGAAAATCCCGCGCTTGGGTCACAATTCCGGTAGGGTGAATAGCCAGGATGGCCTAGATACCGGTCGTTGGTTCGTTCGTGAATTCGGGCAGGCGCCGCTTAATGAATACGATGGTCCAGGCTCCAACAATTCAAGCCCCGGCTGTGAAGGCGCAGGCCCTGGCCGCTTCCGGCCGCGATCTCCGCCTTGACCTGTTCCGCGGTCTGGCGCTCTGGCTGATCTTCCTCGACCACGTGCCGAACAACGTCGTCGCCTGGTTCACCATCCGCAATTACGGCTTCAGCGACGCGACCGAGATATTCATCTTCATCTCCGGCTACACCGCCGCGTTCGTGTATGGCCGCGCAATGATGGAGCGCGGCTTCATCGTGGCCGCTGCGCGGATCTGGAAGCGGGCGTGGCAGATCTACGTCGCCCACGTCTTCCTGTTCGCCATCTACATCGCCGAGATCGCCTATGTGGCGCAGAGCTTCGAGAACCCGCTCTACGTCGAGGAGATGAACGCGCTCGACTTCCTCAAGACACCGGACATCACCATCATCCAGGCGCTGCTGCTCAAGTTCAAGCCGGCCAACATGGACGTGCTGCCGCTCTACATCGTGCTGCTGATGGCGTTCCCGTTGGCGCTGTGGCTGCTGATCCGCAACATGTCTGTGGCGCTGGCGGCTTCGGTCGTCCTTTACGTGCTGACCTGGGAGTTCGACTGGAACATCGCCTCCTATCCGAGTGGGCATTGGTACTTCAATCCGTTCGCCTGGCAGCTCCTGTTCGTGTTCGGCGCCTGGTGCGCGCTCGGCGGAGCCAAGCGGCTGGCGCCGGCACTGCAATCCCGAGCCACTGCATGGATCGCTGTCGCCTACCTGTTGTTCGCGTTTGCGATCACCATGACCTGGTACTTCCCGCGGCTCGGACACCTGGTGCCGCACTGGCTCAGCGAGTGGATGTACCCGATCGACAAGACCAATCTCGATGTGCTGCGGTTTGCACATTTCCTGGCGCTGGCGGCGCTGACGGTGCGCTTCATTCCGCGCGACTGGCCGGTGCTGCAATCACCGTGGTTACGGCCGGCCATCCTGTGCGGTCAGCACTCGCTGGAAATCTTCTGCCTCGGCGTGTTTCTGGCCTTCGCCGCGCATTTCGTCATGGTGGAGTTCTACGGTGGCACAACCATGCAGGTGCTGATGAGCTTCGTGGGCATTTCGATTATGATTGGCACCGGCTGGGTGATTACGTGGTACAAGCGCGTCGAGACACGGGGCGGTCCGCCGAAACGGCCGCCGGACGCAGACCTTGCCGGAGGCGAGGCATGAGGACATCGGCCGCCCTGGGGCGAGCGGTCGCGATGGCAGCGATCGTTTTGTGCAGTGCGGGGGCGCAAGCCGAGCCCGCCGATCCCTGCGCGCTTCCCAATTACCTGTTGTTCGGTGATGCCCCGCTCGATCGCGCCCATGCCGCGGTCGAAAAGGACAAAACGCTTCGGATCGTGGCGCTGGGTGGCACTTCGTCCACCTTGCCGGGGCCGGACGGCGCCAGTTTCGCCTATCCCGCGCGTCTGGAAGCGGCCCTGACGCGCCGTTTGCCGGGGGTCAAAGTGACCGTGACGGCAGCGACCCGGCCGCGTCAGACCGCGGCGCAAATGGTGGAAGCCATTGGACAATTGCTGCTCGACCATAAGCCGAGTTTGGTGGTATGGCAGACCGGTACTTACGATGCCGTGCATGGCACCGAACCCGAGGAATTCCGGTCTGCGGTCGCCGAGGGCGTTGGGAAAATAAAAGAAGGCGGGGCGGACGTGGTTCTGGTGAATATGCAGTACAGCCCGCGCACGGAATCCATCGTGGCGATCGGCGCTTACGCCGATGCCATCCGGTGGGTGTCGCGCGAGCAGGAAGTTCCGGTGTTCGACCGGCTCGCCATCATGCATCACTGGTACGATCAGGGACAGTTCGACCTCTACAAGCCGACCAAGGACATGAAGACGGCAAAAGGCGTGCATGATTGCCTGGGGCAAGCGCTCGGCTCGACCATTATCGATGCGGCGCACCTGGAAGCGCTGGAAGGAGCCCCGGCGCAAAAATGAGCGCGCTTCGCAATTTTTTTCGGTTCGGCCCCGTGCTGGCAGTCGCCGCCATGGCGGCGGCGGCTCCGCTGTCGCCCGGGCGCGCCGAGCCGGCGGCTGCGCCCGCCTGCACCGCGCCTGCTGAACTCACCCGCCTGACCAACCCGCTCAAGCGCGTTGCGCAGCGCGTCGCCGCCGGTCTGCCGCTGACCATCGTCGCGATCGGCTCGTCGTCGACATTCGGCGCCGGCGCAAGCTCGCCGGAGCACAGCTATCCAAGCCGGCTTGCCGTCGAGCTGAAGGCTCTGTTCCCGGGCGTGCCGATCACCGTGATCAATCACGGTGTCAACGGCGAGGAATCCAAGGATATGCTCGCCCGCTTCGACCATGACGTGTTTGCCGAGAAGCCCGATCTGGTGATCTGGCAGGTCGGCAGCAACTCGGTGCTGCGCGACCGTCCGCTGGGCGAGGCCACCGGATCGTTGCAGGAAGGCCTCAAGCGGCTTCACTCCGCCAGCGACGACGTCATCCTGATCAATCCGCAGTACGCGCCGAAGGTGATCACCAAGCACGACGTCGACGGCATGGTCGATCTGATCCAGCTCACGGCGAAGGAAGCCAACGTCGACCTGTTCGAGCGCTTTGCCATCATGCGCTACTGGTACCTGACCGAGGGCATGCCGTTCGCCGCCTTCGTTTCTCCGGACGAGCTGCACATGAACGACTGGAGCTACGGCTGCATCGCTCATCTGCTGGCCGGCGCCATCCACGAGGCGGCGACCCGCTCCACCGTCACTGCGACGGCGCGCGCTCCGCGCTAGCGCTAAACAGCCTTCAGGGCGTTCTCCAGATCGTCGATCAGGTCGTCGGGATGTTCGAGCCCGCACGACAGCCGCACCATGCCGTCGGAGATGCCGAGCGAGGCGCGCTGCTCCGGCTTGAGGCGATAATGCGTGGTGGTGGCGGGATGGGTGATCAGGCTCTTGGCGTCGCCAAGGTTGTTGGAGATGCGTACGATCTTGAGCGCATCCTGGAACGCGAAGGCGCCCTTCTTGCCATTGGCGACCTCGAACGCCACCAAGGTCGAGCCGCCGCGCATCTGCTTTTTGATGATCGCGGCCTGCGGATGGTCTGCCCGCCCGGGATAGATCAGCCGTGACACCTTCGGGTGCTTCGCCAGCGCATCGGCGACCTTGGCCGCGGTGTCAGTCATCGCGCGCACCCGAACGGGGAGCGTCTCCAGCCCCTTCAGCATGACCCAGGCGTTGAACGGCGACATCGACGGACCGGTTTGCCGGATGAAGCCCGCGACGTTGTCGTTGATGAATTTCTGCGAGCCCAGGATGACGCCGCCGAGGCAGCGGCCCTGGCCGTCGATGTGCTTGGTGGTCGAATAGACCACGCAGTCGGCGCCGAGCTCGAGCGGGCTCTGCCACAGCGGCGTCGAGAACACGTTGTCGACGACCAGCGTGGCGCCGGCGGCATGCGCGATCTTGGCGATCTCGGCGATGTCCAGCACGTCGAGATTGGGATTGGTCGGCGTTTCCAGGAAGCAGGTCTTGGTGTTCGGCCGCATCGCGGCGCGCCAGGCATCGAGGTCGAGCCCGTCCACGATCGTCGAGCTGACGCCGTAGCGCGGCAGGTATTCCTCGGCCACGTAGAGATTGGAGCCGAAGATGGATTTTGAGGCGACGACATGATCGCCGGCCTTGACCTGGCCCATCATGGACAGCGTCACCGCCGCCATGCCGGTCGAAAGCGCACGGGCCGCCTCGGCGCCTTCGAACGCCGCGATCCGCTTCTCGAACATGTCGACGGTCGGATTGGCGAACCTGGAATACTGGTAGCCGTGGTCCTCGCCCTTGAAGCGCGCCTCTGCCTGCGCCGAATTGTCGTAGACGTAGCCCTGGGTGAGGAACAGCCCCTCCGATGTCTCGCCGAACTGCGAGCGCAGGATTCCGGCTTGGACCAGGCGGGTTTCGGGGCGGTACTTCTTCGACGCGGACGCAGACATGGTGCAAGTCCTCTCTGTCGGCCTCGGCCAACAAAAAACCGGCCGAGGAAAAATCCTGGCCGGGCACACATGTCCCCGGCCTTTTAGCTATTTATTTTACGTGGCTAGCAAGCCGGCCGGCTCAAATGACCACGAGATAGATGTGGTCATACGAGCCGAGTGACTTCCCGTCAAGGCACCTGTCGGGCTAGATCGAAGCTCCGATGTCGCACGACGCCAAAGGCATCCTGCCCGACCACATGATCGCGGAGCTCGCGAAAGCCGGTGGGATTCGTCCCGCCCGCGACTTCGCCCCCGATCAAATCCAGCCCGCGAGCCTCGATCTGCGCCTCGGCCACGTTGCCTATCGGGTGCGCGCGAGCTTTCTGCCGGGACCGCGCACCACGGTTGCCGAGCGGATCGGCGAACTGAAGCTGCACGAGATCGTCCTCACGGCAGGCGCCGTATTGGAGACCAACTGCGTCTACATCGTTCCGCTGCTGGAATCGCTCGCGCTGCCCGATGACGTCGCCGCCGCCGCCAATCCGAAAAGCTCGACCGGCCGGCTCGACGTGTTCACCCGCGTCATCGCCGACCGGACCCGCGGCTTCGACCGCATCGAGGCCGGTTACCATGGCCCGCTCTATGCCGAGATCAGCCCGAAGACATTCCCGGTGCTGGTGCGCGAAGGCAGCCGGCTGTCGCAGATCCGTTTTCGCCGCGGCCACGCGCTGCTCGACGCCGCGGCGCTCCGCGCGCTGCACGACCAGGAGCGGCTCACCGACGACGCCGAGGCCGACGTCGCCGACGGCATCGCGGTCGGGGTCGACCTTGGCGGACTTGGTCCGGACAACTACGTGGGCTACCGCGCCAAGCGGCACACCGGGCTGATCGACGTGGAGAAACGCCAGGGCCACGCCGTCGCCGATTTCTGGGAGCCGATCGCCGCCCGTGCCGACAACAGCCTGATCCTCGATCCCGACGAGTTCTACATCCTCGCCTCGAAGGAGGCGGTGCAGGTGCCTCCGGACTACGCCGCCGAGATGGTGCCGTTCGATCCGCTGGTCGGCGAATTCCGCGTCCACTACGCGGGCTTCTTCGATCCGGGCTTCGGCTATGCCGGCGCCGGCGGCAAAGGCGCGCGCGCAGTGCTGGAGGTGCGCTCGCGCGAAGTGCCGTTCATCCTGGAGCACGGTCAGATCGTCGGCCGCTTGGTCTATGAGCGGATGGCGTCGCGGCCGACCACGCTTTACGGCATGGGGATCGGCTCCAACTACCAGGCCCAGGGCCTGAAGCTGTCGAAGCACTTCCGCGCCTGAGAGCGAAATCGCATCGTTGCGATTCGAAACCGGTTCCCTTGGAATCGCGACAGTTCCATTGTGCGAAACCGGAACTATTGCTTCTCCGTAATGTTGATCTGCATCCGATCAACGGAGAAGGAGACAATTCGATGCTTAAGCGTTTCGCAGTTCTGATGGTCGCGTCCGGCGCGCTCGCGCTCGCGACGCCGGCCATTGCCGGGGAAGTCGGTGTTGGTGTCGGGCCGGTTGGCGTGACCGTCGGCTCCGGCCCCGACCACGTCGTGCATGAGCGCGAAGTCATCAGGGAACGCCGCCCCGTCGACGAGAAGGTCATCATCAAGAAGGAACGCCGGCCGGACGTGGTCGAGAAGAAGACCATCATCCATCACGACCACGACTGACCGCACTGATCGGCGGAAAAATGCCCCGGCCTTCGTGCCGGGGCTTTTTCGTGCGCGTGGCGACAAGCCGAACGTGGTAGGCTGTTGGGCCTCGGCGTTGACGACGCCGGGCGTGAGACGAAAGCGGGAGTATCCGATGCGAAAACTAATTCTTGCAGTTGGATTTTTGTGCGCTGCTCCACTTGCCGCCCACGCCGATCCTTACAAGTGGTGCGCGGTCTATGGCGGCTTCGGCAACACCCGGGAGAGCTGCTACTACATGACGATCGCGCAGTGTCAGCAGTCGGTGTCCGGGCTTGGCGGCTGGTGCAAGCCGAGCCCCTGGTACGATGGCAAGCCAGTGACCACCCCGGAGGACGGCGCGGTACGGCCGCGCCGGGCGCATCGCGCAAGAAGGACCGTCGATCGTTAGCTTGCTTCCTGGGTTGCGGGGAGCTTTCCCATGGCAGCGACCGCGCTTATTGTAGCGCGTGCCGAAGCCGGCGCGGGCGTAGTTCAATGGTAGAACGGAAGCTTCCCAAGCTTCATACGAGGGTTCGATTCCCTTCGCCCGCTCCATCCCCGTCACGGCGAAGTCGGGTCGCCGTCCCATTCTGATGCAGGCCCATAAATCGCCCGGATTGAGCGATGGCCGGACGAGTGACGTGACGCGCGTGGCATGAGACCGCGCGCTTAAACAAAGACACATCTGCGGCGAGCGGGCTCGGTAAGGGCCGGGGCTTTACTATTTTTCGGCGTTTACCAAGCGCATGAACGCCTTGCCGGTTAGAACCGCTCGGGGCGGCGGTTTTTTGCTTGTGACGCGGGTTTGTGGGACAATTAGGGGTTGAGCGGGGTCTGGGGGTAGAGATGGCCGGTGTCCCGGTCGCGTCGGCGGCGCGTTCCACTGTGGCGGACGCGTTGAAGGATTGCCGGCGTGCGTTCTGGAGCGTGGCGGTGTTTTCCGGCGGGGTGAACCTGCTGATGCTCGCCGGTCCGCTCTACATGCTGCAAATCTATGACCGGGTGCTGGCAAGCCGCAGCGTGCCGACCTTGGTCGCGTTGACCCTGTGCTTGGTCGGCGCCTACGCATTCCAGGCCGGCCTCGACGTAATCCGAACTCGGATCGTGGTCCGGGCGGCTACGCTGCTCGACCGCCGGCTCGAGACCACCGTTCACGCCGCCGTCCTGCGCATCGCCACCCGCAGCCCCAATGCCAGGGAAGCGATCCAACCGGTGCGGGACCTCGACCAGATCCGCACCTTTCTCACCGGCACCGGACCGATCGCGGTGGTCGATCTGCCGTGGATGCCGGTGTTCCTGGCGATCTGTTTTCTGCTGCATCCCTTGCTCGGCCTGACCGCGTGCGCCGGCGCCGTGATCCTGTTCACCCTGGCCGTTCTCACCGAGCGCGCCAGCCGCGCACTGTCGCGCGCACTCGGCCAGCACGCCAGCCAGCGTCAGGCGATGGTCGAGGCCGATCGGCGCAACAGCGAAAGCATTGTCGCCATGGGCATGGCCGATGCGCTGGCGGCGCGCTGGGCCGCGATCAACAGGAGCTATCTGAACGCCGTCGGCAGTTCCACCGACGTCACCGGCACCTACGGCAGCATCTCCAAGGTGGTCCGCATCTTCCTGCAATCTTCGATGCTCGGCATTGGCGCTTTCCTGGTGATCAAGGGCGAGATGACCGCAGGCTCGATGATCGCTGCGTCCATCATGATGGGCCGGGCGCTGGCGCCGATCGAAACGCTGATCGCCAACTGGCGGAACTTCATTTCCGCGCGCCTGAGCATTCGGCGGCTATCCGACACCCTGGCAAAACTGGGTCCGGAGCGCACGCTGACGCAATTGCCGCGTCCGAAGGACAGCGTCGAGGTCGAGCAGGTCGCCGTCGCGCCGCCTGGTGCTCAGAAGGTGATCGTCCGTGACGTGCAGTTCCGTCTCGCCGCTGGCGAGGCGCTCGGCATCATCGGCCCGAGCGGTGCCGGCAAGACATCGCTGGTGCGTGCCCTGGTTGGCGTCTGGCCGGTGGTGCGCGGCGGCATCCGGCTCGACGGCGCCATGCTTGACCAATGGAATCCGATCGCCCTCGGCAGCCATATCGGGTTCGTATCCCAGGAGATCGATCTGTTCGACGGCACCATCGCGGAGAACATTTCCCGGATGGCGCCCACCCCGGACAGCGATGCGGTGCTGGCCGCCGCTCGCGCCGCCGATGCCCATGACATGATCCTGCGGATGCCGGCCGGCTACGACACGCCGATCGGGGAGGGCGGGGCAGCATTGTCCGGTGGCCAGCGGCAGCGCATCGCGCTGGCGCGGGCGCTGTACGGCAATCCGTTTTTGCTGGTGCTCGACGAGGCCGGCTCCAATCTCGACAAGGACGGCGAGGACGCATTGCTGGCCGCGGTCGAGGGCGCCAAGGCGCGGGGATCGATCGTGATCATGGTCGCGCACCGGCCGTCGGCGCTGGCAAGCTGCGACAAGGTGCTGTGGCTCGCCAATGGCGTGCAGCAGGCCTATGGCCCGCGCGATGAAACGCTGAGAAAGATTTTGGCGCCAAAGCAGCCGCCCGCCGCCGCGATGGCCGGCAACCTCAAGGTCGTGCGTGACGTGCCGACCATCGTGGGGGCCGAATGACGGCGACCGAAGAGCAAGATCCGCGCCGCATCATCCGCAAGCTCAACATTGCGGGATTTGCGCTGATGGTGCTGATGTTCGGCGGGTTCGGCGGCTGGGCTGCGACCAGTCAGCTCGCCGGCGCTGTCATCGCGCCCGGAGTGGTTGTGGTGCAGTCCTACGTCAAGAAGGTTCAGCACCCGACTGGTGGCATCGTCGGCGCAATCCTGGCGAACGAGAACGACAGTGTCGTCGAGGGGCAGGTCTTGGTCCGTCTCGATGACACGGTGACGCGCTCGACGCTGGGTGTGGTTCGCTCGCAGCTCGACGAACTGCTGGCCCGGGAAGCCAGGCTCAAGGCTGAACGGGATGGTGATGCGGCGATCGTTTTCCCGGATGAACTGACCGCCCGGCAGGCCGAAAAGGGTGTCGACACGGCGATGCAGGGCGAGCGCAAGCTGTTCGAGTCCCGCCGCAGTGGCCGCCTCGGCCAGCAGTCGCAACTTCGCGAGCGCGTGACGCAGAGCAACGAGGAGATTCGTGGGCTCTCGGCGCAGCAGGAATCCAAGGAGCGCGAGATCAAGTTCATCACCCAGGAGCTCACCGGCGTCTCAACTCTCTGGGACAAGAACCTGGTCTCGATCTCGCGCTTGATGACGCTGCAACGCGACAAGGCTCGCCTCGAAGGCGAGCGCGGCCAATACATCGCCGACATCGCCCGCGCCCGCGGCAAGATCAGCGAGACCGAGTTGCAGATTCTTCAGCTCGATCAGGATTTCCGGACGGACGTGTTGAAGGACACCCGCGAGACCCAGGGCAAGATCGCCGAGCTCCGGGAACGGGTCACCGCGGCCGAGGACCAGCTCAAGCGCGTCGATATCCGGGCGCCACAAACCGGGATCGTCCACCAGTTGAACGTGCACACGGTCGGCGGCGTGATCCAGGCCGGAGAAGCCATCATGATGATCGTACCGCGCGCCGATGTGCTGGTGGTGGAGGCCAAGGTGGCGCCGCAGGACATCGATCAGCTCGTCGTCGGCGCTCCGGCGACGGTGCGGGTGCAGGCCGGCAACCAGCGCACCATGCCGGACATCAAAGGCAAGCTGACCGAAGTCGCTGCCGACCTGACGCAGGTCCCACCGTCGAGCGGCCAAAACACGCCGCCGTACTATCTGGTCCGGGTCTCGCTTCCGGTCGAGGAGGTGAAGCGGCTTGGCGATCTGCATCTGGTGCCCGGCATGCCGGCGGAGGCGTTCATCCAGACCCACGAAAGAACGCCGCTGCAATACCTGTTGAAGCCGCTACACGATCAGATCACGCGGACGTTCCGCGAGCGCTGAGCGCTAAATCTCGATCTCGCGGCCGATCTCCACGAAGTTTTTGGCCGGCAGATTGAACAGGTCCACGCCGTGGATCGAATTGCGAAGCAAGAACGCAAAAAGCCGGCGGCGCCAACGCGGCAGGCGCGGGGTTCGGGTCCGGCCGGCAATTCTGTGCCGGTCGGCGAAATAGATCGCATCGTCGAGTTTCAGATGGTGGTGCGCTTCCTGTGCCCGGTGCAGCGTGTCGGGAACGTCGGGCACTTCCAGGAAGCCGTAGCGCACCAGGATATGCCAGAAGCCGGGGCAAAGCTCGGCCACCTCCAGCCGCTGGCGGCTATCGACCCGGGGCTGATCGGTGAAATGCACGGTCAACGCGACCATGACTCTGGGCACGGCGCCGAACTGCTCGATGTGTTCGACCATGACGTTCGGCACCTGATGGCCGAGGCGGGTCAGGAAGATCGCGGGACGCGATGAGCGCAGCCGGTGCTCCGCCAGCTCTCGCTTGAATTCCGCCAGCGGTTTGGCGCGGAGATTGAGGATGTGATGGATGGCGTCCACGCCGCCGCGCCAGGTGGTCATCGCCAGCATGATGAGCGCGCCGAGCAACAGCGGAATCCAGCCGCCCTCCAGAATCTTCAGCAGGTTGGCGCCGAAGAAGGCCGCGTCGACGACCATGAATACGACGAAGACCGAGGCGGCCCGCCACAGCGGCCAGCGCCAATTGACGTGCATGATCCGATAGAGCAGCACGGTGGTCAGCATCATGGTGGTGGAGACCGCCGTGCCATAGGCGCCGGCCAGCCGGTCCGAGCTGCCAAAGCCGATGGTCAGCGCGATGGTCAGCGCCATCATCGCCCAGTTGACGAACGGCAGGTAGACTTGGCCGTACTCGGCTGACGAAGTCTGTTGAACACGCATGCCCGGAAGCCAACCGAGCTGCATCGCCTGCCGGGTCAGCGAGAACCCGCCGGTGATGATGGCCTGGCTCGCGATGATGGTGGCAAGCGTCGCCAGCGCAACCAGCGGATAGAGCGCCCAGCCCGGCGCGAGTCGGAAGAAGGCGCTGTGGCTGGCGTCGGCCTGATCGAGATAGAGCGCGGTTTGGCCGGCGTAGCTCAGCAGCAGCGCCGGCAGCACGATCGCAAACCAGGCGACGCGGATGGGGCTACGCCCGACATGGCCCATGTCGGCGTAAAGCGCCTCGCTTCCGGTGATGGCCAGGAACACCGCGCCGAGCAGGGTGAAGCCGACCCATCCGTGGCTTGCCAGGAAGGAGATCGCGAACCACGGGTTGATCGCTTCAAGCACCGCAGGGTGCCGCACGATGCCGGTCGCTCCGATGACTCCGATGGTGATGAACCAGACCAGCATCAAGGGGCCGAAGGCACGGCCGACCCGCGCGGTGCCGAACCGCTGCACCGAAAACAACACGGCGAGAATGACAACCGCCGCAGGCATGACATAGGGCGCGAACATATCGGTCGCGACGTTGACGCCCTCAAGCGCGCTCAAGACCGAGATGGCCGGAGTGATGATGCCGTCTCCGTAGATCAGCGCGGCGCCGAACAGGCCGCAGGCGATCAATGGCCAGTGCGGGCCGTGCCAGCTCAAGCGGGTGCTCGCGATCAACGCGAGGATGCCGCCTTCGCCGTGGTTGTCGGCCCGCATCACCAGCACGCAGTATTTGATAGATACGGTGACGATCAGCGCCCAGACGATCAGCGACAGGCAGCCCATCGCCGTGGCCGGATCGAGGTGGCCGCCGACCGCCTTGGTAATGGCTTGGAATGTATAGAGCGGGCTGGTGCCGAGGTCGCCGAACACGACGCCGAGCGAGGTCAGCAGTGCGCCGGCGGTGAGCTCACGCGGCCGGTCGTTGTGCTCGATGGTTGGGTCTTCGTGCTTGGCCTGCTGCTGGGGCGAAGCTTTTGGCAATTTGGATTGGGCCATCGTCCACCGGCAGCACCCCCGAAAACCGCTGATAGAACGCCGGTTGTCCCGGTTGGGTTCGGACCTGCGGGGACGGCCGACGGAAAAAATCCCCGCGGAGGGACAAGACGCTGAACCAAGCCGGGGCGCAGCGCGTTAGGTGAAACGGGCTTCGCCATGCCGGGATACGCCATGCGCACGATGAGGGGCCGGTTCACAGCAGCACTGATTGCGCTGGCCGCGGCTGCTCCGGCGAGCGCCGCCGTCACCCCGCAAGCTTATCGCGATGTCGGAGTCTCACTGCCCGCGGGCGCGGCGGTGCCCGCCGACACGCCAGTGCGCGATGAAAGCGGCCGGACCCGCAGCTTCGCGAAGTTGATCTCGCAGCCGTCGATCCTGGTGTTCGCCGACTACACCTGCACGACGCTATGCGGGCCGATCGTGGCCTTTGTCGCCGGCGCGCTGGAGAAGTCCGGCTTGGCCGCGGGCACGGACTTCCGGCTCGTCGTGGTGGGGCTCGATCCGAAGGACACTGCGGCCGACGCTGCTGTGATGCGGAAGGAGCATCTCGGCGGCAATGCCGCACTTGGCGACGCAACCACGTTCGTCACCGCCGATCAGGCGACGGTGGCGCGGCTCACCGCGGCGCTCGGCTACCGCTATGCCTATGACAAGGAGCACGACCAGTACGTCCACCCCGGCGCGGCCTATGTGCTGCGCTCCGACGGCCGTGTCAGCCGGGTGCTCACCGGCCTTGGCCTGTCGCCCGCCGACATGCGGCTCGCGCTGGTCGATGCAAGCCAGGGCCGCATCGGAACGCTGGGCGACCAAGTGCGGCTGCTGTGCTCAGGCTTCGACCCGGCGCACGGCACCTACAATCTGATGGTGTCGCGCGTACTGGCGGCGACCGGCCTTGCCACGATGCTTTCCCTTGCCGGCGGGATCGGGCTCCTGATCCTGCTAGGGCGCCGCAATCGCGCGACCTGACCAGCGCAGCCAGAGCGGGCCCGCCATCCGCCATGCCAGCCACCAGCTCGCTCCGACGGCAATGAATGCCGCCGGCAGATCGAGCAGCAGCGCCCAATGGGCGACGCCGAGCGGCGGCAGGATCAGGACCGCGGCTTCGAGAGCGCGAAGCGCCAGCGTCGCCCCCGCGAGCCACAATAGCGCCGTGGTGCTCGAACGCACCTGCTCCGACAACAGCGCGAAGAACGGCAGCACGAACTGCGCGATGTACAATCCCCAAAGTGCGTAACGCCAGCCGCCCGCCATCCGCGCCAGGTACCAGGTCACCTCATCCGGAATATCGCCGGCCCAGATGATGATGTACTGCATCGCGTGCATGTAGGCCCACAGCAGCAGCACCGAGAGCAACACGGCGCTGTACGATGCATTGGCCATCTGTCGCGAGCCCTTGAACGTGAGCAGCGCCACGACGCCGAAGGCGTAACCGGCCAGCAGCAGGAAGTCGATCGTCAACAGCCCGTAGATCGAGGAATGGAAATCGGGCTCGACCGATTCCAGCCAGTCGATGCCGGCCCACGACGAGGTCAGTGCCCAGACGATCAATCCGGCCGATGCGGCGCGCGTCATCGCCGCGTCATCGCCGTAGGCGTGGACCGCCCACACCGCAAGTCCGCTCCAGATCGCGAAATAACCGGCGGCGCGCAGCACGAAGAACCACGGTGCCAGATAAGCGGCCTTGAAGGTGGGGAGCGTGGCCGCGTCGGCCGCCCAGGGATACAACCACGCCAGCCCGACGATCACTGGAATGAAGAGCACGCCAACTGCAGGCATGGTCAGTGCCGCGTCGGACAGCGGCCCGTGCAGGTCGCGGGTCCAGCCGGCTTTGACAAGATAGCTCATGAACAGGACCGCGATGGCGCCGATCGGAATGGCGCTCACCGCGAACCAGGCGGTGAGATAGCTCGCCAGCGCCGTCTTCGGGTCGAGCAGCAGGCCAACAGCGCAGCCGAGAAAGCCGAGCGCCGCGACGATGCCGCAGTTTCGCTCGCCCTGCGTCATGGCGTCTTCTCCAGCGCAAGCCTGGCCTGCTCGTCCGGTGGCATGTCGTCCAGCGTGGCGTGCTGGCTGAGCTGCAGCGCCCGGACATAAGCCACGATGGCCCAGCGGTCGCGCGGCTGCACGCGGTCGCCGTGGCCGTACATCGCGCCAAAGCCGTTGCTGATCACGTCGAACAGGTGCTGGTCGGTCAGCGCGCGTTGCGCATCGTTGTGCAGGCTCGCCGGCTTTGGCATGCCGCGCTGCACGACGATGCCATTGCCGCTGCCGGTGCGGTCATGGCATGGCGAGCAGAATATGTCGTACTCGGTGCGGCCGCGTTGCAGCAGTTCCACCGTGACTTGCGGCTTTTGCGTGATTTCCGCGTTGCGAGCCAGATCGCCGCGGGCGACGGTGCCGGGCACCGGCACCTGCAAGACCCTGCCGTCGCGGAACAGGCCGCTGCGCTGGTATTCGGAATACTTCGGCTGCGAATCCATGTTCGAGCGCGTGCAGGCGGCAACCGCGACGCACAGCATCAGCGGGGCAAGGACACGCATCACGTCGCCTCCACCAATTCGACCGACGCCGCATCGAGCGTCTTCAGGAAATCACGTGTCTTTCGCGTATCGAATTGCGTGTCGCTCGCCAACACGCACAGGAAGAAACGGTCCCGGGACGCGCGGTAAAAGGCCGGCGCCGCGAACACCGGGTGATTCAGCCGCGGCAATCCATTGAGGGCCAGCATGCCGAAGGCCGGAGTGAGCGCCGCAAACAGCACGGTCAGTTCGAAGGCGACCACCGCGAACGCCGACAGCGCGTAGAGCGGCCGTCCGCCGGCGTTGATTGGAAAGTCGAAATTGGTGAAGAGCTGCATGCCGAGCGCAATCGAAAAGCCGGCGATGCCGCCGATCAGGCCGAGCCACAGGACACGGCGATCGCGAAGCCGCAGAACCGGAAACAACTCGTAGACCGGGAACGGCGTGAAGGCGTCGAGCTCGCGATAACCTTCCTCGCGTGTGCGCTTGGCTGCCTCGACCAGCGCCTCCGGCGTTTCGAATTCGGCGAGCAGGCCGTAGAGCGGAGCTGCTTCATCGGCCATGGCGAAGCTCCTTCTTCTCCTCGTGCAGCACCTCCTTGGTTTCGAAGATCGAAATCACCGGCAGCAACCGGATCAGCAGCAGGAACGGCACGAAGAACAGCCCGATGGTGCCGGCATAGGTCGCCCAGTCCCAGAACGTCGGCGTGTAGTAGCGCCACGATGACACCAGGAAATCCTGGTACAGGCTGGTCACCAGGATCATGTAACGCTCGAGCCACATGCCGACCACGACGCTGGTCGAGATCGCAAACAGCATCCACGAGCTTCGCCGAACCGAGCGCCACCACAGCGGTTGCAGCACGACGAAGTTGAAGAACACGGCGCCCCAGTAGCTCCACCAGTACTCGCCGAAGAAGCGGTCCTGCAGCGTCTGCAATTCGTGTGGCTCGCCGGAATAGAGCGCGTCGAACACCTCAAAGACGTAGCCGTAGGCCGTCATCAGGCCGCAGGCGAGCAGCACCTTGCCGAGCACATCGAGATGATCGTCGGTGACTAGGTTGTGCAGGCTGAACAGCGAGCGCAGCGCGATCGCAATCATGGCGACCACGGCAAAGCCGGAGAATGCCGCGCCCAGCACGAAGTAGGGCGGGAAGATCGTCGAGTGCCAGCCGGGGATGGTGCCGACGGCGAACAACAGCGACACCTCGCTGTGCACCGACACCACCAGTGGCACCGCAAGCGCCGCCAGCAGGCGGTAGGCGTGGTGCCAGCGCAACCAGTGCAACGCCGAGCCACGCCACCCGAGCGACAGCACGCCGAAGAAAATCTGCCAACCGCGGCGTCTCGCGCGGTCGCGCGCGGCGGCAAGATCGGGGACGAGGCCGATGTACCAGAATACGATCGAGACGGTGAGATAGGTCAGCACCGCCCAGATGTCCCATTCCAGCGGGCTGCGGAATTGCGGCCACACGTCCATGGTCGCGGGATAGGGAAACATCCAGTAGAAGAACCACGGCCTGCCGAGATGCAGGATCGGGTACATGCCGGCGCAGACCACGGCGAACAGCGTCATCGTCTCGGCAAAGCGATTGAGCGAGTTACGCCAGTCGCGGCCGAGCAACAGCAGTAGCGCGGAGATCAGCGTGCCGGCATGGCCGATGCCGAGCCACCAGACGTAATTGTGGATGGCGAATGCCCAGTTGACCGGGATGTTGAGGCCCCAGACCCCGACGCCTTCGGTGAACAGCACCGTCGCCGAAATGAACAGCAGGCCGAGCAGCGCCGACGCCACGCCGAGCGCGATCAGCCAGATGCGGCGGGTCGGGAAATGCAGCGCGATGCCAGCGAGCTGATCGGTGACATCGGCATAGCTCTGCCTTGGCGGCAGGATCGGATGGGTCTCGGCCTGGCTCATGCGCCGCCCTCCGGGTCCGAGCTGTCGTCCCAGCGCGCCAGATAAGTCGTGCGCGGGCGGGTGCCGAGCTCCTCCAGCAGCACGTAATGGCGCCCGCTGCGCCGCCGCCGCGCCACCGCGGAATCCTGGTCCTTGAGGTCGCCGAACACGATCGCCTTGGTCGGGCAGGCCTGCTGGCAGGCGGTGACGATCTCGTCGCGTCGCAGCGGCCGGTTCTCCTTGTCGGCGGTGACGTGGGTTGCCTCGATCCGCTGCGTGCAATAGGTGCACTTCTCCATCACGCCGCGCGAGCGCACGGTGACGTCCGGATTTTTCGCCGCACGCTCCGCCTCGGCAAGCTTGCGGTAGTCGTACCAGTTGAAGCGCCGCACCTTGTACGGGCAGTAGCTGGAGCAGGTTCGCGTGCCGATGCAGCGGTTGTAGACCTGCTGATTGACGCCCTCCGGCGAATGCACCGTGGCATGCACCGGGCAGCCCATCTCGCAGGGCGCCTTCTCGCAATGCATGCACGGTACGGGCTGGAAGAACGTCTTGGGGTCGGCGACATCGCCGGTGTGGTAGCGGTCGATGCGGAGCCAGAGCATTTCGCGGCCGCGCTCGACCTGGTCCTTGCCGACCACCAATACGTTGTTCTCGACATTGCAGGCGGAGACGCAGGCATTGCAGCCGATGCAGAGATCGAGATCGATCACCATGCCCCAGGCGTGCTCAGGGGCATGGTCGCCTTCGGGCAGCACGCCGTTCCAGTCGGGATAGAGCGTGGGGAGTTCTTTCGGCGGCGGCGTGTGCGGTTCTTTCGCGGTCACCTCGCGGACGAAGTCGAAACCGTCCATGCGGTGGTGGGCCTGCGTCGTGGCGATCGTATGCTGGCCGCTGCCGCGCCTGATGCTGCCGCGCGCGACGGTGCTGCGTTGATCGGGCCAGAGCGCATAAGCGTCATAGCCGATACCCGTCGCGAGATCGCCGCCGAGGTGGCGCCCATAGCCAAACGTCAGCGCGATGGTTTGCGGTGCCTGCCCGGGGACGATCCAGGCAGGGCCGATCACCACCTTATTGCCGATCGAGACCTCGGCGATGTCGCCATTGGATAGACCCAGAGCGCCGGCAATCGCCGGGCTCACCGCAACCACATTGTCCCACGTGATCTTGGTGAGCGGCTTCGGCAGCTCCTGCAGCCAGGCGATGTTGGCGAAGCGGCCATCCCAGATTGTCGGGTCGGGACCGAACACGATGTCGATTTCGCCTGCCGCGCTTTTGGTTGTTGCGGCCGGCGGTGTGGGAGTCTTTGCTGACAGCGTGACCGGCTTGGCCGCGCTGTCTGCGACGAAGCCATCATGCAGCGTGCGCACCCAGCGTTGCTCGAAATCGCCGCCAAAGCTCGCCTGCCATGTCGCGCGAACAGCGCTGTCGGCTGGGGGGGCCAGCGTTCCGGACAGCATGTCCACCCACTGGTGGATGGAGCGCGAGGCATACAGCGGCGCGATGACGGGCTGAATGATGCACACGCTGGCGTCAACCGCACGCGCATCGCCGAAGCTCTCCAGCGGATGCGATAATGGCAGGTGCCATTGGCAGAGCTGCGCAGTCTCGTCGATGTGCAGGCCGATATGGATGCGGTTGCGCACCGATGAAAGGTACTGGGCAAATTCGAGGGGGCCGGCGGACGCGTAGGCCGGGTTGCAATCGATCGTCACCAGCGTATCGACCGCACCAGCCGCGATGTCGGACGCCAGCGCAGCAAGCGATTGCGCCGGCTCCATCGTCGCCAGGATCGGCTCGCTGTAGGAAATCGTGGCGCCGGCGTTGTTCAGCTTTTCGTTGATGAGCGGCGCCAGCGCCTGCCATTGCGGTTCGAGCCGCGGACCGATCGCAAGCAATGACCGGCCCGGATGGGCGCGGAGCTCTTTGACGGCGCGGTCGAGCCACTTCTTTTCCGGCTCGCGCAGTTCCGGCATGGCAAAGCCTGCGACCGAGAATTGCGCGGCCAAAGCCTGCGCCAGCAGCGGCAATCGTGAGGCATCGCAGGGCAGGCGGGTCGACGCGACTGTGCCGGTCAGGCTTGGCACGCACTCAGCCACATGCAGCCGGGCACGGCCCTGGCCTGGCGCGACTTCGCCGCGCCGGGCCGCCCAGGCCCGCGCATGGGACACCTGGTGCGGACCCGGACCGAGCAGATCGTCGTCGATGCTGACGACAACGTCGCATCGGTCGAGGTGATAATGCGCGCTGACGGCGCGGCCGAACGCAAGCGCCATCGCCGCGTCCTGGCTGGCCGCGCCGACCGGCTCGTGCCGATGCCAGCGCATGTTGGGAAACTGCCGGGCCAGCTCCTGCATCTGGCGAATCAGCGTCGGCGACGAGGTCGCACCGGTCAGGATGCGAAGACCTTCGCCCTTGCGCTCGCGCCAACCCGCGCGCAAACGCAGCAGCTCGCGGCCGAACGCGTCCCAAGTCGATGGCGCGCCATCGCGCATTGGCACCTTGGAGCGCTCCGGATCGTACAGCCCGAAGATCGCCGATTGCATGAATGGGTCGCTGGCGCCGCCGGTGGCCGGATGGTCGGGATTGCCGTCGAGCTTGACCGGGCGGCCGGCATAGGTGGTGGCAATCACCGGCTGCGCATAGCCTTCGAATAGGACCGCAGTGGCGTAATGCCGCGCCACGCCCGGAACGGTCGCTTCGGGCTGATTGACGTAAGGCAACGCGTGGTCGGAGCGGGTCTGCTCGTCGCAGGCGGTCAATCCGCCCAGCAGCAGCGAGGCACCCATCAGCTTGAGGAATTGGCGACGGCCCGGATCGTCGAACATCGACGATGCGGCGGGAAACTCCGCAGCGAGCCATTGCCTGAAACCATCCTCGTCGAGCAACTCGTCCAGGCTCGACCAGAACCGCCGGCTGCCGCCGGATGTCGCCGCGCGGATGCGCGTCAGGTCGAAACGTGGTGGGACCGGGCGGTTCGTCATCGGTGGCACACGTTGCAATGGGTGATTTCGCCGATGCGGACGCCGTATTGCTTGAGCAGCGCGTGGCCCTGAGCTTCGCGGTCGCCCTCCGCCGGCTTCCAGCTCATGTTGGTGATCTGATCGGCCGGCCGCAGGTGCGGCGCCGGATTCCGGTGGCAGTCCAGGCAGAACTGCATGGTGAGCGGAATGGCGCGCTCGGTCAGCGCCATCTTGTCGATGCGGCCGTGGCATTCGACGCAGCCGACGCCCTTGGCGATATCTTTCCAGCACAGTGGGATCCGAAGCTTGGAATTCACGTGACTTGAAGTCGCGG
>JADMIO010792793.1_pt1 | contig 26810 bp, 22 predicted proteins | sample 8958161 | NCBI WGS metagenome assembly JADMIO01 (sample SAMN16585339, study PRJNA669376) | soil metagenome | isolation source: Crop rotation soil | place: USA: Cullars Rotation, Alabama | collected 2011
CGCGACAACTTGTCCACGTGGAATTCTAAGCTTAGGATCCCAATGTGCTGGAAAGGGGTTCGGCCGTGTCACCGGCCTTCGCCAGCAGTCCGCGACGCCGGCCGATCCCGGTACGGCCGGAACCGATCGAGAGGCCGCGGTCTCCGATGCCGTGCCGGCCGTGCCCGGCGATGCTGCGCAGACGCTGCCGCCGGAGGAGACACCGCTGCGCGACGACGTGGCGGGCAGCGAGGCAGACGGAGAGGCTTCAGCGTCTTGGATTCTCGAACGGCGCACCTGGGAACGCGGCCGAGACTTGCTGCCGGCCCCCATTTTGGCGCGCGTCCGCTCGGGCGCGTACTGGTTCCCGGTGCAGGAAATTCCCGACGAGACGTACCGCGCGCATTATTCCGCCGCGTTCTGGGCGGCCACTCGCGCCAATACCGATCGTCTCGCGACTACACCCGCGACGTGCAGCCTGCGCGACGTGAGTCGCGACGCCTTTCCGCTGCGCGTGCATGGCCTGCCGTTTCCGACCATCAGCGCCGATCGCGCGGCCGCCGGCTGCGAGGTGATGTGGAACGTGGTGGCCGCGCAATCGATCGCCGGCGGCCAATCGGGATCGCTCGTCTACGACTTCTTCGATCGCGGCGCCCCGCCCGAGCGGCGTGAGGGCCGCATACGTTCGGGCGCCTATCTTGCCCAACCGGTGACGGTCGCGCGGGACACTGACGATCTGCTGTCGGCCACCTTGCTGTACCCGACGGCCCCCGCCAAGGTGACCGGCACGGCGATCCTCACCCGCCGCTACAGCGACGCGGATCGCGACGAGGACTTCTGGGACTACTCGGCGTTCTGGCGCCGCGTCAGCCGAAGGGCACCGCGCAACCGATACACCGCGTATACCGACGCGTCGCTCAACGCCGACGACGTCGACTGCGTCGACGTCAAGCTCGAGGACTTCCAGTGGCGAATGATCGGGCAGCAGCGGGTCCTGGCGCCGATCATCGGCGCGCCGACCAAGGCGCGCATTTTCGATGATGGCCACGGCACGGCCAGCGTCTTCCCCATCACGGCGGCAGAGCATGGGGACGACCCATCGGCGCCGTGGCACTTCGTCGAGAATCTCACCACCGTCGCGCGACCGGTCTGGATCATCGAAGGCACGCCGCGCGAGCGCACCGCGATCGGGAAGCTCGTGCTCTACGTGGATGCGGCGATGTACCGGCCGTACTGGAAGCTTGTCTACGGATCGGAGGGTGAGCTCACCGAGGACATCCTGTGCGCGCAGCAATGGTGGCGCACGCGTGATGGCAGCGTCGGTCTCGCCACCACCGGGGCGATGTCCATCGTCGACGAAGCGCGCGACAGCGTGCTGCTCGCCCGCTACACCTCCGCGCAATTGGATTTGGCCGCGCCGAGCCCGAACGCCTTCACCATTCCGGCGATGATCGAGGCGGCGAAGTAGCCGGGAGCGCGGTGACGATCACCGTCCGCGATCGCGTAGCGATCGGCACAGCTCCGCCGCGCCCTACCGGCGCGGCGGCCGGTAGCTACGGTACCAGGTTCGCTTGATCCGGCGGCGCGGTTGATGTTTGGCGGACGCCATGGATGTGGAGCAGGTGGGCGGGCGCGCGGCAGTGCTGTCGCCCCAGGCGTGGTGGCGGCAGCTGGTGTGGCTCATCGCGGCGGCCGCCGCCGGCGGCGCGGCGCTGTACTTCATCTACGCCGAACGGTGGGCGAACGAGCTCGCGCGGGCGGCGGCGCTGCGCTCGCACTACCTGCCGGCCGTCGTCGTCGCCGTCGGCCTGATCGTCATCTGCCGCCTGCGCGATCGCGTGTTTCCCGGCACCGACGGCACCGGCATCCCGCAGGCGATCGCGGCACTGCAGATGGGCGATACGCCGGAGCGTGGCCGGCTGCTCTCGCTGCGCATCGCCTTCGGCAAGGTCGTCCTGCTGACGCTCGGCCTGTGCATCGGCGCCACGCTCGGCCGCGAGGGACCGACCGTGCACGTCGCCGCCTGCTTCCTCTATCTCGCCGGCCGCGTTGCCACGTTTCCCCGCCCGCTCGTCGAGCGCGGGCTCATCCTCGCCGGCGGCGCGGCGGGAATTGCCGCGGCGTTCAACGCGCCGATCGCCGGCATCGTGTTCACGTTCGAGGAGATTGGCCGCTCCTTCGAAAAGCGCAACGCGGGGGTCATCATCCGCACGGTCGCGGTCGCCTGCCTGCTGTGCATCGCCGTGCTCGGCGACTACCTATTCTACGGCGAGGTTCGGGTGCGGCTGCACCTGCGCGATTGGCTCATCGTGCCGCCGATCGGTGTGGCCGGCGGACTACTCGGAGGACTGTTTGCGCATGCGGTCGCGCGCACCGCGCCGCGGGTCCGTCGGCTCGGTCGGCGCGCCCCGTACAGGGTCGCGGGGTCGCTCGGGTTGACGCTGGCCGTGCTCGGGCTGCTGAGCGGCGGGGCGACCTATGGCGGCGGCGACGAGCAAGCGCGCGCCATTCTCCTCAACGCGCAGCCGCTGGCGAGCACGTATCCGCTGCTCAAAGCGGCAGCCAGCTTCGTCACGATCATCAGCGGCATTCCCGGCGGGCTGTTCACGCCGACGCTCTCGGTCGGCGCAGGCCTCGGTCAGCTTGCGGCGGCGCTGGTGCCGTCGATCGACCGCCAGGCGATCGTCCTGCTGGCGATGGCGGCCTATTTCTGCGGCGTGGTGCAGAGCCCGATCACCGCCGCGGTCATCCTGTTCGAGATGACTGGCGCCCGCTTCATGCTGCTGCCGTTGCTCGTCGCAACGGTGCTCGCCTACGAGGTGTCGCGCCTCGTCTGCCCCGTGTCGCTGTACGAGTCGCTCGCGCAGACCTTCCTGAAGGCGCGGGCCCGACCGCTCGCCGGTCCTGAGGCGGTGCCGAGAGCGGCACCCCCGAGTCTCACTGCATGAAGACGTTGAGCAGCAAGCCGAGGACGAAGAACCCGCCAGCGGTGCGGACGAAGGTCATCGCGAACGCGACGTACCACAACGGCCAGACCGGATAACCCTCTGGCGGCTGGCGCGGCCGCTCGTTGGCATAGCAGAGGTGGAACAAGCGCAGCCGCGGCAGGGCGAGCAGCGCCAGCAACACCCACGGGCCGGTGACGCCACCGATCACGAGAGCCGCGACCGCGATGAGGAACAGGTGCACCAGCCACACCACCAGCTGGCGGGCGCGATCGGCGCCGAGCCGAACCGGCAGGGTGCCGACGCCCTTCTCCTTGTCCTGGACCAGCTTGTCGAGGTGCTTGCCCACCAGCACCGCGCCGACCAGCAATCCATACGGCAGTGCGGTCAACCACACGGCCGTCGGCGCGTTGCCGCGCAACGCGTAGTAGGCGCCGACGATCATCAGTGGCCCCCAGACGACCGCTGCGGTGAGCTCGCCGAGGCCGCGGCGCTTGAACGAAAACGGCGGCGCGACGTAGGCGATCGACAGCAACAAGCCGGTCAGCGCAAACGCGGCGACGCCCCAACCGACGATGGCGACGAGCACGATGAGGATGACGAGATCGAGCGCGTGGACGAGCGCGGCCCCTAGCAACACCTGGTTCTTGCTCAGCTGACCGGAGAGGATCGGGTGCGGCGCGTACTCGGTGCGGAAGTAGCCCTCGCGGTCGATGCCCTCGTGCACGTCGATGTAATCGTTGAGCAGGTTGTTGCCGGCGTGCGCGGCCACCGAGCCGATGAACACCAGCAGCGCCAACCCGGCTTCGGCCAAGCCGAACGGCCCGGCCGCGGCAGCGAGGAGAATGCCGATCAACACCGCGATCGCGGTCATCGGGAACACGCACGGCCGCACGGCCATCCACCATAGCGCCGCGCCCGTCAGCCGGTCCGAGCCCTCGCAGTCGCAGGTGCGCAGCAGCTCGAGGTAGACGTTCGTTTGGCGATGCGCGGCGGTCGAGTCGGCGACGGTGGTGCTCATGATGCTCTCCTGTGCGATGCGACGGACGAGGCATTCTCCCAGAACGCGCTCACGAGGCAAGGTGGCATATGGAGTGCGGTGGCTCGCCACCGTTTTGGGTCGGCGGCTTCCACACTGCCGTCCCACAGAGCCGAACTCGGGGTCGTATCGGCATCGGAATCGATCCGGCTCGTATGGTGTTCTTGGCACCTCCCGAATCGATTCGATACCGATACCGACCCCGACACGACCCGATCAGATGGCTGAGCTGCCGCGTGAAGAGAACTCTAGGGCAGGGGCTCGACGCGTTGGATCTGGGTGGCGAAGACGGCGGGGTCCGTGGTCGGCAGCGCGCACTGGCGCTGCTCGCAGACGTAGGCGGTCGGCTTGCCGTGCTGCGATACCTTATCGGCGACCAACGGGATCTGCTGTGCCGTGTCGTTCACGTCGCGCCCGGCGACGGTGACGACGACGCGGTTCGGTACGAACGTCGTGCCGAGGCGCGTCAGGAACGGCTCCGCTTCGGCGCGGTCCTCGGGGACGACGATCACGATCTGCTTGGCGCGATCGAGCCAGAAGTCGACGCCGCTCAGCAAGCGCGGCATTGCCACCGGATCCTCGGTGAGATGGGGACCGAGGGCGCGCAGCGCCGCCTCGGCCCGGTTCCGGTAGCGCTCGGTGCCGGTGAGCTCGTGCAGACGCAAGAGATCGAGCACCATCACCGAGTTGCCGGACGGCTCGGCGCCGTCGTAGGCCGGCTTCTCGCGGGCGAGCAGTGCCTCGCCGTCATCGGGGGGCAGAAAATAGGCGCCTCCCTTCGCATCACGAAAGTGCGTATCAACGATACCCTCGAAGCCAACCGCGGCGCGCAGCCAGCGCGGGTCTGACGTCGCTTCGTAGAGATCGAGCAGACCGGCGATCATGAACGCATAGTCGTCGAGGTATCCGTCGCCGCTCGCCGCGCCGTCGAGGGCGCTGCGGCGCAGCCGTCCGTCATGCGTCATCGCCTCGAGCACGTATGCCGCGGCGCGCGCGGCGGCGGCGACGTACTCGGGCTCGTTGAGCGCCGCGCCGGTGCGCGCGAAGGCGGAGATCATCAGTCCGTTCCAGGCGGGCAGCACCTTGCGGTCGGTATGGGGCGGCACGCGCTGCCGGCGTGCGGCGAGGAGCGCCTGGCGACCACGCTCGAGCCGCACCCGCGCGCTGTCCGGTGCGATGCCGAGCTTGCCGGCGACTTCGGCCAGCGGCTTGTCGGTGTGGAGGACGGTGGCGCCGTCAAAGTTGCCGGCGGACGTCACGCCGTAGAACGCCTCGAGCAACGCGCGATCGTCCGGATCGAGGACCGCCGCCATCTGCGCCGGCGTCCACACGAAGTACGCGCCTTCCTTACCGTCGCTGTCGGCGTCGCTCGCCGAGTAGAACCCGCCACTCGGCGCGGTCATGTCGCGCCGCACGTACTCGAGGATGTCGCGGGTCACCGCCGCGAAGTCGGCGCGGCCGGCAGCCTGCGCCGCCTCGAGATAGACGAGCGCCAGCAACGCGTTGTCGTAGAGCATCTTCTCGAAATGCGGCACCTGCCAACGCGCATCCGTCGCGTAGCGATGAAAGCCGCCGCCGAGCTGGTCGCGGATGCCGCCTGCGGCCATCGCTTCCAGGGTGCGTTCGACCATGCGCCGCGTCTCGGCGTCGCCGGTGCGGCGCGCGTAGCGCAGCAGAAACTCGAGCTGCACGGGGCGAGGAAACTTCGGCGCGCCGCCGAAGCCGCCGTTCTGCTTGTCGTATTGCGTGCGCAGCGCCTGGGCGGCGCGGTCAAGCACCTTGCGACCGGGCAGTCCGGTATCGGCGGGCGCGGCGAAGCTGTCGCGGATCTGGCGGGTGAGATCCGCCGCCGCCGCCGCGACCTCGGTCGGGCGGGCGTCGTAGGCGGCGCGCAGTTTGCGCAGCAGCGTGAGGAAGCCGACCGGCTGGCCACGGTCGCCGTCGTGCGGCGGAAAGTAGGAGCCGCCGTAGAACGGCTGGCGATCGGGGGTGAGCCACACCGTCATCGGCCACCCGCCCCGCTGTCCCATGAGCTGCACGGCCTGCATGTACACGCCGTCGATGTCGGGTCGCCGCTCGCGGTCGACCTTGATCGCGATGTAGTTGTGGTTGAGGTACTCGGCGATCTCGAGATCCTCGAACGACTCCTCCTCCATGACGTGGCACCAATGGCAGGTGGAGTAGCCGACGCTCAGCAGTACCGGCTTGTGCTCGGCGCGGGCGCGGGCGAACGCCTCGTCGCCCCACGGGTACCAGTCGACCGGATTGTGCGCATGCTGCTGCAGATACGGGCTCGGCTCGCGGGCCAACCGGTTGGTGTACATCGGCGAGCCGTCCGGCTTCCGGTGCCGAATGCCGTCGGCCGGCGCCCGCGTGGGCCCGAGCGCCAGCACCAACAGCCCGAGACACCACGCCAACCGGTTTCGTCGCCTGTGGGCGGACACGACAACTGCCTTCACGATGCGCTCTCTCGTCGGGGGTTCGCGGTGATTCTATCGATTAGCAGCTCCGTGTTAGAATCGGCGCGTGCATATCACCATGGTCAAGAAGCGCCTGCAGGACGGCCACGAGTGCCGCAAGTGCGCGCAGGCAACCGAGCAGCTCAAGAGCCGCGGCCTGTGGGAGCGCATCGACGAAGTCGTCGAGGCGCGTGAAGGGGATCCTTCCAGCCCCGGCTCGCAGCTGGCGACGCGGCTCGGCATCGACACGGCCCCGTTCTTCGTCGTCCGCGACGACGCCGGCGAGCACGTGTACACCAGCGTCATGCGGCTCATTCAGGACCGGCTCGGGCGTGCCGTGTCGGACACCGATCGCGCGTCGGCAATCGACCCCGACGACGTCGGCGGCATCTAGCGCGCCCGGTGCAGGAAGTCGCCGAGCGCGCCGCGATACACGTCGGCGGCGACGAGGAAGCTGTCGTTGTGGCCCCCGCCGAGCCGGACCAGCCGCTTGGGGGTGTTGGCGGCGGCATACACCTGCTCCGCCATCGCGAACGGCACGATCTCATCGCTCGGGCTGTGCAGGATGAGCAGCGGCGCGTGGACATTGCCGATCTTCGCCAGCGCGTCGTAGCGCACCGACAGCAACGTCGAAACCGGCAACAGCGGATAGAAATACTGCGCGACCGCGAGGATGCTGCTCGGCGAGCTCTCCAGAATGAGCCCACCGACCGGCTGCCGCGTGGCCAGATCGGTCGCGATCGGACCGCCGAGCGACTCGCCGTACACCATCAGCTGCGGCGGCTCGATGCCGCGCTCGCGCAGCCAGATATAGGCCGCCTCGGCGTCGCGGTACGTGCCCGCCTCGTCGGGCGAGCCCTCGCTGCGTCCATAGCCGCGGTAATCGAGCAGGAAGACCGAGACGCCGAGGTCGTTCAGCACCGCCAGCTTGTCCAGGCGGTGGCTGATGTTGCCGGCATTGCCGTGCAGCAACAGCACGGTGCGCAGCGGCGTGTCCGCCGGCACGTACCACCCGTGCAGGCGGACGCCGTCGCTCGCGGTCAGCGAGACGTTCTCGTACTCGAGGCCGAGCGCGCGCGGCGTGCCGCCGTCGTGTTCGCGGGTCGGGAAGTACACGAGACGGTCGGCAATGCGAGCCATGGGCGCCAAGGCGATCACGATGAGCGGCGGAACGAGGAAGCGAAGTCGGACGCCCGCCGTCACCGCTCGTGTGTAGCACTTTGGAGTGCGGCGGCGCAGCCGCAGCACTCCAAAGCTTGCTCCATTACCGGGCGCGTGAAATGAGAGCCGCCGTGCGGCGGTGGTTGGTATGCACGTGCATCGGGCTCGCGCTGATCGGGTGCGGGCTGCGAAAACCGGCGGCGCAGTCCTACGTCGGTGGCCAGCCGGTCGATCTCGACGAGCTGACGGCGGCGGAGGTGGAGCGCGGCGTGCGCATCACCCCGCGCCAGGCCGACGTGTTCTTTCAGGCACCGACCATCGAGACGAGCAAGCTGATCGACCTGCGCCGTGTCGGCAAGGAAATCGGCGTCAAGCTCGGCGACGTGCAGCGGGTCCGAGTCGGCTATCTCTCCGGCACCGTCGAGCGCGCCACCGGCGCGACGATGCATTACCTGCTGTTCCAGTCGAACTTCGTGACCGGCAACGATCGCTACAAATCGGTGAACCTCGCCGACGGCCAGGAGTTGCAGTTCACCGTTGCGCGCGCCGAAGACCCATGCGTGCCGAACTGCTTTCCCATCGTCGAGGCGCTGATCGTCATCATCCCCGACCCGGTGTTGCGCGCCAATACCGTGAGCGGCCTTCCGCTGACGATCACGCTCAGCACCGGCGACAGCATCACCATGCAGGGCTTGCCAGCGTACGTGCAGGGATATTTGCAGGCGGTTGATGCGTACCGGCGGAAACTCGGCAGCGGCACCGACCCTATGCCCGCCGGCTGATGCGATTCGTTGATTTGATGACTTGTTGATTTGTTATTGGGCGGGGATTCCCCGACACCCGGGTCATTCCCGCGCAATCAACGAATCAACAAATCAAAAAATCAACAAATCGCAGAAAGAGCATCCGCGACGGTTAGGGCTTGTCGACGTTGCCCGCGTGCAACCCGCACTCCTTCATCGTCTCCTCTTCCCACCACCAGCGGCCGGCGCGCTCGTGCTCGCCGGGGCGGACGGAGCGGGTGCACGGCTCGCAGCCGATGGAGATGAAGCCGCGCTCGTGCAGGCTGTTGTAGGGGACGTTGTTGGCGCGGATGTAGGCCCACACCTGCTGCGAGCTCCAGTTGGCCAGCGGGTTGAACTTCACGAGCGGGTTGGCATCGGAGCCGAACGTCGGATCGTTCTGCACCACCGGCACGGAGGCGCGCGTGCCCGGGCTCTGGTCGCGGCGCTGGCCGGTGATCCATGCCTTCAGCGGCCGCAGCGCCCGCTGCAGCGGCTCGACCTTGCGCACGCCGCAGCACTCCTTGTGGCCGTCGCGATAGAACGAGTACAGGCCCTTCGCCTCGACCAACTTCTGCACGGAGTCCGGCTGCGGGAAAAACGTCTCGACTGGGATCTTGTAGTGATCGCGCACCTTCTCGAGGAACTGGTAGGTCTCCGCGTGCAATCGGCCCGTATCGAGCGAGAAGACGCGGAAACGGCCGCCGATCTTGTGCGCCATATCGACCAGCACGACGTCCTCGGCCCCGCTGAACGAGATCGCCAGATCCGGTGCGTACTCCTGGATCGCGATGGCGATCAGGTCGCTCGGCTGCTTGCCGGTCCATTCCTCGGCAAGCGCCGGAATGCGGGCGAGATCCAATGCCATACTGCCCCCTTTTTCTGCTCTTTGATTGTGCGCGCCGAGAGGCGCGCTCCAGAGGGGCTATCAGGGTTGCGACGGTACTCGCAACAGGTGTGTGTCGGCACCCGACGCGAGGCGCTTGTGCATGGCGAGCTCGTTCCAGCCATCGGCCAGCCGATACGAGACACGGTCCATCAACGACCGGATGATGAACAACCCCCGGCCGCCCTCGTTGAGCGCGTCGGCGGCGTAGGCGTCCGCCTGGGCACAGGCGCGGGTCCAGTCCATCCGGCGCCCGCAGTCGCGGACGACGATCTGCAGCGTCTCGGCCGCGAGCCCCAGGTTCACCTCGACCGGGTGCCCCGCCTCGCCGTAGGCGTGTTCGACGGCGTTGTTGACGGCCTCCACGACGCACAGCTCGACGCTCGCCGCCTCGTCGTCATCGAGCGGCACGGCCGCGCAGATCGCCCGGACGGCGACGCCGATCAACGCAACGTGCTCGAGCTGGCTGTCGATCCGAAGCGTGACAGCACCGGCGTGCATCTCCGTACCCCTCGGAGGCCGCCGCTCTTCAGTTCGACAGCGCCGCGACCGCCTCGGCCGCCCCGCGATACATGCGGAACACCTTGTCCATGCGGGTGAGGCGGAACAAGTTGGTCACCGCGGGCTTGGCGCCGACGATCACCAGATCCCCGCGGCCGTTGAGCTGCTTGAGCGCCGACACGATGGCGCCGAGGCCGCTGCTATCGAGAAAGTCGACGTCGGACAGATCGAGCGCGATCAGCGGATGACCGGACTCGATCATGCCCAACAGCTGCTGCTTGAACTCGCCGGCCAGGCGCGCGTCGACACGCGTCTCACATGTCTTGGCCACCAGCACCCTGCCTTCGGTGCGTTGTGCGATCTCCACAGTACTCCTCCTCTCCGTCGCGTGCTCAGGCTCGGACCTCGTCCGCGGCGGCGGCGTGGCCGGCGAACTCCAGGCCGAGGAGCGTGATATCGTCGGGCGCCTCGCTCTCGGCGCCGTACTCGAGCGCGGCAGCGAGTAAGCGCTCGCAGGCGGCGTCGAGCGGCAGCTCGCCGACCGTCTCGACCGCCCCGAGCAGGCCGTCCTCGCCGAACTGTGTGCCGTCGGCCGCGGCGAGCTCGATCAGCCCGTCGGTGTACAGAAAGACGCGGTCTCCCGGGTGCAGACGCACCTCCGCCTCGTCGAACGACAAGCCGAGCCCGATGCCGATCAGCGGTCCGCCGGCGTCGAGCACCTCCAGGGTCCCGTCACGGCGCAGGACGATCGGCCGCGGATGCCCGCCGAGGCTGTAGCGAAGGCAGCCACTACGATGATCGATGACCGCGTACGCCACGGTGAAGTACTTGTCGAAGCGCTCCATCGGGTACGCGGCGTCGAGCCGCCGCAGCACCTCGGCGGGCGAGGCCGGACGGACCACGCCATCGATCTTCTCGATCAGGTGCTCGGCGTGCGGCGACAGGAACTGCGAGAGCGAGACGGTGACCATCGCCGCCGGGACGCCGTGGCCGCTCACGTCGATGACGCAGACACCGAGCGCGTCGGCGCCGAGCGGCACGAACGTGAAGAGATCGCCGCCGACCCGGCCACACGGCACGAACCGCCACGCCAGGGCCACCGAGGAGATCGCCGGCGAGCCTGCCGGAAGGAGGCTGCGCTGAATGGCCCCGGCCGCTTTGAGATCCTCGTCGAGGCGCACCTGCTTTTCGCGCAGGTCGCGATTGGCTCCCAACACCGCGTTGGTCAGCCGCTGAATCTTCAGCTGGCTGCGCACCCGGGCCAGGACCTCGCCCTGGTCGAACGGCTTGGTGATGTAGTCGACGGCGCCGAGCTCGATGCCGCGGATCTTGTCGGCAGGCTCGCACAGCGCCGAGAGGAAGATCACCGGCACCTGTTCAGTGCGGGGATCGCTCTTCAGGGCGGCGCATACCGCGTACCCGTCGCGGCCGGGCATCATGATGTCGAGCAGGATCAGGTCCGGCGGCGTGGCCATCGCCATCGCCAAGGCCTGGTCGCCGTCGGGCGCGCTCAACAGCATGTATCGTTCCTTGCGCAGCATACCGGCCAACACGCGGCGGTTGATCTCGTTGTCGTCGACGATGAGGACCCGCGGACTCGACGCATCGGCCGACGCGCGGCAAGAGACGCGCTCAGGTAGCGCCCGCTCAGCCAGCGATTGCACAGGGTCCACGTGCATCACCGGCTCGGTTCAGCAGCTTGCATGCCACCAGATGGGTTCCGGGGCGCCACACAAGTCCGCACGTGCCACAGTCACGGCCGGCGCGGTTCGACCGCAACCGCCGCGATTTCGTCGGCCGGGCCAATTCCGCGCGTGATCGATTCAGATGTTCACCGCAATTCCGAGACCTGTTTCGAGGGTTCGGTCCCCCCTTGCGGGGGACGGAACCTTGGTCCGCAACGACAGGATGAGTGCATCCGGTCGCACTGGCGGGCACAGCCCAAGAAATGCTCACGGCGGTCTGAATTGCCACCCGGGGTTGTCCGGGGTCGCCCGTCGTCCTACGGTTTCCCGGCATTACGGGAGGAGAGCGCTCCGCCTATGCCATCGACTGCCCGCTCCCAGTTGGGCCCTGCTGCGCCGTCTTGTGACGCGCTTGCCCGCCGCTTCCGCGATGTCCGCGGCCGCACCGAAGTGCTGCGCGCCCCGCTGTCCGCCGAGGACTGCGTGGCCCAATCGATGGACGATGCCAGTCCGACGAAATGGCACCTCGCCCACACGAGCTGGTTCTTCGAAACCTTCGTGCTCGAACCGGCGATGCCCGGCTATCGGCCGTTCGACCCCCAGTTCCGGGTGCTGTTCAACTCGTACTATCAGCAAGTGGGCCCGCAACATCCGCGCCCGCGCCGCGGCCTGCTCACCCGGCCGTCGCTCGACGAGGTGCTCGCCTATCGCGCGCACGTCGACGCGCAGGTGCTCGAGCTGCTCGCCCACGGCGCCGGACGCGCGGAGCCGCTCGCGGCGGTGATCGAGCTCGGCCTCCATCACGAGCAACAGCATCAGGAGCTGATCTTGACCGACGCCAAGCATTTGCTCGGCAGCAATCCGCTGCGCCCGGCGTATCGCTCGCAGTCGCCGAACGGCACCCGGGCCGCGACCGCCGCGCCGCTGCGCTGGCGGCGCTTCCCCGGCGGGGTGCGCGAGATCGGGCACGAGGGACGCGCCTTCTCCTTCGACAACGAGCGGCCGCGCCATGCCGTCCTTCTGCAACCGTTCGCGCTCGCAACCCGACTGGTCACCAACGCCGAGTTCCTCGCCTTCATCGACGACGGCGGCTACACGCGCCCTGAGCTGTGGTTGTCCGACGGCTGGGCGGCAGTGCAAACGCGCGGCTGGAGCGCTCCCTTGTATTGGGAGCGGCAAGAGGACGGTTGGGCACAGTTCACGCTGGCCGGTCGGCGCGCGCTGTCGTCCGACGAGCCGGTCTGCCACGTGAGCCTCTACGAGGCCGACGCCTATGCAACCTGGGCCGGCGCGCGGCTGCCGAGCGAAGCCGAGTGGGAAACGGTCGCCTGCCAAGTGCGCGTCGCCGGCAACCTGCTCGACAGCGACCGGCTGCACCCAGCCCCGGCGCCGCGCGGCGACGGGGTGCAGCAGCTCTTCGGCGACGTGTGGGAATGGACGCGCAGCGCGTACGCCGCGTATCCCGGCTATCGCGCGCCCGCCGGAGCGCTCGGCGAGTACAACGGCAAGTTCATGTGCAACCAATTCGTCCTGCGGGGCGGCTCCTGCGTCACGCCGGCGACCCATATCCGCGCCACCTATCGCAACTTCTTCCCGCCAGACGCCCGCTGGCAGTTCAGTGGGATCCGATTGGCGCGCGATCCCGATTGAAGCGATTTGTTGATTTCTTGACTTGTTGATTTGTTGATTGGGGAGTGGACGCCCTGCGCTTCGGGAAAATTTCCGCACAATCAACAAGTCAACAAATCAAGCAATCAACAAATCGCCCTCACCGCCGCTTCAACGCATCCAGCTCGTCGAGCGTCTTCGGCCAATCGTCCTTGAGGAGTCGGGACAGCGACCGATCGGCGAGCAGGCGACCGCCGGTCTGGCAGCTCGGGCAGTAGTTCGTTTCGTTCTCGGCGTAGCGGATACGCTGGACGAGCGTGCCGCAGACCGGGCACGGCTTGCCGTAGCGGCCGTGCACGGCGAATCCCGGACGAAAGGCGGTGATCTCGCCGCTGCCCGGAAAGCGATCGCCGAACTCGGCGCGCAAGCGATCGGTCCACTCGCGCAGCGTCAGCTGGGTCGCGTCGTACAGGCGCCCCACCTCGGCATCGACCAGCTTGGTGGTGAGCTGTACCGGCGAGAGCCGGGCCGCGTGCAGGATCTCGTCCGAGTACGCGTTGCCGATGCCGCTGAAGAGGCGCGGGTCGGTCAGCGAGCGCTTGAGCGTGTGGTTCTCGCGCCGGAGCGCCGCGCCGAACTCCTCGCGCGTCGCCGCCAACACCTCGAGACCGCCGGGATCGTGCGCGGCGAAGTTGTCGGCGCCGGCAACGACGTAGAGGGCCGCCCGCTTCTTCGGGCTCGCCTCGGTCAGCAACAGGGTGCCGGTCGGGAAGTCGAACGCCGCGAGGCCGATTCGGCCGGGCGGCTTGGCCCCGCGCCGCTCCCAGCGCAGGCGCCCGGCGATCATGAGATGCAGCACGAGGTAGAGGTCGTCCCCAAAATCGATGCCGATGCGTTTGCCAAGCCGATGTAGGCGCACCACGGGCCGGCCGATGACCGCATCGATCGGCGGCGTGACCGAACGCAGGATGAACGGGCTCGCCAGCCGGACCCGCTCGAGCGGTTGGCCCACCACCCGCGGCCGCAGCGCCTCCAGGTAGATCGTCACGTCGGGCAGCTCGGGCATCGACGCCGGGAGTCATAGCACCCCATTGAGTTTGGGCGAGCAATCCGTTTCACTCTGGGGTGATCAACAGCAGCGAAGGAGGGCGCCCATGGCGCTGAGCGAGCAGACGCGCGAGCAGATCGAGTCCTACATCAACGGCGACGACGTCGTGGTCTTCATGAAGGGCAACCGCTCGATGCCGCAATGCGGCTTCTCGGGGCGGGTGGTCCAAATCCTCGACAGCCTGCTCGAGGACTACGCGACGGTCGATGTGCTCTCTGAGCCCGACATTCGCGAAGGCATCAAGGAGTACTCCGCCTGGCCGACGATCCCCCAGCTGTACGTGAAGGGCGAGTTCGTCGGCGGCTGCGACATCATCAACGAGCTTTACGCCACGGGCGAGCTGCACGAGAAGCTCGGCAAGCCGGTGCCGCAGCGGAAGATTCCGACCATCCGCGTCACCGACGCGGCCGCGGCGCGCATTCGCGAGTACCTGCAGCGCGCGCCGGACAAGACGCTGAAGCTCACGGTCGACGCGCGCCATCAGGCGTCGCTCGGTTTGGCGATGGATCAGGAGCATGAGGTCGAGGTCGAGGCCAACGGCATCCGCATGCGCATGGACATCGCGAGCGCCGAACGGGCGGACGGCCTGTCGATCGATCTCGTCGAATCGGCGACCGGCGCGGCGTTCCGGATCGACAACCCGAACGCGCCGGCCGAGGTGAAGCAGGTGTCGGCGCGCGACGTGAAGGCGCTACTCGATCGCGGCATGAAGTTCGAGTTCCTCGACGTGCGTACGCCGGAGGAACGCTCCGCCGCCGCGATCGCGGGCACCCGTCTCCTCGACCAAACCACCGCAGCCGAGATCGAACGGCTGCCCAAGGACACGATGCTGGTCTTCCACTGCCACCACGGCGGTCGCAGCCAGGCGGCCGCCGAGCACTTCCGCACCCGCGGCTTCACCAACGTGCACAACATGACCGGCGGCATCGACGCGTGGTCGCGCGAGGTGGACGAGACCGTGCCGCGCTACTGAGTCGGACAAACCCTGACCGGTGGCCCGGCACCGGCGCTTTGGAGCGACGATGGCTCTGCAGATGTTCAACTCGTCGGATGAGGTGTGCGCCGCGATGCGCCAGAAGATCGCCGACACGATCGACGATGCCCAGATCGTCGTGCGCGCCAACAGCCCCGGTCACTTCGAGATCGAGGTCACCTCGAAGGCATTCGCCGGCACCTCCCGCGTGCAGCAGCAGCAGCTCGTCTACGGCGCCATCAAGGACCTGATGGCCGGCAACGATGCGCCCGTGCACGCCATCGACCGTCTGGTGACGAAGACCCCGTAAGTCCCGTGGCGACCGGCCTTCGCGCCGGTCGGGCAGCGCGGAGCGCTGCCGTAAATGCGCGCGATCAACGGCGAGGCGGTTCGCGGTCAGGGCCATTGCCCTAACCGCGTCACCGCCTAACCGCGTACTCGCCTACGGCCGAGGTGCATGCGGATCACACGGGTGATCCGCGCCGCCGGAAATCTCGATCGGCTCGGCGGCATCGCAGACGCCGTTGCAGAAGCTCTCCACCTGGCCGCCCGGACGCAGGAAGCTGATGAGCATGCGGATGCCGGCCGGAATGAACGGCCGGGCAGTATGCGGCGAGCAGACGCCGCTCGGAATCAAGTTGGCCAGCGGCGGGATGATGTCCTGATCCTCCGGTGCCAACACGTCGAAGGCGCCGGTGTCGTACATCACGTACGCCGAATCGAGCGGACCTTCGCGGTCGGGAATCTGCGGCAGCTCGCGCTGCAGCGACGCCGGCACCAGGTTCGGCAGGTTGAGCGTGCGCGCCGCGATCTCGGTGCACTGGTTGGAGACCTGCTCGTCGAGCCAGGCCGGCGTCATGAGGATGCGCTTCGGATCGCCGCTGCCGGGCAACGGATCGCTGGTGATGTGGCGCGCGTAGCCGCCCGGCTCGCCTCCGACCCAGAGCTCGTGCAGGACCTGTGTGCCGAGGATGGTCTTCATCGGATCGACGAGGCCGAGCGAGCGCAGCAGGCTCTCGAATTGCCCGAACTGCGTCGAGCGCTGCAAGAGGCACGAGAAGTTGATCCCCGGCACGTCGAGGCCGAAGCGCTGGATATCGGGCGTCAGCGCCGACAGCCAGGTGCCCATGATGCCGCCGAGGCTGATGCCGTAGTAGAACATCTCGGTCTCCGCGCTCGGGAAGACCGGCGCGCCGCCCGGCGTCTGGAAGGTATCGGTGTCGCGGTTGAAGAGGCCGAGCTTCATCATGCGGCTCAGCACCAGCGTGTTGAGCATGCCCTGGCGCAGGCGATCCGGCAGGGCGCCGAAGTCGTTGAGGTGATGGGTGCCGACGCCGATGATGTCGTTCACCACGAAGTTCAGGTCGAGTCCGGACAGCCCCCGCCAGTCGGTGGCGCCCGCTACGTACGTCCAGGGAACCAGCGCGCCGGCGGCGACGGGTATGCCACTGGTCATGCTGCTGCCGCGGCCGAATAGCCCGTGGCCGAGAAGAATCGGATGGGCGACCGGCGGGTTCTCGTCGAGCAGACTGCACGGAATCGAGATGAAGAAGCTCGCGTCGGTGAACCCGTTCTGCTCGGGCAGACCGTCGCTGCCGAGATTCAGGAACCCGACGCCCGGCAGGTTCGGATCGCGGGTGAGGAACAGCGGGCTCTTGAAGGTCCCCTCCACCTGACGCCACAGGATCGTATCGGGAGTGCACTCGTTTTCCGTGACCTTGGTGACGGTGAACGTCTTCTCGTCGGCGGTCGCGGCGACTCCGTCGAGCCATGCATACGCTTGATCGCGCATCGACAGCATCGCGCCGGTGAGTTGCCGCTCGCTCTGCACCGTGAAGTCGAAGGCCAGCACGAGGTCGTCGCGCTGGATGCCGTTGGCGAGCAGGACGTCGAACACCTGACTGTCCATCGTCTGCCGGCGGGTATTGATGGCGGCGATGCCGCTCGGCCGGCGGTCGCGCAGCGCCGCGAACGCGGGCTCGGGCACGATCGAGCCGCCGCCTGCCGTCTTCAGATTGCGCATCGCGACGATGTAGCGGTGCCCGGCGGTCAGGCTCTTGCCCGGACGCATGATCAGCGACTGGCGAGCCGGATTGCCTTCGGCGTGCGCATCGTTCTCGAGCCAGTGCAGCACGCGCTCGCCGGTGGCGGCATCGATCAGCACCGACGGGCTGTCGAGGTCGAGCGAGCGCTCGGTGGAGGTGCGGGTATCGATCCACGGCGGGCCGACCGGCTGGCCGCAGCAGCCGGCGGGGAGCAGGCGTGAGGCGTTGCTGGCTTCCAGATCGACGCCCTGCGGGAAGTGCATCAGGATCTGCACCACCGGACTGAATCCATCGATGCGATTGAGCGGCGCGGTGTCGACGGGCGGGCCGTTCGGCTGCGGCAGCCCGATCGCCGGCAGATTCAGGCGGAGCCCGGTCGCCGTGCTCGAGTCCGCGACCAGGAAGCGCGACGACGGATACGGCAGCAGGCACTCGGCGTTGTTCAGGATCTCGCACTGGTCGGGCGCGAGCAGATCGACCGCCTCGAAATGCACCTCGTCGGTCACCTCGACGTCGGCCACGGCGATGCTCGCGCTCAGCACGTGCATCCCTGGAGCCACGCCGACGAGATCGCCGCCGACGTGACCTGCCTCGACCGTGAGCTCACCGGTCACGTCGGCGCCGTCGAGGTGCACCACGACCGACCCGAGATCGCCGGTCGGCGGCAGCGCAATCTCCGCAGCGACGGTGCCGGCGAGCACCAGCATGTCGTCTTGCGGCATCGTGATCGAGACGGTCGCGGGACAGCCGCGCAGGGCGTTGTTCACCCCCAGGATGAGCTCGTTCACGACGATCGTGCCGTCGTGATTGGCATCCATCGCGTCGCACATCGGCGGCGGTTGAATGACCGAGCCGAGCGCAATGACGACGCCGGTGATCAGCTCGTTGACCGTGACCTCGCCATCGCCGTTGCAGTCACCGACGCAGACCTGCGCCGGCGCACGGCCCGCCAGCAGTGCGAGCACACCGGCCACCAGCCCAACGTGGCGCCACCCGAACAGTCGTCGCATGAAGCTGTCCCCCTGACGCGTACCGTAGACAAGCGAACGATTATTGGGAAGCAATCGGCGGTGCAGCGAAGCGGTTCACGGTCGAGCGGTTCGCCGCCGTGCACAGCGGCCTTTTCCCGAGCGCGAAAGGCCGAGCGATCTGCCGCGCAGGCGCCCGGCGGCTACTTGCCCGACCACTTCGGGGCGCGCTTCTCGACGAACGCGCTCATCCCTTCCTGAGCGTCGGCGGTGAGCGCGTTGGCGCTCATCACCTCCTGCGCATACGCGTACGCCTTCGCCTGATCGAGATCGATCTGCGCATAGAACGCCTGCTTGCCGATCGCGACGGTGAGCGGGCTGGCGGCGATGATGCGCTTGGCAAGCGCCGCGACCGCACTGGCGAGCTCCCCGGCCGGCACGACGTGATTCACCAGGCCCCACGCCGCCGCGGTGTGCGCATCGATCGCGTCACCGGTCAGCAGCATCTCCATGGCGTGCTTGCGGCCGATCGCTCGGGTCAGCGCCACCATCGGCGTCGTACAGAACAAGCCGATGTTCACGCCGGGGGTGGCAAAGCGCGCGTCCTCGCTGGCGACCGCCAGGTCGCAGCTGGCGGCGAGCTGGCATCCGGCCGCGGTGGCGATGCCGTGCACCTGGGCGATCACCGGCTGTGGAATGCGCTGGATCGCGGTCATCAGCTCGGCACAGCGCTCGAACACAGTCCGGTATGCGCCGAGATCGCGGCCGAGCAGCTCGCGCAGATCATGCCCGGCGGAGAACGCCGGGCCGTTGCCGGCCAGCACCACCGCGCGCGTCGCGTCGCGCTCGCCGGCGGCACGAAAGGCGTCGATCAGCTCGCCCATGTGCGCCATCGACAGCGCGTTGCGCCGCTCGGGCCGATTCATGGTGATGCGGGTGAGCGGGCCTTCGTGCTCGACGAGCAGGTGCTGGTACGTCATGCGATGCTCCTCGCCGCACAGCGTAGCGCACGCGCGCACCCGGTGCGCAACACCACCGGTCGCAGGCGCGCGAGATCCATGCGATTTGCGACGCGCCGCGGCGTCATTTCTCGTTGACCGTCGCGCGACCGCGCTCTTATACTCCGCCCCGTTCGACCGAGGACGGTGTTGGCCCGAGGCAGCGGCCCCCGCCGAATTTGCGCGGCGAACGTATCGGGGGAGAGCGGACATGAAGACGGCGGTCCTCGGCCGCAGCGCGGTGCTCGCCGGCGCATTGTTGATCGCCGTGCCTGCCGTCGCAGTCATCGTCGGCGGCGGCGGCTCGAAGCGGGCCGACTGCCTGGTCGTCTTCGATGCGCCCGCGAACTATCCGACCGATGCGCCCAAACAGGTGCGCTGCGTCGACGGCGACATGAGCTGCGACAGCGACATGACGGTGAACGGCGAGTGCAGCGTGGAGATCAAGGTTTGCGTCAATAGCACCGCCAGCAGCGAGTGCACCCTCAACGGCGTGGCGCAGATCAACGTCGATCACGCCGCCGACAACGGCGACCCGAAATTCGATCCCGATTTCCTCGCCGTGCGCTCACGCATCGAGGATTTCATCTTTCCGGTCACCACCGCCGACGCCTGCACGGCCCCGGTGACGGTGACAGTGCCGATCAAGGGTCCGCTCGGCCATACCTGCGGGCCGCGCAAGAAGAAGCTCAAGCTGCGCTCGGTGGCGACCGGTGCCTCCGGCGCCCTGCCGGACACCGACACGCTCAAGATCACGTGCGCCCCAGCCGAGAACATCGGCTGCCAGCCGGACATGCTGTTCGGCTCGACGTTCGATCGCATCCAGCGCCAGATTTTCGACCAGAGCTGCGCCCTGTCGGGCTGCCATGATTCGCAGAGCCAGAGCGGCGGACTGCTGCTCGAGACCGGCGCCGCGCACGGCAACCTGGTCGACCATGTGTCCATGAGGGCGGGCGCGCAGGCCGCTGGGTGGCCACGGGTCAATACCATGGCGTCGACACCCGGCGAGAACCTCGAGACCAGCTTTCTCTGGCACAAGCTCGAAGGCGATTTTCCGGCCGGCGACTTCGGCGTGCGGATGCCGCGCGACCGGCCGAAGCTGAACGGCACGCTCCGGGAGATCATCCGCCTGTGGATCGAGGCCGGGGCGCCGGAGAACGGCTGGGTCGCCGGCACGTATTGAGAGGGGAGCGAGAACCCGATGAGCGAGAGCACGCAGCTCACCTTGGCCCACGCCCGCCACCTGCTGCGCCGCAGCGGCTTCGGCGCCACCGCCGCGGACGCGCAGGACCTGCTCGACCGCTTCGGCAGCCGCGGGGCCGCCGCCGATCATCTGCTCGACTTCGAGCCGACCCGCTTCAAGCCGGGCGGCCGCTACACCGAGGACATCCACAACAAGTGGGTGAAGTACATGGTGAAGACGCGGCTGCAGCTGCAGGAGAAGCTGGTCCTGTTCTGGCACGACCACTTCGCCACGAGCATGACGAAGGTCGACGATGCCGAGCTGATGTCGCGGCAGAACCGCCTCCTGCGCCAGTTCTGCAAGGGCAACTTCCGCGACTTCGTCAAGGCGATCAACAAAGACGGCGCGATGATGGAGTTCCTCGATACGGTGCGAAACCACAAGGAGCATCCCAACGAGAACTACGCCCGCGAGCTGCAGGAGCTGTTCACGCTCGGCGTCAAGGACCCGCTCGGCAACCCCAACTACGATCAGGAAGACATCGTGCAGATCGCTCGCGCCTTCTCCGGCTGGGACTACGATCGCCACGGGACCGCCTTCCTGAACGACTACGATCACGACCAGGGCGACGCGAACGAGGATTGGGACCCGCCGCGCGGACCGAAGGTGATCTTCAAGACGCGCGGCGGCTTCGGCGATCCGAACGGGCAGAGCTTCGACATGGGGCCGAGCTACGAGCTGGAGATCGATCGGATCATCGACATCATCTTCCTGCATCGCTACGGGCCCGCGGGCAGCCAGCGCTCGACCGTCGCCGACTACATCGCGCAACGCCTGATCACCTACTTCGCGCACGCCAACCCGGCGCAGAGCTTCGTCCACCAGGTGGTCGACGATTCGGCATTCGCCTCGCAGTGGGATCTCAGCGCGCTGATCAAGCAGATCTTCGTCCACGACGACTTCTACCTGTCCGCCCTGCCCCCCGGCGCGGCGACGAAAAAGTCGGTGAAGTGGCCGATCGACTACGTCGTCGGCACCCTGCGCATGCTGCACATGAAGCTGCGCAGCAAGTACCAGTACGTGAACGGCGGCAGCGGCGACGACATCCGCACCCAGCTCACCAACATGGGCCAGATTCTGTTCGAGCCGCCGAGCGTATTCGGCTGGGATTGGGAGACGTCGTGGCTGAGCAGCTCGACGCTGCTGGCGCGCTACCACTTCGCCCGCGACCTCACCGCGGCGCGCGGCAGCGGCACGACCGCGTTTCGACCCGATCGATTGCTCGATTTGTCGATGACCGACGCGGGCGACATCGTCGATGCGGTCGCCGCCTTGCTCGGTGTCGACGATCAGCTCGGCACCGCGGAGCGCGACGCGTTGATCGACTACCTCACCGATGGCGCGGCGCCGAACACACCCATCGATTTCATCAACGACCCCGCGCTGCGCGACCGCAAGCTGAACGGCCTGGTCGCCACCGTGCTCCAATCGCCGATCTACCAGCTGCACTGACCGCGCCCGGAGGACATGCCATGGCGATCACCCGACGACAGTTCCTCTCGCGCACCGGCCTCGCCAGCGCCGGCGCGCTGCTCGGCCCCGGCCTGTTCCGCGCGCCGTGGCTGCAGCAGGCGATGGCGACGACGATCGGCGACCGCTACTTCATCGTGCTGTTTCTCGACGGGGGCAATGACGGGCTGAATACGATCGTGCCGGTCAGCGGCGGCGGCGTCGGCATGCGCGGCGACTACGAGCAGTGGCGCGATCATCCGAACACGGCCGGCGGCATTCGCATTCTGAACCCGCTCGTCCCGGCGACGGCGATGCTCGACCCGAACACCGGCACGCAGCTCGGCTTTCATCCCGGTCTCGCCGGTCTTCGCGACCTGTATGACCTCGGCCAGGTGGCGGTCGTGCAAGGCTGCGGCTATCCCGAATACAACCTGTCACACGACGTCTCGCGCTCGATCTGGCGCAAGGGGGCCCCGCTCAGCACGCCGTCGGCGGGATGGGTCGGGCGGTACCTCGGTGCGGCCGGATATCTGGGCGGCGACATCCCCGCCGTCAACATCGGCGGCGAGGTGGCCGGCGATTTCGTCCAGTCGAGCACCAGCGTGCTGGTGTTCGACCGGCTGCGCGACTTCGGCTTCCCCTACGACGAGGATTTCGATCCCGACGACCGCGCCTTCAAGGACGCCGCCTTCAACGCGCTGTCCGCGGCGGCGAGCGCCAACGGCCATCCCACCATGAAGTATCTCGGCACCACCGGCACCGCGACGCTGGCCTCGACGAGCTCGTATCCGCAGCTGCACGGCGACTACACGACCGATCGTCTGTCGTGGAGCCGGCAGTACTCGAGCGACGACGCGGGTGCCCTCAACACCGGCACGGCGCGGGCGCTGCGGGAGATCGCCAAAGTCATCTACGGCGTCGCCCGCCAGGTCCCGAACATCAACGCCCGCCTGTTCGAGTTGAACAACGGCGGCTACGACACCCATTCCGATCAAGGCACCGACAATCCCGACGATCAGCATTACGTCCTGCATCGCGAGGTCGGCGACGCGCTGAAGCTCTTCTTCGCCGACCTCGCCGACATGAGCGCCGGCGCGACCGCCGGCTCGCCGCTCGCCGATCTCCCCGACAAGGTGTGCGTGATGGTGTGGAGCGAGTTCAGCCGGCGCATTCCTCAGAACGGCAACGGCACCGATCACGGGTCACAGGGTCCGATGTTCGTCGTCGGCGGCGTGAACGGCGGTGTGTACGGCGAACATCCGAACATCGCCGAGGCGGCGCTCGATGAGGACGGCAACACGCCCTACAAGCAGGACCACAGCAACGGCGCGCGCTCGACGGACTTTCGCGACGTGTACGGCACCCTCATCAAGCACTGGCTCGGCATCACCGACGCCGGCACGCTGGCCAGCCTGCTGCCCGCCGACACCACACTCGGCTACAGCGGCGCGAACTATTGGACGGCGCCGAACTTCAATCTGCCCTTCCTGCCATAACCGCCGCAGCGCATAGCGACGCTGACCAGCGCGGCCCTCCTGCGCGGCAATCGCATCCCAGCGCCTCCACATCGGCATCCGCCTCGCTCGACCGGCACGGCGGCTCATGTAGGATGGCCGTCGTGCGCAGCGAGATCAGCCTCCATCGCCGCATCGCCGACGTCGAGCGCGACGAATGGGATGCCCTGGTGGGCCCGGACGGATCGCCGTTCCTGGAGTGGGACTGGCTCGATGCACTGGAGCAGTCAGGGTGCATCGCGACGAAGACCGGCTGGGTGCCGCACCATCTCACGGTGCGCGAGGACGGTCGCCTGGTCGCGGCGGCCCCCATGTACCTCAAGGGCCACAGCCAAGGTGAGTTCGTGTTCGATCACACCTGGGCAGACGCCGCCCAGCGCGCCGGCCTGCGCTACTATCCGAAGCTGCTGGTCGCCGTACCGCTGACGCCGGCGACCGGTCGGCGCGTCCTGACACATCCCGATCGGCCGCGCGACGCGCTGATCGCAACCGTCGCCGGCGCATTGGGCGACGTGTGCCGCTCGAACGACATCTCCTCCGTGCACGTCAACTTCTGCGCCGACGACGAGATCGCCCCGCTGCAGGCCGCTGGCTTCCTGCATCGCCAGGGCGTGCAGTACCACTGGCGCAATCGCAACTACGGCTCGTTCGCGGATTACCTGGCTGCCATGCGTCACAAGCGGCGCACACAGGTGCGCCACGAGCTGCGCGCCGTCGACGAGCAAGGGGTCACGGTCACAGTGCACGAAGGCGAGGCGATCCCGGACGACCTCTTCGATCCGATGTTCCGCATCTACCGCTCCACCATCGAGAAGCTGTACTGGGGGCGACAGTACCTGAACCGCCGGTTCTTCGCGCTGCTCGCCGAACGCTGGAAGCGCAATCTGTGCTTCATCGTCGCACGACAAGGCGGCGCGCTCGTGGCGGGCGTGATGAACGTGCAGAAGGCCGGCGTGCTCTACGGCCGCTACTGGGGATGCCTGCGCGAGATCCGCTTCCTGCACTTCGTGCTCTGCTACTACGCCGGCATCGAGCACTGCATCGCGCGCGGCTTCGAGCGCTTCGAGCCCGGAGCCGGCGGCGAGTACAAGCACTGGCGTGGCTTCGACGCCGCCGCGACCCACAGCATGCACTACCTTCCCCACCCCGCCTTCTCCGCCGCCGTCGCCGACTTCCTCGACCAGGAGCGTACCTACCTGCGCGAGGTGATGGCCGAGCTGAACGAGCGCAGCGTCCTGAAATAGGAGACGCTGTTGGCAGGCGTCACTCCGCACCGGCGGGGGTAACGGCCTTTTTTAACGCAGAGGCCACAGAGGGCGCAGAGGTACGCAGAGGAGGCGTGGGTTGGCTCCCCGCGCGCAGCTCCACAGATGAATGAACGCCCGCTGTGCGCGGGGAGAGCCAACCCACGCCTCCGCTCTGCGCCCCTCCGTGTCCTCCGTGGGCTCTGCGTTAAAAAAAAGGCCGTTACCCCGCCAGTGCGGAGTGGCGCCGCCAGCTGCGCCTACTTTTCGAGCTCTTCGCGGATCGAGTACATCTTCTGCCGCGCTTCGACGATGTAGACATCGAGGTTGCGGCGGTGGTTGGCGAAGAGGGACTCGGTGCCGCCGTCGAGGACGATGAATGGCTTCATCACGGAAGCTTTGCCGAGCGCGTCGATGACCTCATCGAACAGCTGCGCCAACGCGGGACGGTTGACGAGATCGATCGCGTACTCGCGGCGGACGGCTTTGGTGAGCTGATAGATGACGTGGGACAAGCCCTGGGCGTGGTAGAAGTAGTCGTCGGTGTTCCAGATCGCCACGGCGCTGCCGTCGGGCTCGCGATCCTTGAACAGCTCCGCGTGCGCGTCGCCGAGCTGATCCGACCAGGTCTGGAACAGCCGGATGACCTCGATGTTTCGCCGGTTCAGCGGCCGTGAGGTCGGCGGGGTGGTCGTCAGACCGGCCTCGTACTTGCGCAAGGCCTCGACCGCTGCGCGGTAGCGGCCCTCCGCCGACGGGAACCAGAACTTGGTCTCGTCGTTGCGCAGCAAGCGCTCGGCGGCGACGAGATTCGGATCGTACTCGTTCGAGGAGATCTTCGTCAGGTGGTCGCGAAAGACGCGGATGCTGTCACGCATCGACAGGATGATGCCGAGCTGGCGGCTCGCCTTGTTGTCGGGACCGATCGATGGGCCCCACAGGAAGAAATCGTTGGGCCGCCAGCCGCTGCCGGATTTGAGCTCGTGCTCCATGACCGCGGCGGCCGTGGCGGCGAACGCCTCGCCGCCGACCAGCGTCTTCTCGGACGGGAACGCGGCGTCGACGTCGAACGGCAGCTGGTCGTGGCGCTTGAGCGTGAAATGCAGGGCGAGCAGCCCGATGACGAGCGCGACCAGCACCACCACGATCATGATGATCGTCGTGTTGCCGCGGTCGGTAAGGCGAAGGCGCGACATGGCCGCATTGGGTAGCACATCCGGAGAGGTGCGCAACGCGGCGGGGCATTGCCTCGTCACCGCTCGCCCCTTACTGTCGAGAGCCTGGCCCTGCGGGCCGCGCTTCGGCGCGCCCGAAAGCGCTGAAGGAGGAGACGACATGCCGAGACGACGACTGACGCACGCCACCGCGGCGCTATTGCTCGCCCTGCTGCTCCCGTGGCCCGCGCCCGCTGCGCTGTCGCCGGACATTCAGAAGGCGTTGGAGACCAGCCAATTCGTGTACATCTCCTCGACGCGCAAGGACGGCAACCTCAGTCGGCCCGCCGAGATTTGGTATATGTATCACGATGGCGCGGTGTACGTCGGGACGCGTCCCAACTCGTGGCGGGTGCGGCGCATCAAGGCGGGCCGCACCGATGCGAAGATCGCCGTCGGCCGCGCCGACGGTCCATCCTTCATGGCGACGGGCAGCCTGCCGAACGATCCGGCGGTTCAGGAGCTGATGCTCAAGGAGTACGCGCGCAAGTATCCGCAGGGCTGGGAAACCCACGCCGAGAGCTTCCGCCAGGGATTCAAGGATGGCAGCCGCGTGCTGGTGAAGTACGTGCCGAAGAGCTGACCCACTGGATCAATCCAGAGACGTCAGCACGCTGCGATCGTTGCGGTAGTGGTAGGCGAGCTGCGCCTCGTCGTAGCGGTGCTCGCGGCCGAGCGGGCACGCGTCGCGCACGGCGAGCCAAAGCCGCCACGTGTCGCCGAGCCCGAAGGCGGCGCCGGGATGGTCGCGCAAGGCCTCGGCGGCGCGCGCGAAGGCCGGGAGACACGCCGTCGCACAGTCGGGACAGGGATTGACCACCTCGGTGGGCCCGCGGTGCGGTCCGGAGGCATCGAGCACCACCACGGCACGCAAGGCGATCCACGGCCCGTACACGGCGTGCACGTTCAGCGCGCACGGCGCCAGATACGCCAGGCCGGTCGCGTGCGCGAGCCGCTGCATCGGCGGGCGGCGCGGTCCCGGGTCGTGCGCCCACCGCAGGGAAAG
>JADMIO012741629.1_pt1 | contig 26809 bp, 23 predicted proteins | sample 8958161 | NCBI WGS metagenome assembly JADMIO01 (sample SAMN16585339, study PRJNA669376) | soil metagenome | isolation source: Crop rotation soil | place: USA: Cullars Rotation, Alabama | collected 2011
CTGGCGGTGGTTGCCGCGACGAGGGACGAGATGCTCACTCGGCTGGGCGCGGCGGCGGCGGCGGCGCTGTCCGGCGGGGCGGACGGCCCGATCGCCCCCGGCGTGTACGCCGCGGTCGCGCCGCGCGAACCCCGGGACCGCCGGGTGGCATTCCTGTACCCCGGCCAGGGATCTCAGCGGGTCGGCATGCTGATGGACGTGTTCGCGCGGTTCGCGCCGTTCCGCGAAACCGTCGAGCGGCTGGATGAGGTCGTCCGTGAGCTTTCCGGGACGTCGGCTATCGATCTTCTGCGGGCCACCGAGTCAGCCCAGCCGGACGCCGAGGCCGCACTCACCGACACCCGGATGTGCCAGCCGACGCTGGGCGTCCTGGGCATCGGGATGGCCCAATTGCTGGCCGCCTGCGGAGTCAGGCCACATACCACTCTCGGCCACAGCGTCGGTGAGTTCGCCGCGGCGGTGGCCTCGGGCGCGGTGGCCGACGAGGAGGCGGTCCGGTTTCTGGTGCGCCGCGGAACAACGATCGCCGCCACCGGACCTGCCGGGGAAGGCACGATGCTCGCCGTCCAAGCCACCGAACCAGTGTTCGCCGGGCTGATCGACGGAATCGACGGCGTCTGGGCGGGCTGTGTGAACCATCCGTCGCAGATCGTGGCCAGTGGCCGGCGCGAGGCGGTCGCCCAGCTCCGGAAGCGGTGCGTCGAACGCGGCGCGCCGGCCGCCCCGGTTCAGGTGTCCCACGCATTCCACTCCCCGCTGATGGCGGCGGCGGACGAACGTACGGCCGAACTGGTCGGCGGTCTGGACCTGCGGCCGCTCGAACGGCCGCTGATCTCCAGCGTGGACGGCGCACCCAGCCTCGACCCCGAGCATCTGCGGGGTTTGTGGGCCCGGCATGCCTCCTCTCCCGTGCTGTTCGCCAGCGCCGCACGGGCCGCCGAGGAAGCCGGGGTCACCGTCTTCGTCCAGCTCTACGGCGGCACATCGCTGCTGGCCATGGCGAGAAAGTCGATGGCCGACCCCGCACGGGCCGAGTTCATCGGGCTCAGCGCCGCCGAACCCGACGCGGCGACGACCTTCCTGACCGGTCTTGGCCGGTTGGCCGTGCTGGGCGTGCCGGTCGACCTACTCGCTCTGTTCGCCGGCACGGCGCCCCGACTGGTCACGCTGCCGCCCTCGCCGCTGGCCACCCAGCGCTACTCGATCCGCACGCCCGACGCCACACGGCCAGCGAACCGGCAGGCGCGGCCGGCGGCACCGGCAACAATCGCCGATTCGACCACGACTGTACCCATTCCGCCCGTCGATCCACCTTCACCCGGGAGCCGAAACATGCTGGATCTGATCAACTTGCTGCATCAGCAGCTGGACCTGCTGCGTACCTTCGGTACGGCGACGGATCAAGCCGCGATCGGCGACCTCACCGGTGCCGCCGGCCAGCCCACCGGCCCTGTCACCGCCCAAGAAGTGGCTCGGTCCTCGACCCATACCGCGGCTGTGCACCACAACCGCCACCGGATCCCGGTGAACCGGGCGTACTCGTCCCCCACCGAGCCCTATGCCGGAGTCGCGGTGGTGGCCCTGACAGTGGTGGGTGCGCTCGTCGTGCTGCCCGCTGTGCTGATGTTGCTAGGCGGAAAGATCGACCGCTGGGCGCTTCCGGGCAGGCGCCGGTTCTCCGCCGCCGATGTCGGTGTCTGGGGCCGCGTGGCCGGCGTCGTGCTGCGACGCCCCGTGTTGACGGCCGCGCCCGTGGTGATGCTCCTCATCGCACTGGGTGCCCCGTTCATGCACATCTCCTTCGGCGTGCCCGACGACCGCGTGCTGCCGAAGTCGGTGGAGAGCCGGCAGGTGGCGGACCGGCTACGGGACGACTTCCCCATCACGCCGGTCGGCTCGCTCACCGTCGTCGCGGAGAACTGGGGTTCCGGCGCGGAGGCCGACAAGCGTACCCGCGCGTACGCCGCGGACCTCTCCAGCGTCCCGGCCGTCAGCCGGGTCGACTCCGCAACCGGGTCCTACGTGCGGGGCCGACGCGTGGCGCCGCCCGGCCCCGCTGCCGCAACCGGCTTCCAGGCGGATGCCGCCACCAGACTGTCCGTGCTGAGCCGGGTGGAACCCTATTCCCAAGCCGGTCAGCGGCGGGGCAGTGTCCGGCCGTCGGGCAGCGCGCGGCCGCTGAGGAGTGCCACCAGTGAGCCGCTGTCGGCGCGGACGAGCTGACCGCTTCCCCAGCTCCACTCGGTGTCGGCGGCGTCGAGCCGGATATCGGTCAGGTCGATCCCGAACAAGGTGCCGTTGCCAGCGGTGAGCTGATCAAGGACGGCGGTCGCGGCCTCTCCCGGCGCGACCGTGGGCCGGTCGAGCGCGATGGTCACGTCCAGCGAGTGGATGATGGCATGGTTCAGTGCACCGGCCGCACCGCCGTACGGCGGCTGCCAGGCGTGCAGCCGCGGCGATCGGAGCTGGTCGAGAAGGTCCGCGACCGGCAACGAAGCGTCCCGCGCCGCCACCGCGTCGGAGAGCAGGGTGAAGTCGCCACCGGCCGCCGCCATCTCGGCCCCGAACTGCTCGGCGGTCAGCCGCGCCGGCATCGTCACGTGCGCGATCACGTGACGCACGAGCCACTTCTCGCACAGCGACGGGGCATCCCACGTCGCGATGGCCGCGGCGGCGAGGAGATCGGCGAGCCGGTTATAGGTCGGCGCCACCCAGGACTGGAAGTCGGTCACGATTGGTCTCCTTGCATGAGGTGGGCGAGGTGATCCTCGAGCTTGTCGAGGGAGGTGAGAAAGCCGGCGCGGGCCTCGGGCATGCGCATCGCCTCGGGCACGTACCGCTGATGGATGACGACCGCGGTTCTGCCGTCGCCGAGATCGTTGAGCGTGCTGGTGGTGTGCATCCCGCTCACCGACTCGACCCAGGCGAGCCGTTCGGGCGCGAGGACCTCGGTAAAGGTGGCTACCATCCGGTAGCCGCCGTGCTCACCGAGCATCAGGGTCTCGAAGCGGCCGCCTGGGTGGAGTTCGACGATGATGCCGTCGATCGGGGTGGCCATGCCGCTCGGGCCCCAAAAACGCGCCAGCTCAGCGGGCTCGGTGAGGCACCGCCACACCAGCTCGCGTGGCGCGCGGAAGACCCGCCGGTAGACGAGTTCGTCCTCGTTCACTGGTGCTCACGCTCCTGCAGGCGGGCGAGGTGGGTCTCCAGCCGGTCCATGCGCTCTGACCAGGTGCGTCGGCTCTCCTCGATCCACGACACCGCGGCCTCGAGCGCCGCGGGCTCGAGCCGACATGGCCGGGTTTGCCGGTGCCGTCCCCGGCTGATCAGCCCGGACTGCTCGAGCACCCGGATGTGCTGCGAAACGGCCTGCATGCTCATGGCGTATGGCTCGGCCAGTTCCTTGACCGTCGCCTCGCCCATACTCAGCCGGGCCACGATGTCTCGCCTGGTGCGGTCGCTGAGCGCCGTGAACAGGGCGTCGAGCCGCTGATCTCCGAGGGCGGTTGCCATGAGGCTTACTCAAGCATCTGCTTTATCAAGTGTCAACTAGAGAACCCTCGGGTACGGCCACCCGCGGCTGGGCCAGAGTGGCTCGGCGCGACGTGGCAACGCCCGCTCATGGCCGCCCACCGTGCGCTGGCGAGCCCTCCGGCAATGGATCACGCCGCCACCGTCGATAACCGGCAGGGCCATTGCGTAGTCGATTGCCAGGGGGCTGACCTGCGCGTATGTGGGTGATGGTGTGGGGTCTGGGCCGTTTGGGGCGGGTGTGGCCCTATCGGCGATCATGGAGTTATTGAGACAACACGACTCCGAAGGGCCACACCCGCTGATGTCATCATCGCCGATCGCTGTGATCGTGGAACACCGACCCACCGACACCACACCACCGGTAGCTGTCACCGACAGTGAACAGCGGGGGTTGTTGACGGCCCTGTCCGTGGTCCCTGATCCCCGAGATCCACGAGGGACGCGGTACCCGTTGACGAGCATGCTCGCCACCGCGGTGTGCGCGGTGATGGCCGGCGCATGCACGTTCGCCGCGATGGCCGACTGGGTCCGTGATCTGGACCCGCCGGGGTGGGCCCAGCTCGGATTCACCGACCGGGTTCCGGTCCCGACGACGCTGTGGCGGCTGCTGACCCGCGTCGACGACACGGCCCTGGCCGTGGTCTTGACTCGCTGGGTGCTCTCTCGGACCGCTCCCGTGCGAGATGCCGGGCTGCGTTGGCGGCGGGTGATCGCGATCGACGGCAAGGTCCTGCGAGGAGCGAAAGGGCCCGACGGGCGCCAGGTGCACCTGTTGTCCGCCTTCGACACCACCACCGGTGTGGTCCTCGGCTACGTGCAGATCGCCGTGAAGTCCAACGAGATCCCGGCGTTCACCCCCCTGTTGGACCTGGTAGCGGCCCGGTTGGGCTCGTTGGCAGGGGTGGTGTTCGTCGCGGACGCACTACACGCGCAGACCGCCCACGCCCGCGACGTCGCCTCCCGGGGCGCGTGCCTAATGGTCTCGGTGAAGGCCAACCAGCCGACATTGTTCACCCACCTCAAAGCGCTGCCCTGGGCGCAGGTGCCGGTCGGGGACCGCCGCCACGACAACGGCCACGGCCGCCGCGAGACCCGCACCGTGAAAGCGCTGACCGTCCACACCCCCGGCGGTCTCGGATTCCCCCACGCCGAACAGGCAGTACGGATCACCCGGACCCGCACGATCAAGAACAAGACCACCCGAGAGATGGCGTACCTGGTCGTGTCGCTGCCCGCCGACCAGGCCCAACCGGTCGATCTCGGCGCCTGGGCACGGTCTGAATGGCATATCGAGAACCGGCTCCACTGGGTCCTCGATGTGACGCTACGTGAGGACGACCACCAGGCTCGGACCGGTACCGGCCCCGCCGTCGCCTCGGTATTACGCCATACCGCGATCGGCTACCACCGCAGCAACGGCGAACCCAACATCGCCCGAGCCACCCGCCGAGCCAACCGACGCGCAACCGACCTCATCGACGCCGTGACCAGGAGCTACCCGACTACGCAATGACCCTGCGATAACCGGCCGCGCGGGACTCGCTTGGAAAGACCGGCCGAAGTGATGAGATAACGGCTATTCTCAGTTCGAGCGGCGATATTGTGACGACCGATTGAATTCACCATTGCTGCTGGGATCAGAATGGGAGACCGCGCCGGCGGGCAGGTCGCGGTCGCGCGCAGTCATCTCCACGCCACAGTGATATCACCAACCATTTTCGCGCCAGGTGCGTCGGCGGTGCGGTCCCAATTCACCAAATCCGGAAGCGGGCCCGCATCGGTGTCGGCCTGGGTGAGGCTGTGCCGCCATGGGCGCGCCTGGCGCGCACCAAGCCCAGCTCAAGCATGATCGGTCGGATCAGGTCAGGGCCGCAGATGACCTCCCAGTGGGCCAGTTCGGCGTGTACCCGACGGTACTCGTACGTCTCGTCGGGCTCGGTGAACAATAGTTCGGCGGGGTGGCCGACGTTGGCGCGCAGTTGTGCGGTTGCCGATATCGTGCGTTCCCTCCATCCGGAGATTCTGAGCGGGAAACGCGCAGCAGCACGCACATTAAATGGCCGGAGGTTCGTAAGACTCGTCGCCGGTGGCGGGCGCGCTCGTCAATGCTGAGTTGCGGTACTCCGGAGCACATTGCGGCGCTTCTGCGGCACAACTCCCTCAGCTTCGGGAAAGTATCCTAGTGAATCTCCGGTCCGGAAAGCTCGGAGCGGCCCAGCTCTTACGGGGGTGAAGGTCCCGACACGCCACGATGTGCCGGCGTCCACCAACGGTGGGCAACGCGGCCGTCTCGAAGGAGTTCTCATGAAGTCAGGGCGCGCTCGCCATCGCCGGCGCTCGCGCGTCGCTGCCGCCGACGCCCCCGACGGTGCGGTCGCGACCCACTGCTCGTCGGCTACCATCCTCGGTCCCGCGCAGATGGTGTTGTGCACTTCTGGCACGATCACCATGTCGTCCCACGAGGTCCTCGCCGGATGGCATCCGACCTCGGCTATCCGGACGCGATGGCAGACATCCAGGGCGATCAAAGTGAGGTGCGACCCGCCTGCGAGGATGTGGTTTCTGGGACGTGTCGTATGTAGAATCGGACGCACCTTTTGGTGAGTAGGTCTGTCGGTGGGACGGTGGGCTATCGGTGACGGCCGGGGTAGGAAACTATCGGTCGCGCGGGTGCGGTGCTGCTGCGGCTTAAGGTCCACGTAGCGCCCAATGCCTCACGACGGTCGTATTGGCAACACAAGGTGCGGGAATTGGCCCCCAAGTACTCGACCGGCTGAACCATCGGTAACAATAGGAACCAATTCACAGAGGGGACTTGCGCAGTGGCTAAACAGGTTATCAGCCGACTCATTGACGATATCGACGGCGGAGACGCCAGCGAAACCGTGATGTTCGGGCTCGAGGGCGTTCAGTACGAGATCGACTTGTCCGAAGACAACGCGGGCAAGCTCCGCGAAGCGTTGGCCGACTACGTGGTCGCGGGCACCCGCGTAGGCCGCAGCTCCGGTACCTGGCGGCCGGGAATCACCCCAGGCGCCCGACGGGGAAGTCGGGTGGACAACAAGGCGGTACGGGTGTGGGCAGCCGAGAACGGCTACGAGCTGTCCGACCGGGGCCGTATCCCGGGCAACATCGTTGACGCGTACACGGAAGCACTAAAGCGGCCAGCGGCGCCAGCGGAGACCTCGGAGGACGCACCGGCCAAGCCGCGTAAGCGGGCATCCAAGAAGGCTGTTCCGGAGGCCAATTTCCAAGCGGCCTAGATGCACAGAAGCACTGGATGAACAGAAGCACTGGATGAACGGAAGCAGATGAGGGAGCCGCCTACCGGTGACTTCCTCATCTGCGTTCGTAAGAACTGCGGTACGCGCGTCGCGCATCTACCTCGGGTGGTAGGCGACCCCGGGTGTAGCGGTTTGCGGTAGGTGCGATGCCGACCGGCGGCCTAGCGCGCGCTCTCCGTCGCCGGCCAGGCTGGCTCGATCCGCCACTATCAAGGACCAGGGCGGATCAGAAGCGGAAATTGGCTACCAGAGCGCTGAGCTGGGTGGACATCCGGGCCATCTCGGTGGTCGCCTGCTGGGTTTCGGTGACGCCTTGACTGGTCAGGCGGGCGGCTTCGGCGACGCCGGTGATGTTCTGCGCGATCTCGCTGGTGCCGCTGGCGGCATCCGAAACACTGCGGTTCATCTCCGCGGTGGTGGCGGTCTGTTCCTCCACGGCCGACGCGATCGTGGTCTGGAAGTCGTTGATCCGGCCGATGACCGCGGAGATGCCCTCGATCGCGGCGACTGCGCCGGTGGTGTCGGCCTGAATGGCCTCGATCCGGCGGGAGATGTCCTCGGTTGCGCGGGCCGTTTCCTGAGCCAGGTCCTTGACCTCGGAAGCGACCACGGCGAAGCCCTTGCCGGCGTCTCCCGCCCGGGCCGCTTCGATGGTGGCGTTGAGGGCCAGCAGGTTGGTCTGCTGGGCGATCGAGGTGATCACCTTGATCACGTTGCCGATCTCGGCCGACGACTCGCCGAGCCTTCCCATCGTGGCCGAGGTCGAGGCCGTGGCGGTGACCGCCTCCGCGACGACCCGTGACGCCTCGGTGGCGTTCTGGGAGATCTCCCGGATGGAGGCGCCCATCTCCTCGCTGCCGGCCGAGACGGTCTCGACGCTGCGGGAAACCTGCTCGGCCGCGGCTGACACGGTCTGCGCCTGGACGGAGGTCTCCTCCGCTGATGCGGCGATCTGGGTGGCCGTCCCGGTCATCTGCTCGGTGGCGCTGGCCAGGGAGGCGGCCGATCCGTCGATGGTGCTGACCGCCTGGCGCAGCTTGCTGATCGCGGTGTCCAGCGCGCGACCCATCTGCCCGGGCTCATCCCGCGAGGTGAGTCCGGCGGAGCGGGTCAGGTCCCCGGCGGCGAGGGCGTCGCACACGTCCTTGACCTTGGCCAGTGACTGCACGATCTTGCGGGCCACCAGGGCACCCAGCGCCGTGGCGATCAGTAAACCAACGACCAGGACAATGATCGACGAGGTGCGGCTGGACTGAAAGCTGGACTCCGCCGCGGCGGCGTTCTTGGCTGCGCTCGCCTGTTCCGCGGCGTCGAGGATCTCGACATCCTCGTAGATCTGCTTCAGCAGCGGCAGCGTCTCAGTGTCGCGGATCTTCATCCAGGTGACCGTGTCGTGCTTGGTACCGGCGGGCAGCATGCGCTCCTGGACCACCTTGCTGTAGGCGGTCCAGGTCGTCTCGAGGTGCGCGACCGTGGCGGGATCACCAGCCGGATGGCCCTCGCGGTAGGAGGTCATCGCCGCGCTGAACGTCTCCAGATCTGTTTGGAACGCTTGGGCGAACCTGGCCGCCGTGGCGGTGTCCGACGACAACACCTGGTTCGCGGCATCCACCCTAGCCTGAGTCACCGCCTTGCCGATCCGCCCCGTGGCATCGATGCTGGCCACGTTGCTGCGGTAGATCAGTTGTGCGGAGTCGCTGGCCGCGCTCAGCGACCGCATGCCGGTGATCCCCACGATCAGCGCGACTAGGGCCGCGGCGGCTACCGCGGTCAAGATCTTGACCGTGACGCTGAGGTCAGCGAAGGGTCGGCGCCTCGACGCTGGGGCGTTCAGTGCAGCTGGCGATGTCATTTGTTCCTCTTCCTGACATAGCAAGAAAGCGCCCGGCCTTTCACCGCAGCGTGCGTTGCGGCTACCTTGTCGTCCGTTCCCACTATCGCCACCCCAACTGGGTCGGGTGGTCCAGTTCGCGATATTCGTCGGGCGGTGAACGCCACCGCATGACGATCGGGTAGAGCAGATCCCGAGCGCCCGGGCGCGGTTGACTACTTGGGCGGCGAGGTCCCCGCTGGGTGGCTACTTGTGCCGGGGTGAACGGGTCCGGTGCCCCGGTAGCCGCCGCGGTGGCCGGCTGGCCGGTGCGGAACAGGCGCCCCAAAGCACAAGATCATGACGTGGATCAGGCCGGCGGCCGCGGCGGTGACCGGCGCGCCGGAACGCGTGGGGCGACTCGTCCAGATCCACTTCCGGGAGCCACCGGCCCCATGGAGGCTGGTCCCGGCCATGACGTCCGTCCCGGTGGACCGGAATCGCGCTCTGGCCACATCGATGTGACCGCCAGCGTCGACGGTTGACGTCAGGAGGCTGGCTTGACGGCCGCGTCGACGTTGAGGGCTGGTCCTTCGGGTAGGAGCGCGACGAGTGCGGCGGGCATCCGGCGGGATGTCGTCTCCTGGTAACCCAGCCTGGCGGCGGTATCCGGGGTGGCGATCGGGTAACGTAGCCCTCCTGCGACAACACTGATCGTGCCGCTGCCGATCGGAGCACCAGGCGCGGCGGCGGCCTCGACGAGGACACCGCGGCCGAGGGGCACACTGACATAGTCGGCGGCTGGCGTCCCGACCCCGGCGTTGGCTGATCCCGGGGCGAGTGCGGCGGCGACATTGCTGGGTAGGCCTGGATCGACGCGCACCGCGGTGACCTCGGTGGTGGCGTCGGTGATCGTCACGCAGGCCGACCGGGCTGGGGTCACGAGGGTGGGGACGGTTCTGGGGAGCAGATCCTGGCCGTTGAGGTCGCTGCCGGTGGTCTTGGCTTGTGGCAGCTTCACGAGCGCCGCGGTGGTGAGGACGACTGTCGGGTTGATCGGGTCGACGGCGAGGAGCTTGGCCTGGACTTCCGAGATGTACTGAAAGCCGTCGCGACGGGCGACGGCCCACTGCATCGTGGTGCCGCCGGTCACCTGGTAGAGCTGGCCGACTGGTTTGCCGAGCACGTCGGAATGGGTGCCGTGATCCTCGAGGTGTGGGGCCTCGACGTCGGGACCGGCCGGCACGGCGTTGATCCAGGCCGCGGCGACGCGGTATGGCTCCCGGCCACCCCATCCGAAGGCCGCGTGCACGACGGGTCGTTCACGGATCAGGAACCGGTGTCCGCCGAAGATGAGGTACTCGTTGCCGGACGGATCCTCGACCAGCAGTGCCTCACCGGTGGCTCCAACCGGCGGGGTGACGAGGCTGTGGCCCGAGGCGAGGGCGGACCCGACGATCACCAGCGACTTCGGGTCGGCGCCGGCGCTGGACCGCGTACACAGGTGCCACGGCTCTTTGATGAGATCGGCCGGTGCGGGCAACGCGTTCGGCGCATCGGGGATGCCCATGGCCGCACCGACCTGGACTCCGTCGTCGTGTTGCCGTTTCGCCAGGTTGGCCCGGTGGATGGTCACCGTCTTGGCGGGGCCCTGCGCCGACCCGGCGATGAGTAGACCGGACGCGTAGTTCAGAACGGGATGGAGCTTGCCGTCCGGCTTGTAGTAAACATACTGCGCGCCGCTCTCCTGCTCGATGAAGACCGTGTTCTCGACCCGGAGGTCCTTGACGGCAGACGTGCCGGACAACTTCGCGTAGAGGTACATGCCGCCGAGTGCGATCACCGCGACGAGCGCACTGACCACGGTGGTGCTGCCGACCCGGCGAAACGGCGACCGTTCGGGATCCGGATCATGGGTGACCAGGGCCGCGACCACCCGCTCCATGCCGTACTGATGTGCGTGTAACTGGTCCTGCCGTGATCCCACAGTGTCCTCCCCGGTACGACGCGCGCATCGCCGCCTACGCCATCGACAGAGTAGTGGCACACGATCACCGCGTGATGCCCCACGCGGTGAAGGCGGACCGGGTGCCGAGGTCGAGACAGGTTCGCCAGCACCGTCGATGTCGGCGTGGTCGACCGGCAAGCGAGGCGGCGAAGGCAATCTTGGGAAATATCGCCGGATGCCTATGTCGTGGTGGATCTGCGTATGACACTGGATGTCGTGAAAGGAGTTCTGGTGGCAGACCGGTGGATTACAGGCTGGATAGTGCTTCCCGACGCGCGGCCTTCGACGGCGGGGCCGCTTGCGCACCGCCCCGATCCCGATGACCAGGACCGCGTGATGTGCCGGCGGACGCTGGAGCCGCCAACAGCTCACCTGCCCGCTCGCCCACTCGACGTCAACGAATGCGGCCGGTGCGCGATGGCCGTCGGTCGCGCCCGTAGGAGGGTCCGCAAGCTGGTCCGCAAGGCCACGTCACGTACCGCTGCTTTACCCCGTCAGCGCACCAGCGGGGTGCTCGATCCCCAGGCCACGGACCGCCCGGATCAAGCTGGTCCGGTGATTACCCCGCCGAGCTGATACGGGCCGCTGTCCCGCTCATCCACGGCTGCGACGATAGATCATCCTCCCTGTCTGGCGTTCTCCCTGTCTGGCGTCAGTGGCCCGTTCGTGAACGCGTCACCGTGACGCCCAGCCGGCTGATGGCCTCGTCGAGGGTGAAACGGGTGCCCTCGGAGAAGGCAGTGGTGTAGGCCGCGTCACCGAGGGCCTGCCGGGCGTCGCGGTCGCACTCCGCGTGGCGGGCCGCGAAGGGTCCCAACTCGGCCAGCGTGGTGCCTTGGCGGCGTTTGATGGCCTGGCCGGCGCCGAGCAGCCGGGCGGCGTGGTGGTGGTGCCCGGCGCTGCTCGCGGTCCAGGCCAGGATGGCCAGGCCGACCCCGGCGCCCCAGGAGTCCTGCACCAATCGGATGACCGGCAGCGCCTGGTGCACCAGCGCCACCGCCTGTTCCTGGTCGCCCTGCTGCCAGCGCACCAGGCCCAGGATGGTCAGTGCCCAGGACGTCGTCCACTCGGCGCCGTGGGTCTGGGCCAGCGCCCGACACTGCTCGGCGTAGCCAGCCGCGCAGGGGTCACCGGCGAACGCGCCGATCACGGCCGCCTGTAGCGAGGCCGTGCAGACACGCCACAGGTTGCCGACGTCCCGGGCGTCGTTCAGTGCCTGCTTGGCTAGGGCGAGCCCACGCGCAAGGTCCGGCGGCTGCCCGAGCAGCGCGACCTGGCCGAGGTCGTGGGTGACCGCGGCGCGGGACTGTGGATCACCGAGCCGAACGGCGAGGTCCTGTGCCTCGCACAGCATCCGCGCGCTGCCCTCGATGTCACCCAGCAGCAGGGTCAGGTAGCCGGCCTCGGCCAGTGCGACGGCCCGCATCGGGGTTGGCCGAGGGTCCAGGGCCAACGCTCGAGTCAGCCAACGCCGCCCCTCCCGATGCAAGCCGGTGCTGTACCAGAGGTCCCGTACCGCCACCGCGATCTGCAACGCGGTCTGCGCCCCACCCGGCTCCATCAGGCCGGACTCCATCGCCTGACGCAGATTCGGCAGCTCGCGCCGCAGCCGCAGCACCCATGGCACCTCCCGGGGCGAGATCCGGTCGGCCTCGGCTTGCCGCGCCAGCCCCCGGTAGTAGTCGCGGTGTCGGGTCTGCACCACCACCTGCTGCCCGGCCGCGATCAGTCGCTGCTGCCCGTACTGGCGCACCGTGTCCAACAGGCCGTACCGCGCCGCTTCCCCGGCCTCGGGCTCCCGGGTGAGGATGGACTTGTCCATCAACCCGACCACCAGCTCCAACACCTCACCCCGGTCGATGCCATCCCCGGCGCCCACCGCCTCGGCGGCCTGTAGGTCGAAGCCGGCGGCGAACACCGACACCCGCGCCCACAACGCCTGCTCCTGCGGCGAACACAATCCGTGGCTCCAGTCCAGGGTGGCCCGCAACGTCCGCTGTCGGGCCGGCGCCCCCGGTGGTCCCGTCGTCAACAACGCGAACCGGTCGGCCAACCGGGCCAGGATCTGCTCGACCGTCAACACCCGCAGCCGCGCCGTGGCCAACTCGATCGCCAACGGGATCCCATCCAGCCGGTGGCACAGCGCGGCCACGACCAGCCGGTTCGCCGGGGTCACCGCGAACGTCGGGATCACCGCCCGGGCCCGTTCGGCGAACAGCCGCACCGCCTCGAACTCGTTCAGGTCACCCGGCGGCAGCGACCCTGGGTCCGGCGTGGCCAGCGGCGCCACGGCCACTACGCGCTCGCCGCCAATCCGCAGCGCATCCCGGCTGGTCGCCAACACCCGCACCCCCGGCGCCGCCGCCAACAACGTACCCACTAACCGGGCACACGCGTCGACGACATGTTCGCAGCCGTCCAGCACCAGCAGCAGCCGCTTGTCCCGCAGATAGCCCACCAATGCCGCTTGCGCCGAGCTCGCCGACCGGTCCGCCACCCCGAACACGCTGGCCACCGCAGAGGCCACCAGCTGTGGATCGGCCACCGCGGCCAGCTCGACCAGCCAGACGCCGTCGCAGAACCCCCGCACATACCCGGCCACTCGCACCGCCAGCCGAGTCTTGCCCACCCCGCCAACCCCGGTCAACGTCACCAGGCGGTAGCGCCGCAGCAGCCGGCGGACCTGCGCCACTTCACGGTGGCGTCCCACGAAGCTACTCAGCGGGGCCGGCAGATTACCGCGAGGCGATCGCCTACTCACGTGCCGCACGCTATGTCGGGCCGGCCGTCCGTATCAACCCATCGGGCCCCGTGCCGTAGGGCCCCGCGCTGGTGGCCGCGTCCTCGGCACAACCGCGTTCGCCACCCAGTGCGCGATCTGCGCGGCGGCGACGGCCGCCGGCGGCGTGCGAGCGGGGAGCCGGGTAGGTCAGGCCGACGCCGGGGCATCAGGAGTCCTGCTCAGTGGACCGCTCCGAGGCCAAGGCTGCTACCTGGGCACGATTGGTGAAGCCGAGCTTGGTCAGGATGTGCTCGACGTGGGTTTCGGCGGTGCGCTGGGAGATCGCCAAGGCGGCGGCGATGTCCTTGTTGCTCAGCCCGCGGGCGATGAGGTCGGCGACCTGCTGTTCGCGGCGGGTCAGCCGCGCGGTGGTGTCCGCGTGCGGTGCCGGCGCGGGTTGCCGCGGCTCCTCGATGGCGTAGGCGATCGCTTCCTCGTACGTCAGGACCTGACCGTCGTGGAACGCCTCGGCGAGGGCGACGTCGCCGAGGGCGCCGCGGATCTGCCGCTCACAGGTGGTGTGGTGGCCGATGAGATGACCGAATGTAGTGATGGGCGTGCCGCCCTCAGCCAGGAGCGCGTCGGCGGCGCCCAATAGGGTTGCCGCTCGCCGGTGTTGTTGTTCGTCGGCCGCGATCCAGGCCAGTACCTCCAGGCACAGCGCGGTGCCGTACCGGTCCTCCGATCCCCAGGCCCGTTTCAGTCGCAGGCTTTGCAGTTCCTGCGCGGTGCCCTGATGAAGATCTCCCCGAAGCCAGGCGATGAGGCCACCCAGAAACAGCGCGTACGACTGGTGAAGACGTTCGCCGCGGGGCTCGACGATCCCGAGCACCTCCCGCTGACAGGCGATGGCCCGCTCGTAGTCACCGTTCAGCCCGGCTGCCACCCCTAGCGTGATCAGTACGGTCAGGTACAGGTCCGGGTCCGGGTCTTCGGACAAGGTCGTCCGAGCCCTGTTGAGGGTTTCCACCGCGACGGGCAGATCGTTGGCGAATAGCGGACCCAGCCCACGGAGGTACGCGGCGTGGGCGAGTTCGGTGCTGGCGTCCAGGCGCCGAGCCAGGTCCTGGCCCTCGTCCAGCAGCCGCGCCGCGGCGGTGGCGTCGCCCTGCGTGGCCGCGAGGAAGCTGCTAACCAGCAGCGCCTGGGCGCGCAACGCCGACGCGGTGCGCACTTGGGCGAGCGCCCGGTCCAGCCAGCGCCGCCCCTCACCGAAGACGCCCCGGGCGGGCCAGTAGAACCCTGGCAGGGACACCGAGAGGCGTAGCGCGTTCTCGGCCTCGCCAGGCTCGGTCAGGCAGAAGTCCACGGCGGTGCGCAGGTTGGGGTGTTCCCGGGTAAGTCGGGCCATCCAGTACGGCTGCCGGTCACTGACCCACTCGGCGCGGGCGCTGGCAAGCAACCGGTAGTACCAGTCGCGGTGCCTGCGGCGCAGCGCGAGGCTTTCGCCGGCCTCGTGTAGTTTGTCCTGACCGTAGTCGCGGATCGTCTCCAACATCAGATACCGGGTGTGGCCGGCGCGGCCGGCGCGGACCAGGATCGATTTGTCCACCAGGCCGGTCACCAGATCCACAAGGTCCGCCTCGGGCAGGTGCTGGTCGGCGCAGATACCCTCGACCGCGTCCACCTCGAAGCCGCCGGCGAACACCGACAGCCGCGCCCATAGCCGGCGTTCCGGCTCAGCGCACAGATCGAAGGACCAGTCCACACAGGCCCGCAGCGTCTGCTGCCGCCGCGGCGCGGCGCGACTGCCCCGGCTCAACAGGGTGAACCGGTCGGTCAGCCGGTCCAAGATCTGTTGCGGTGTCAACACCCGTACCCAGGGGGCGGCCAGCTCGATCGCCAACGGCAGCCCGTCCAGGCGGTGACACAGCTCGGCCACCGCGACGTGGTTCACTTTGGTCAGGCTGAACTCGGCTACCACCTCCTCCGCGCGGGTCAGGAACAGTGCCACCGACTCGCACCGGCCGAGCTCCGCCAGACCCGGCAGGTGACCCGGGCCAGGGCCCGGCAGCGGCGGCACCAGGAAAGTGGTCTCACCCGCGATGGCGAGGGGTTCTCGGCTGGTGGCCAACACCCGCAGCCGAGGGCAGCCGCGCGAAAGCGCCTCGGCGAGGATCGCGCTGGCCGGCAGTAGATGCTCGCAGTTGTCCAGGACCAGCAACAGGCGCCGGTCGGCGAGTCGCTCGACTAGCATCCGCAGCGCGGGCCCGCCGCCCTGCTCGCGTAGCCTGAGGACGTCCGCCACCAGATACGCCAGCACGTTGGGGTCCTGGGTATTGTGGGGGAGCTGCCCCGGCTCGTGCAGCTGGGTCAGGTCGACGAACCACGCACCGTCCGCAAACGCTCGCCGCACGTCCGCCGCGACCCGTAGGGCCAGCCGGGTCTTGCCCGTCCCGCCCACTCCGGTCAAGGTCACCAACCGCGACTCGGTCAGCAGCCCCTTGACCTCGTCCGGCTCCCGACGGCGGCCGACAAAGCTGGTCAGCTCGGCGGGCAGGTTCCCGATAGTGGCTCGACCAGGCGGTGGCATCAGGTTTTCCCTCCGGCGGCCGGCACGGGCCGCGCTCAAGCGATCACTCCTGTCCAGCGGCGCGTTCACGTCGGCGCTCATCGCGGGGGCCTCCCGGTCCGTGGTGGCTTGTCAGGACGGTACGCCGACGCGATCAGCGGGCGGAGACTGGCACGCCGGGTGGCCGGACCACGAGGCAGGCGTCCGCGAGGTCGGGATGGGCTCGCCAGCTGCGGACGTGCGATCCCCATTCAGTGCGGACGCGCAGTCCCCATACAGTGGGAATGTGTCCGACGACGGAAACCGGCCCGCTCGGGTCAATGACATACACGAACTTGCTTTGGCCATGCCACACGTCACCGTCGAGTACGGGACCCACGACAATCCGGTCTACCAGGTGGGTGGCAGGTCGTTCCTCTTCTTCCGCAACCCGCGACCGGACGCGGTCGACCCCATCACTGGTGAGCGCTATCCGGATGTGATCGTCTTCTGGGTAGCATCCGAGGCCGACAAACAGGTTCTGGTACAGGATGAGGCGGCACCGTTCTTCACCACCGCGCACTTCGACGGCCATCCATCCGTCCTGGTCCGGGCGAGTCGAATCGGCGAGCTGACCCGCGAGGAACTGGCCGAGGTAATCCAGGACGCGTGGCTGTCCCGCGCATCAGCGCGCCGAGCGGCAGGTTGGTTGAAGGAGTACCCGCCGCCCGACGGGTCGACTCGAAGGTGAGTGGAAGGCGGTCCTTGACAACGAACAACCGATCGGTTGTATATTAAGTCCCGTGACCGAGCAAAGCGCCGACCGGGCGGACGCCCTGTTCCACGCGCTCGCTGACCGCACCCGGCGCGACATCCTGCGCCGCGTGCTAGCCGGAGAGCAGTCGGTATCGGCGCTCGCGGCGAAGTACGACATGAGCTTCGCCGCGGTACAAAAACACGTCGCCGTGCTGGAGAAGGCAGGTCTACTCACCAAGCGACGCAGCGGTCGCGAGCAATTGGCCAGCGGCGACGTGAAGGCGGTGCGGTCGGTGGCGTCCATGCTCACCGAGCTCGAACAGCTCTGGCGTGGCCGCATCGCACGCATCGACGCACTCATCGCATCCGAGCCCATCAGGAGGACCGAATCATGCCAGTGACCAACGTCCAGCAGGACCTCGACAACCTGACCCTGACCATCACTGCGGAATTCGCCGCACCGGTACAGCGGATCTGGCAGATCTACGCCGACCCTCGCCAACTGGAAAGGGTGTGGGGACCGCCGACCTACCCGGCGACGTTCGTCAATCACGACCTCACGCCCGGTGGTCGCGTGACCTACTACATGACCGGTCCCGAGGGTGACAAGCACGCCGGATACTGGCAGGTCACCAGCGTTGACGAGCCAACGAGCCTCTCCTTCGACGACGGCTTCGCCGACCTCGACTTCAACCCCACACCGGGCCTGCCGGTTTCGAGCAACGTTTTCACCTTTACCGAGCACAATGGCGGCACACGCGCGACCTACGTGAGCAGGTACGACTCCGCCGAGGCGCTCAAGCAGGTGCTGGACATGGGCATCGTGGAGGGCGCCACCGCGTCGATCAATCAGATCGACGACCTGGTCGCATCCTGATCGTCAGGAGACCGGGGTTCGCCGCGGCCCCGGTCTCCTGACGACGGTTGCCAGTTGACGTTTGGCGGGAGGAGTCACCCTCTAGCGAACCCGCCCACACCGAGTCGCCACCGCCCACACCGAGCGGTGGTCCGGGCGCGTGTCACCGTGCCTGGACCACCGCTGGTCGTATTGAACCGGGCCATCTACCGGCGGGTGATGTCCGACTCCTGGTAGACGCAGTGGACTCCGTCGGGGTCTTGGCCGAGCTTGGTCGGCTCGCTGCCCTTGGGGACACCCTTGAACTTCTGACAGACCGTGGTGCCGCCGAAGAGCGTGATCCGGCTCAACCGGGCGGTGTCACCAAAGTTCGAGTTGATACCCGCCAACACCTTCACCGACCGGACCATGACGTTGTCGATCACCACATGCCGCTGGAAATCGGGGGAGCAGTTGCCGCAGGAGCGGTATAGCTTGCCGACGTTCTCGGCGTAGAACCCACTGATGTGCACCGTGCCGGGGCCGTTGTGCTGGAACAGTTTGTCGGTCGCCGAACGGGCACCGCCGCCGATAACGTAGTAATTCGAGCCATCGCGGAATGTCGCGCCGTCCTCACCCACGTCCTCCCACCAGACGTTCTCGATGGTGCAGTCGCCGTTGCAGTGGATGCCGTCACCGGCCGGGGCGCCCAGGATCACGTTTTTGATGACCGCGCCGGGAGCCAACTCGAAGACGGCGTCCTGGCTTTCCCCCTGGCCACCGTCGCCGATGCAGCAGAAGCGCTGCATCTTGCCATCAAACTCCCCGGACACCTTAATCGTGCCGTCCTTCACCGACGCCTGTCCGGAGGGCGTGGGCCAGTTGCCTGTCGGGGGCTTGTCTGTCGGGGGCTTTCCGATTGGGGGCTTGTCTGTCGGGGGCTTGTCTGTCGGGGGTATTCCGATCGGGGGCTTCCCTGGCGGGAGCTTCCCTGTCGGCGGCTGGGAAGTCGACGGCACATTGGGGGGCCCGGGGTTCCCAGCGCCGTCGCGCACAGTCACATCGTCAAAGCTCGCGGACGAAAGGCTGGTCTGCAAACCGATCCGCCCACCGGCGAGCGAGGAGTTGGTGGCGGTGGCGATGGTGGCACCGTCGACGGCGCCGCTGATGGTGGAACCGTTCACTCTCAGCGAGAGGGTGTACCAGGTGCCGGCGGAGACACCGCACGTCGCGCTACCCAGCACGGTTACGGTACCGCTGTTGACCACCTGTAGCTCGATCCGGTTACCCGGCAGCAGGGCGAGGCGGTAGAAGCTCGTCACACTCTTGGCGCGGGCCAACAGGCCGACGTAACCGCCCGCCCCCAGACTCAGCGGCTTGACCTTGGCCTCGACGGTGTAGTCGACCGAACCCTTGTCGCCGGCAAAGACCCGAGCGTTGTCGGAAATCGCCTTCGACTGCTGTAACGCCTTCGACCCGTCGGTCACTACCGACCAGGCCCCGCCGGACTTGGACCAGCCGCTGAAGTCGCCATCTTCGAAGTTGTCGTCGAATGGTGTGTTGGCGAAGGCAAGCTGGCCGACACCGAACGCCGTGGCAGTGAGCGCCGCGGCCGCGGCGGCGGCCAGCGGCCACCGCCATGATCTTGGGTGCGAACGGTCTCGCGATCCCACAGGAGCCTCCTCTAACAAGAAGTCACGCGGATCTCGCCGCGTGGACCGGTGACGCGTGCGAATCCGGGAGCAGCGATGTGGATGGGCTTGGCAACCGGCTACGTACACCTGCGGTTGACGAGCCCAGCGCGGCGAGGGGGAACATTACGAGATCATCAGCGAAGACGGCAGGCATCGATCAGTACTTAATGAAGACTTATGTAGATCATCAATGAACGGCCACGGGGCGAAATCTCCGGAGGGTGCGGTAGCTGATCGCGTACTCACGGTGTAGCCCCGTACCGTCCACATCAGGGCCCTCGGGGTGGATCCGCTGGGCAGGCGACGTCCGCGTCTCGTCCGCCGATCTTGGACACGTCAGGCGAACAGGCGCCGTCGGGTAGGTGATCCGGTTGCGGCCACGACGATCATCCGGCCGCCCAGCGTGGTAGGCGGCGTCCACTTCCGAAGGGGGCGATGCTTGTCGGACCGGACGCATGGAAACACGGTCAGGCGCCTGACCAGGACGGATCCGTCTTCTGGGGAGCCCAGACAATGATCGACTTGACAGCAGGTCACCAGTTGTCCGGGGTCCAGCCGCGCCGGAGCCAATAAGCCCGGAGGTCGTGGGTCCGCGCGAACCTTAAGTCCAACCGGGTTCCTCGCGGCGTGGTGAGCTGGTGTCCAGGCATGCCGATCGGGTTGCGGTCGGTGACGGCGCCAGCACAATGTACAAGTTCTTTCGTGGGCGAAACTTTTTCATTTCGTGGGCGAAGCTTCGCCGCAGGACCCCAACGTTCCATAACCGCGCCGGCCCGGGGTAGGCCGGGGGCGGGACGGGATCTCGACGTTTGTCCACACCGCCTACCGGTAGTCGTTGGACAACTACACCGTCGTAGGGCATGGGACGAGGGGGTCACTCCGGCCGGAGTGACCCACCTGTAACGTGTCGTGCTCGGGTGCTCGGGTGCTCGGGTGCTGGTGGCGGGGAAGTCAGACGTGCCCGGTGCCGGCGCCCGCCAGTACCGTCGCCTTGATCGTGTTCGGATCGTCGACCTTGTAGGGGTAGTAAACGCTCGGTTCCTGTACGGTGCCCCCGGTGCTGCCGGGGAAGCTCTCCCCGATGAACACGTTGTCGCGCATTCCGTTCACCTTGATGATCAAGGATTCGGGACGCGCTATCGCGGCGAGGAAGTCCATGGTGTTACTGACCGTCACCGTCGCACCTCCGCAGCCGCCGGTGGTGGTGCCGTTCTGACCCCAGGCGTTGATCGAGGCGAATCCGATGATGACCGGCCGGGTGCCGCAGTCGCTCGCCGGCGGAGCGGTGGTCGTGGTTGGATCCCCAGTCGGCGTGGGCCTCGGATCGGCGTGGGGCTCGGGTCGGCGTGGGCCTCGGGGGTCGCCGTCCGCTGTTGGGGTGCTGTCGGCGGCTATGTCATCGAATTCCGCGCTGGCGTACGAGGACGGTGGTGGTGGCGACGACGAGACCCACGTGGCTGCGGCGGCGCTACGCCGCGGAACTGGAGCGAAACGACATTCGAGTGCCTCCCTCGTCGTGGCGTGGGCAGTCCACGCTGTGGAGTGCCAGGAAAGCGCTCGCCTCAAACCGTAGCCACGACATCCATGCCCGCCAATCTCTTGACGTGACCCGCGTCGGCTCTGCCTCGTCGTCGCCGCGACCGCGCTGCCGGCCTACGAAGTACTCGGTCCCTGACCTACTCGCCCACGGATGCGCAGATGCTGACGTACGTGATGAATGTTCGCCTGAAATGTCAGGAGGCCCTGCGCTCCGCCGACTCCGTCCCGGCGCAACTCCAACGGAGGTGTTTCGGTCGTGTTGAGGCCGGGGATCGTAGTGACCGCCGCCGTGATGTCAAGGTCACGCAGCAGCGCAGTGGTGCGAGGGTCGTAGTCGTGGACCGTTCCGTTGGGATAGGCGAACAAGTCACAAGGCCGACCAGTGAGGTTGCTCGTGACGCGGACGCTCCTTTGAATTTCACGGCGCGCCCGATCCGGGCCCACCCTGGTAAGAATCGCGTGCGTATCGGTGTGCGCGCCGAACTCGATGAGCCCGGAATCGGCCATGCGCCGAATCGACGCGACATTCAACACCCGCCAATGATCATCGTCGGCCGCCGAGCCGCCCGGCGACTGGCCCAGCGTCGCCTCGATCACCTCGACCTCACGAACCACGTCATTAGGATGGAGTTGCTTCAGCCGCTCCTGGAGGCGCGCCGACGCGGCACGCTTCGCGGACGCGCCGCGCAGACCGTACCGATGCCCCTGCCAGAGCAGCGCCTCTCGGTCGGTGCGCGACAGGGCCTGGACGACCCGGCAGAACCAGATCGTTTCGTTGGTGCCCACGAAGCCGGTATTCAGGAAGACCGTGGCCGGGAGCGCCAAACCACGCAGGATGGGGAACGCCACGTCATGGACGTTCTGAAAGCCGTCGTCGAAGGTGATCACCGCGGTCGGCCGGGTGACGGAACCATCGTGCAGGCGGGTCACGGCGTCCGAGAGCGAAAGCACATCGAAGTGAGCCTTCACATACCGCATCTGCCGGACGAAGTTGGGCTCTGGAAGCAGACACCAGTCGGTGACGACGGGCCGGCTTCGGGCCACCGCGTGGTACATCAGGATGGTCACCCCATGACGTTCCCGCGAGCGTTCCAGCCGTCGCGGTAGATATCCGGACGCCGACGTACGCCAGCGTGCGGTACGTGGCTCAGCCACGCGGTCCTCCCATGCGGACTGGGCATGCGCTCCCGCCCGACCGGACTTCATCGCGTTCACCTCTTGGAAGCCCGGGCCGGCACGATGCGCACCACCGAGACCAGTTGCGAGAGCGTAGGAACCAGATCACGTCCGGACCGTCCGAAAGTCCGCGCGAAGATGGCGCCGGCGGTAGCGCCCCCGATGAGGTACGCCACCGTCGAGGCGACGGCGGAACCGGCGGCGCCGAACCGTGGGATCAGGGTGACGTACATCGCTACCGCCGCGCTGAAGGCGCAGGCACTCGCCGCTGACTCGAGCCAGGGCCGGCCCCGCGCGGTCAACGCGCTACCCAGGATCTTCAGGGTCGCGATGCCCAAGGCCCCCGGGATCAGCAGCCGGAGCAGGGGTACGGAGTCGCGGAACTCTGGGCCAAAGACGCCGATGCAGAGCACCGGAGCCGCCAGGTAGAAGGCGCCACCCATCAACACGGTGGCCAGGACGGCGACGGTGCATCCCCACGCGGCCAACCGGCTGCCCCTGTCGTCGGTTGCCTTGGCGATGGTCGGACGTATCGCTAGTGACACCGCTTGGGGTAGCAGGAACAGCCCCTCGAACCAGGCGACCGCGACGCTGTAGATCCCGAGCTGGTGCGGACCGGCGATCGCGCCGAGGATCCAACTGTCGATCCGGTACGTGGCGCTGTTGGTCAGGCCCGCTCCATGGGCTCTGACAGCAAAGGACAGTATGTGCCGCAGCAGACCGCGATTCGGCGCGCGTATGGAGCCCAGCCGCCGGGCGAGGTAGGCGCCTAGCATCAGCACCGACAGGACTTGCGCGCCCGTCCACCCGAACACCGCGTTGCGGGACGTGAGAAGGCCCAGCCCGGCGAGGGCGGTGTTGAAGGCGACCCCCAGGGCCGAGACGATGAGCGCCATGTTCGCCGCCCCGACGGCGGCTGCCGCCCGGACCAGATACGAGAAGTATGTTTGCAGGATCAAGACGGGAATTGCCACGAGCGTAGCCGCGAGTGCGGGTCCGTCCACGTCCAGTCGCAGGAACGGCACGTAGTTCACCGCGACGTAGGCGGTCGCGGCCCCGGCCGCGCCCAGGACTGCGGCCAGGGCGACCGCACTTCCGGCGAGTTCGGGCCGGTCTCGTGGATCAGTCGCCGCCCGATTCGCCATCGCCTCGTGGGCGCTCATGGCGAAGCAGTACGCGGTGAGCCAGGCGACAGCGGTGAGAAACGCGACATCCCCGCGCCCAGCCGGCCCCAGTGTCCGGGCGATGACGAGCACGTTGGCGAGAGACAGCACGGATACGGCGATCTGTGCGCCGTAGGTGGTGGCCGTGGCCCGGCCGAGCACGGATCGCTCCGATGCCCGTGTCCCGGTGGTTTCGTCGGGTGTCATGTCTTCGACCGGGCGCGAGCGACGGCGAGCAACACCGGTCCGAGGGCGAAAAGCGTCCAGAACTCGTAGGCCCGGCCCATCGATATGAAGGTCGCCGCGCCCACGAAGGAGGCGAGTGCGACGACGACGACACGGCTCAGTTCGGCGAGGCGAGATTCGCACATGCGGTCGTACAGTGTCGCGGCGCGTAAAAAGCACCACACGCACGCGCCCAAAATGGCCAGGAAGAGGATTAGCCCGACGATCCCGGTCTCGGCCCAGAGCTGGAGGTAGGTGTTATGTACCACCCTCCGGTCCTCGGCGAGAGCGCGCGCGTCCAGCACCGGTCCGATGTCGAGCGCGAGCGCGGCTTCGCGGTTTGGGAAGTTGCCGAGACCTACCCCCGCGACCGGACTGTTGACAGCCAGGCGAGCCGCGGCTCGCCACAGGTCACTTCGGCCGGAGCCGCCGTCGTCCAGCACCAGCACTCGCGCCCAGAACCGCGGGAAGAGCTGGAACCACAGTCCCGTCGAGGCGAGGATCCCCAGCGCCGGCAACAGCAGGAGGCGGGCTTCGCGCCGAAATAGGATGAGCGCCACGGCACCGGCCAGGCCGATGGCGAGCAGACCGCCTCTGGAGCCGGTGCCGGCCGTGGCCGCGCCCAGCAACGGCAGCGCGAGCAGCAGGAACCCGCGAGCCCATGGCGAGCGCAGCACGCGCAGCAAACCGAGGGCGAGAATCATCCCGGCGACGAGTCGGGAGGCGAGGAAGTTAGGGTCCCCGGCACTGCCGGCGAGCCGGTCGCTCAACGTATCGGACGCGTTGACCAGGGCAACGTCCCGGACCTGGAAGGTGAGCAGGGCTGAGCTCGCGGCGACGACCGCGCCGACCACCCAGGCGGCGAGGATGACCAGGATGTCACCAACACCGGTCAGCCCGGTCATGAGCATGAGGAGTACTTCGAACGCGAGGACCCACCGCCAAAGTTCGTCGAGCGCTGCCGCTGAGTCCCGAGCCCACGCCAGGGACACGGCGAGCCACACCGCGAGCGCGAGTACGGCGAACACCAGCAGGCGGAACTGGCTCAACCGAGCCAGAACCTCGCACCGGCGGGCGAGTGCGTCGGTCATCCACACGAGGCCGCATACGACGAATCCGGCCATCAGCAGGGCTTTGCCGCGAGTGTCGCCGGCGACCAGGAAGGAGGGGATCCAGAGCGCGACACCCCACACCAATCTGCGGAACGCGATCACCACGAAGCTCGCGCCCGCGACGGCGCCAACCGCCCACAGAGGCTGATACGCGAAGAACGCTCCCGCGAGAACCGCCACGGTGACGATGACGGCATGTGCACCGACAACCGCCCATGGCCGTGACGCCCAGCCGCGCGATGCGGGGGAATCGGCGTTCTTCCGGCGCCGTACGCTCTGCTTCACTACGCTCCGCCTCACTGTCACCGCAGCTTCACTGTCACCGCACGAAGCTGTTCCTAGGACTCTGTACGGCATCCCATGCCATGGCGATCGCGACCGCCAGCACCAGGCCGAACCCGAACGCCAAGAGGACGACGAACGGGGCCGGGATCCCGGCGCGCGCCGTGGGTATCGGTGCCGTTTCGGCGAGCGAGACGGTGGGGTCGCCGGTGCTGGCCAGCAGGTTGAGTCGTGCCAGCTGGGCCACCTCCGTGTCGGTGGGGGCGTGGGCCGGACCGATCGAGCTCGTAACTGACTGGGCGAGGCGGGCCGCCTGCGCCTTGACATCCTCGTTCCGCAGGTCGAGCGCGCTCTGGGCGAAGGTGTCGGCGAGCAGCGTGGCCGCGAGCGGGGTGCCGGCGTCGGCGATGACGCTGACGATGTAGCTTTGTCCGCGCGGTTCGATGGTCACCGCCTGCTCCACCGACGTAGCCGTGTACGGGCTACCGAGCCTCTCGGCCGTTCGAACGGCGGCGGCGTGCGTGTCCAACAGGGCAACCGCCGTCTGTACCGTTCGTGTGGGTTCCGATCCGCTGATGAGTTTCAGCCCGTTCAGCGTGGGGTCTGGCGCGGCCGGTGTCACCAAGACCTGGGCGGAGGACTGGTAGTGGGGTGGGCCGAGCAGGATGTACGCCACGCTACCCGCCACACACGCCACCGTGACCAGGACCAACAATGTCCAGCGCCGAGCGATGACGCTCCACAACTGGCGGTGGACGACTGGCCGGACCGCCTGGTCCGGCACGCGGCTCAGGTACGTCGATGGTCCTTCGGTACGGGGTGCCGGGATGACCCGGGACCGTGCGCTGTAGATCGCCGACCCACCCGACGGGCGCCCGTTAATCGCCACCCGTCCACGCACCGTTTCTCCGGCCGCGTAACCCCGAAGGTCCGGTTGCCGCTCGCCAGACGAAGCGGCCATGTCACTTCATTCCCGCCTGGATGGTAGCGATGGCGCTTTCCTGGTGCCCCCCTCTTTGGTGCGGCAGGCGCTTCAACGGATGGGTCGCCACCGTGCCGAGTGCGCGAAGCGGCGGACCGAATCGCAGGCATCCCCAGAGAAACCCGAATCCCCAGCTCAAGTGCATTGTGCCGAACACGGCCGGCAGCGCCCACACATCACGGGCGTTCACCTCACGCGCCTTTGCCAGGCTTACGGCCCCGGTGGCCAGCGCGTAAACGCCGACCACGGTCCGCGCGGTGGTTCGCACTCTGCTGGGGCCCACGACCGACAGGACCACTGAGGTCGCCAACGCCGGCGCGAAGATGTGCGAGCGCCGCATGCTTCCAGGGTGGAGATGAGTCGTCTGCACTCGCGATCGACCATAGGCCCAGTACTGCCTCGCAAGATCGGGCAACGTGTTCCGTGGCGCGTAGTGGGCCGCCATGTCCGACAGACATACGATATGGCCGCCACCCTCGCGGATGGTGGCGGCCAGTTCACCGTCCTCACCCGGCGCCACCTTTTCGTTCCAGCCACCTACCTCGACGAGCGTCGAGCGACGCCAGACACCGACGAAGCCTGAGTCGACCTCGACTTCACCGTCGACGGGACTGCGGAAGCGCGCCTCACCGACGCCGAACTTGGTGGTCAGTGCGGTAGCGATACGCCGTGACCAGCGTCCCGAGCCGCGCGCGAGTTGCGGGCCACTCACCGATGCCACATCGCCACGGGATATCCGAGCGATACCGGTGCTGATGTAGTTCGGCGGATAGACGCTGTGCGCGTCCACCCGCACGATGTAGTCACCGTTCGTCGCCGCGAGCCCGATGTTCAGTGCCGCGGGGGCGATCCGCTTGGGGTTGTCGAGCATCCGGATCCGTGGGTCGCCGGAAGCTAGATCGGAGAGAATCCGCCTCGTCCCGTCGGTCGAACCACCGTCGACGAAGACGAATTCGAGTGGCCCGTCGTAGTCCTGCGCCCGAAGGCTCTGGACCACTTCGCTGATGTACCCGCGTTCGTTCAGCACGGGTATCAGGACGGTGACACTGGGCTTCGGACTTTCCACGGGCGCAGTGCTTTCCGCGGGCGCAGTGCTTTCCGCGGGCGCAGTGCTTTCCGCGGGCGCAGTGCTTTCC
>JADMIO010835406.1_pt1 | contig 26807 bp, 22 predicted proteins | sample 8958161 | NCBI WGS metagenome assembly JADMIO01 (sample SAMN16585339, study PRJNA669376) | soil metagenome | isolation source: Crop rotation soil | place: USA: Cullars Rotation, Alabama | collected 2011
CTTTCCCGGTGATAATGCGTCGGCTGTCCGCTCAACAGAAAGTACGGATGATAGCCGACGAGAACGAAGTGGCCACCGCCGCGCAGCAATCGCGCGGTTTCATTGTAAAGTGGAGTGATGCTTTCGAGATGCTCGTCGGCCAGTGACTGAGTCACGAGATCGTAGGCGCGCGCCGGCAGGCCGGTGTCGCCGACATCGGCGATGCGCAACGTGCGATAGATATTTCGCTCACGCGCGCGATCGAGCATCTCGGGCGTGAGATCGACGCCGTCGATTTCCCTCACACCGTGGGCGCGCAGCCAGGCGCCGATGCGGCCGGTGCCACAGGCGAGATCGACGGCAGTACTCACCGCATTCCACGCCACCGTCTCGACGCGATCGAGCAGCGCGATGTCCATCTCGTCGTGAACGGTCTGCTCATAGTGCGCAGACCAATCACCATAGCCATCCGTGACCGATACGGTGGGATAGCGACGATTGTCGTAGCGCGAGAAGTCGAGCGTCATGTAAGGAATCTACGCGAGGTAGGTCAGATCTTTCTCGTAGCGCCAGACCTCGAGGGTCATTTCGCCGTTAATGGTCTGGAACCGGCCAGGCATATTGCCAACTTTGCGCCAGCCCTGCTTCTCGTAGAACCGCGCCGCACGATCATTTCCAATTGCGCACGCAAGCCACGCCGTTCTGAAGCCGTAATCCGCCAGTCGCTCCTCTGCGTCGGCGATAAGCGCTGCGGCGACTCCGGTACCGCGCGCTGAGGAAGCCACGAACAGCTGGTGGAGCTCATCGTCCTTCACCATCGCAAAGCCGACCGGATTACCGGGATCCCCGACCACGCGCAGCTCGTCGAGCGACGCTTTTATCCTGTCTCTAAAACTCGGCAGGGTGCGCGCGGCAGTGAGGTTGGCCGGCACAATCTGCTCGTGCGCATCGCGCCAGCTGTCAAACCACACCTTGGCGAGCTGATCGATATCGTCCGGCTCCGCGTCGCGTACGATGATGCGTTCTGTCACGGCAGCTGAATCGAAAGAGCGTGTCTGAAAATGTTGAGCGGATCCCAGCGCGCCTTCACCCGCTGCAATCGCGGATAGTTGCTCTGATAGAAGAGCACGTGCCACGGTGTGCCCGACTTGTTCAGAGCGGGATCAACCAGATCGGTGTCCGGATGGTTGATGAACATTCCATCGTAACGGTCGCCCGGCAGGGGCACGCCGCCAGTGTCTGCAAAGAGATCGCGATAAAACGCGCGCACCCAGCGCAGATTCTCCACTTCCTCGCGCGGATGCAGCCAGCCCGCGTTGCAGGCGATATCAAAAATCGAGCTGCGCTGCGCCGATGCAGTTGCGTCGGGCGTCATCGAGTTCACATGCCCGCCGTAACTGGCGGATCCGAAGATGCCGCCCATCACGTCGAACTCAGTGCGATTCATATAGTCGTAGACGACTTCGCTCTGACGATCGCTGAGCGGCTTTCTGAGCATTGCGTCCTTGCCCTTGGTGCTGACACCGCCAGGTGGCATCGTGAAGAGATCAGGGAATGGATTCAGCGCAAAATCGAGCCAGGACATCTGCTTCACTTCGAGCGCGCTGGCGGTTTTAATCCCTTCGGCTAATGCGGACAAATACGCTTCGATCTGCTGATCTGCACGTGCTTCGTCGACTGTCAGGCCGCGCACAATGATCTTGCCGACCTGCCAGCGATGCGCGATCAGCACTGACCACAGCGAGATGTCGGGCGAGCGCGCGTCGCTATGCTTCTCGCCCCATTTACCGTGATTCCTGAGCAGTCGCACGAATGCTTGCTTGTCGATGTCGCTCCAGCTCCATTCTGCGTGAAAGGTGGTGATCGATTCCGGAGCGCGCGGGAGGAGCTTCGCCGGATCATTGCCCGTCGCGTTGGGTGATCGAAACCAGTAGCGGCTGACGATTCCGAAGTTGCCGGGCCCGCCGCCGGTGTGTGCCCACCACAGCTCGCGATTGGGATCGTCGGCGTCTCTGGTCGCGACAACCGTGACTGCTCGGCCGTTCTTGTCGATCGTTACCACTTCGACCGCATATAGATAATCCGCCGCCAGGCCGAGCACTCGGCAGAGAAATCCGAACGCGCCGCCACTGACGTGCCCGCCCATTCCGATGTTCTGGTATTCGCCGAGCGGGATGACGACGCGCCAGTTGTCGAAGAGGGCGCGATGCGTCTCGCCGACGGTGGCGCCAGCCTCGACTGCAATCGCCCGCATTTTCTCGTCGTAGTAGATGCGTTTCATTTGCGAGACGTCGACGATCACTTTGACGGCGGGATCGGAGACGAAATTCTCGAGGCAATGTCCGCCGCTTGTTGCGACGATCCGGAGCTTATTGTCTACCGCTTCCTGTACGGCGGCCTCGATCGCAGCGGTGGTATCCGCGCGCTGTACATAGTCGGGCCGAGCCGAGAATCGCTTGTTGAACTGCTTGTTGATGGTGGCGATATACTCCGGATGGCCGGGGCCGATGTGTTCCGGCGAGCTCACGCTTTCGCCGCCCTGATCGCCGCGATTCTCGATTTCACCAATCGCCTGATGAGTGAAACGGGAAGGGAATCCTCGAGCGGAAACTGCACTGTTCCCTTCGCCGTCTTGAATCCTTTTTGCGTCGCGAATTTGCGATCGGCGACGTTGAGCGGATACATGCTGAGGTGATTGGTCCAACCCGCGTACCACACGAGGATCTTGCCGTCATAGCGGAACGCCGGGATCTGATAGCTGAACGCATCGACGGCGCCGGGCGCCGCTTTGCGGATGGTGTCAGCGAGCTCCTTGAGTTTTCGCCGAGTTGCGGGCGCAAGCTTGGTGGTGTAGGCGCGGATCAGCGCGCGCGATTCTTTTTCGTTCGGTGCTTTGGATGTCGGCATTTGGCGATAGCTCCCGATTCGCGTTGTAGTGGTGCCCCAACGGAGCGACGAACTGGGAGCTTGAATATCGACAAATGCGGGCGAACTACCAATCCACGGCGAAGCCCGCATTTAAACGGGGCACTCGTTCCACCCCAATTCTGAGAGTGGGGTGCATTATCAGCTCACGCCTTCGATGCCGCTCATTTGCGCGCTCCGCCGCTTTCGGCGCGTCGCGTATACTGGAAATCCAGGTGCATGCGGACACGAGGATGAGCAGACTGCCAGACAGTGTGTTTGCGATGCGCTCCTGGCTGCCGCACGTCCATGACAAGAGACTACACTCTTCGCCGAGTAAGACTGGGCCGATCATTAATCCGGTAGCGGTAACCACCCACGTCGCGTAGCCGCGAAAGTATTCGCCGGTGTACGCATAGCCAGCTCCCGGAAGTATGGTGGCGAATACCCGTGCTTTGTGCGGATCCCGATAAGGTCGATCAAACGCCAGTAGATCTTTCTCGCCGGGCGTGCCATCCTGCGCGGTCGCGATACCTGCGCAGAGAACGAGGAGCGACACTGCCAAAACCTTTGCCATCGCATTCTCCCGTATGATTCTCTCGAGAGATGCGTTACTTCAGTTCAGCGACCTATACGTAAGCCGACGTAGTACTCCTGCGACGCAGGCGCAACAGTTGTGCGACGGCCAGTCCTGCCACGACCGGTAGGATTCGCCACGTGATTGTCCATGTTGTGACTGAAAATCGCTCGAAGTGCAGAAGCCAATTCAGGCCGGCCAGGATCAAAATAAAGACGGGCGTTGTGAGAGCTGCCATTACAACCACCGGTACAAATAACTGCGGCATCCGCAAATCGACCCATCGATCTCGAAGCGTCCACGCCGCTATTGCAAGTCCGACCGTAGGAAGTGCTCCTAGCGCTCCCAATATATCCCACGCGGTGAATTCCACGCGCGGGACTTGAGCGTGAAAATTATCGATCAAGAGGTTCAGGACCGTGCCGTTAAGTAGCACGGCCGCGACCGCGTACGCGATCACAATGAACGCTAGTTTCATCACGGCGGCCGTGGTTCGCCTCTCTGGCTTGAGGCCGTCCAAGGTCATACGCAATCGCTTGAAGTGTTTGTAAGCACCACCGACGTCTCGATCTGCCGCTCCGGAATGGTCCAATATTCCCGCAACAACCGGTCCTTCTCGACTGCGGTCACGAGCGAGAATCCATGCCGCTCATAAAACCGGATCGCCCACGTCGCGTCGGCCCACGTCCCGACCAGCATCGGCCGCGTCGCAATCTTCCGGAGATGCTTGATCAACTCGCCACCAATACCGCGCCCCTGCAAACCCGGCATCACGTACGCGTGCCGAATGAGATCGACATCGCGCACATTCTGAATCCCCATCACACCGACCAACTCGCCGTCGTTCGCATAACCCCAGAACACAACGCCCGACGCGATCTCCTCCTCGAGCTCCGACATCGGCATATACGGATCATGCCACCGATCCGCCGGAATGGTCGCACGGTACGCCTCTGCCGCCGCATTGACGATTTGAAAGATTCGCTCGCGCTCGTCAGAACGACAAAGCCTGATCTCGCTCACGCTTCAATAATAGCTCTGCGCTGCCAAGCTCCCTAAGCTGGCAGCTCCCGGCTTTTGTATTGTGGATGCCAGTCAAACAGCAGCGATCTCTACGCCGCGGCTTTAGAAGCGCCACTCCTTAATCAGGAATGCCCCAAACGCCGACGTCGTGTAGATGTTCTGATCTCTCTGCAGACTCGGCTCGCGCAGGATGTACCGGGTGTCGACGCCGGTCTCCAGTCGGTATCCCTGCAATCCACCGAAGCGATGCACGACTTGCACGCCGGGGCGCTTCAGTGCCGAAGGATCGAACGGAGATTTGAGCAGCACGAAGGTGTGCGACCGAATGTACTTGCCGAACTCGAATTGAGTGCCGCGCAGGAAATTTCCAACATCGGTCTGCACGTCGGCAGGCGTGATGGTGAACACGTCGGCGCCGAGAGAGCGGGCCGCGCTGCCGGCAACCTGGTCGGCGAAGACACCGAGCGCGATACCAGCAAGTTGTCTGCTGGCGAGTGCTGCACCTGCGCCGACGAGATTCTGTCCGCTGCCGCCACTGCTCAATCCGGATCCTTCCAACTGCAACAGCGAGCTGGACGACTGGCCGAAGGCGAGATAACTGAGCAAGTCGCTCTGCGGGATCGGCGGCTGCGCGTCACTGGTAAGAGAGATGTTCGGCGTGCGCAGCGTTCCACCGACGACGATCTGGATGTTGAGCGCTTCGCGATTGGGCTGCTGCACGGTATAGCCGGCGGTTCCCTGCAGCGTCGGATTGAGCTCGGTCGAATTGATGAACGTTGCGGAACCGCGCTGGATGTTGAATCGCCGCGTAAGGAAGGCGTACTCGCCGCGCTCACTCAGCAGCACACCATCGATCACCAGGGTCTGCTTGGCGCGATTGACGTGCACGCCCATCGGATCTTCAGTGTAGACCTCGATGTTGTACTCGCGCGAGCGTACGAACACATCGCGATCGACGCTCAGATTCACATCCATGCGCAGCTTCGCGAATAGGGGCGATTGCGCCGGGAATATCTCGCGGTCCGCCATCACCGCGGTATCCATCACGTTGAACAGGGCGGGATCGCCGGCGCCGACGAGATTCTTGTTGTTCGACGGCGGTATGTACAAGACACCGTCGCGCACTCTCACATCGCCAGTGACGTGCGCATCGTTGAACGGCCCGACCATCGCCAGATTTGCGCGAACCACGAGTCGGCCGCGATCGTTGTGCAGCACCTCTGCCCCGGTCGTCGCCAGGTGCAAATCGAAACTCGGCTGCGTCAAAGAGCGGAGACCGATGCCGCCGGTCAGCACGATCCGCCCTTTGCTGTTGGCGGCGATCGAATCCACGACGATGGTGTCGCCGAGCAGGCGCACTGACGCTTCGATCGCATTGAGATTGATTCCAGCCTGTACGACGTGTGCGTGGCCCTCGTGCATGGCGAACTGACCAGTGAGCTGCGGCTTGTTGAGCGTCCCGGTCAGCCTGAAGTTGCTGGTCATCTTGCCCTGCAGATCGCTGACGAAATTGCCGAAATACGACGGCAGCAACTCCATCGGCAGACTGTCGGCAGTGACATTGAGTGCCATCTGTCGATCGGCAGGGAAGCGCGAGCCGGTAACGCCGGTGAGAGCGAGATTGATCGGGATCGTCCCCTCGGCGGTCAGGAATGGCTGCCCGCCCGCGCGCATCGCCTCCGCGCGTCCACTCAGTGTTTGATTCGCGTACTGGAGAGTGCCGTGGACTTCCGGCAATTCGGTGCCGTTGTAGAGAAGATCAGTTGCGCCAAACGCGCCGCTGAATTGCGGGTTCGCCAGCGTGCCGGTGCCGTGGACATTGAACGAGACGAGACCCGCCGCGTTGATGTCGCTCTGCGTCAGCGAGATTATGTCTTCGACGTTGACGTTGTCGACGGCGAGATCGAAGTTCGCGCTCCCCTGCTTGGGCAGGAATCCATTGACGAAGATTCGACCATTGCGTCCGTTGCGCAGCTCGAGACTGTCGACGTCCACACCGGCCTGACCCCAGTGAAGCGCCGCAGCGTGTGTGCTCGCCCAGGTGCTGGTGTCGAACTGCAGACGGAGGTCGTTCAACTTGAGAGTGTTGCGAATCTTATCGAGTGTGAACGCGGCGTCGGCAGCATACGTTCGTCCGTTGCTCTGATCGACGGTGAGCGACAGCGTCCCGTTTGGTTTGCCATAGGTCAGCTTGCCACGCACGCTGTCGAGATCGAATCCTGCGGCGCGCACGGACTGCGCGGTGGCATTGACCGATATCTGCGACTGCGGCGTGCGCGCGTTGACCCAGTCATAGTCGGCGGTGAACGAGCCGACGCTGTTGCCACGCGCGATGACGTTGGTGCCCGACGCTGTGCCCTTCAAACTGAAATTCTTGATGTTGCCGGTGGCGACTCCGTCGGCGCGCACCGACCCGGCGACCAGATCCTTTGGAATTCCCTGCGGCGTATCGACGGCGGTACGTGGAAACGCGAGACCGGTCACCGCCCGCTCAACCTGTGTTGCTTCCGCTTTGCGCGCGGAATCAGCGCGTGCCTGCGCTACACGACTCGACAAAATGCCCGGCCTCGGCTTCACCACCCCGGTGTCCTTTTGTCCAATCAGGCCGGCGAAGTTCTGCAGCGAATCAACCGCAACGTGATAAGACAGCGTGCCGGACCGATTCGGAGACAAGCCGAAAGTGCCTTTCGCTTCGACAATACCCTGCGGTAGATCGACAGCCAATGTGTCAAACCGCGCAAGGCCATTTGCCATCGTCACATTGACGTTGGCGCGATCGACCCGAATGGTATCGATCGTCGACGGCGCTACAGTGGCGACGAGCTGCGACTGCATCGTCTCCGGATTGAAGCCGCGACCGCGGAATGTTCCCGCTGCAGTCAGGCGCGTCTGCGGAAACCGGGCGACGACATAGTTCGCGTTGAACCCGCGGGTATCGAACGTCAGGTTGTAACCAGTCTCCCGACTGTACAGATCCATCGTCCCGCGCAGATCGAGATAGCCGCCGTCGGCGAAAGTCAGCTGCGTATTCAGCGCGAGATTGTTGGTGTTGCCGCGCACCTTCAACGGCCCGCTCGCAACTCCGCGTAGTCCCACCGTCGGCATAAATCGACCAAGCGTTGCCAGTGCCAGCGGATGCATCCGCGCGTCGACATCCCAATAGCCGACAGCGCCGCTCCTGAACGACGCGCGACCAGTCGCGTGCGACAGTGCACCGCGATCGACGTGAGTCACATCGCCGACCGCAGTCATGATCGCCTTGCTGGATCCGTTGAGCGTCATCGTCCCCGACAGCGTTCCCTGCAGCTGTTTCGGAATCGTCGGAATGATCGCGCGTGCAAGATTGATCTCGAGCGGCTTCATCGTCACGTGAAGATTGCTGGCCGTGAAGAGCGTGCCCGCCAATCCCATCACGCCGTTGCCGACGAGATGGCTGCTCCCCGACTGCGCGTCGTACACCACGACATCCCCATTCACCCGCAGTGCGTGCTGCCCGCCATCAAACGCCGCTCGGCCCGTAAGTATCAGCGGCCGCGGGAAAGTCAGAGTGGGGAAGACCCTGTGGATCAGCCGCGTGTCCAGATTCGCGAAGCGCAGGTCTGCGTTCTTGTAGGCGATGGTGTCGGTGATCGTCGCCTGGATCTGACCGGCGAGGTGCGACCGCTCGACGTTCATATCCATGTTGGCGATGGTGTACACGCTCTTGTGGCCCGTCCAGTCGAGACCGAAATCCAGCTTGCCGTTCCCACTCTCTGGCAGCGTCACCATTGCCCAGCGGATGTCGGCGGGATTCACCGGATCGCCGTGCAGCTTCAGATGCAGGTCGCCGTTGGTGAGCAGATACTTGCCATCTCCGGTGAGCTTCGTCTGGGGGAATGCGACACGCGCGGCGTGCCACCACAGTGAATCGCCGGTGAACAGGAAGTTGCCGGTGAGCCCGCGCACATCCGCGAGCGGCGGCCGGAACGGCGCGGCGATCATCTTCAGCGCCGAGACGTCGACCTCGCGATAGGAATAAGCAGGATCCTCGAGACGAACGAGAGGGAAAATTCCGTCGATCTTGTGAAACGCGAATTCTTTCTGATATCCGCCGGGTACGCGCGAGATCGCCAGCCTGCCCTCAGGGCCGAGTGCTTTGCGCACTTCGTCGTTCTGTTTTGCGGGCGTGATGTTCGGATCGGGCTGCCACGGCGAGCGCACGGTGAGATCGCCCTGCTGCACGGTCACGTCGGTGAATTTGATCCAGGTGCCCCAACCGGTTTTCTTCGGCCCGGTCGGCGTCGTCGTGTCACGCGGAAAAATTCTCTCGTAATTCCACTTCGTGTCGTTGGGTCGCTTCTCCAGCACGATGACCGGGTTCACCAGCTTCACCTGGCGGAAGTCGATGCGCTTGCCGCGAATGGTCGAGAGCGGACTGTAGCGCGCCCACGCTTCGCCAACTTTGATGAACGGCCGGTGCGCGCTGTCGGTGATCACGACGTCGTGCAGCGTGAATCCCTTGAGCAGATTGCCAGTCACGGAACCGATGTGCACCAGGCCGTGACTGTTGCGCTGAATGATTCCTTCGACGTAGCGACGAACCCGCTCGCGTCCCCAGTTGGTGTTCGTCACCAGGAAAACACCGCCGACGAGCAGCAGAACCACCACTACCAGAGCGGTGATTACGATCAGGATCCGCCTACGCATTAAAAAGCTTCGCCGATGGAGAGGTGCAGCACCATCCGGTTGAGGATGCCGCCACTGGTAGGCGAATAACTGCGGCGCTGTTGTAGTGTGACGAGCGTCCTTTGGCCATTAACGATGCTTTCCGTGACGACGGGCAGCGATTCAGTGCGGCCCGGGTTGAAGCCTATATCGGCACGGATTGGGCCTACGGGCGACTTGTATCGGAAGCCAAAACCGGGGGTTATGGCCGTCTTGCGGCGGGGAAGGTCCGGGGTCGTCCTCTGACTGACCATTCCCGCGTCCACGAATGCAGCGCCATTGAGATCGCGCCACACCGGAAAGCGCGCTTCGATACTTCCTTCCACCACGAAATTTCCGCCCAGCGGCCTCGGCTCGAAATCTCGATCCTTGAGATTGCCCGCTGTGGGATTGCATTGCGTGACGTCGGCGCCGCTGGTGCACGCGACGTTGAGCGAGTCGTGCGCCTGCAGTGTCGCGATCGGAATCGTCAGCACGCGCGGGCCGAGCTGATTCTCGCCGTAGCCGCGGACCGAGCTGGCGCCGCCGGCGTAAAAGCGTTTGCGCGGATGCAACACTCCTTCGCCGATTCCCGAGGCGATGCCGACTGCCTGCGCAGTGCTGCCGAGTGAATGGACCCAGCCGGCGCGGATATGCGCGGCGAATGATCCGCGCTTGCGAATCTGGAAATACGAAGCACCGTCAGCCGTCGCGCGATTGTAGCGGAAGTCGGATGCAGTGAAGGTCGACGCGTGCTCGATGCTGCCGTTGGTGCGATAGCCTTTATTCGGCGAGAACGGATCGTTGCTGCGATCGAGCCCCGCGGTGATCGTGATCGGCGAGAGCTTCTGATTCCCGCGCAGCGCTTCCAGTGTCGGTGCATCGCAAACGCCGAAGTTGATGCAGAAGTACACATCGCCCGCGTCGACTTTGCTCATCTCGAAGCGGTAGTTGATGCTGAGCGGCGCGCGCTCGGTCATGTCGCGGGTGAAGGTGAATGACGACCCGTAACCGCGGTCGATGTAGATGCCCGGCGCACTGCGGCGATGCGTGAAGATGCCGGCCGCAAGTGTATTGTGCGGTGATCCGAACCAGGGCTGAGTGAGGTCGATGCTCGCGTTGTAGGTCGGCACGTAATAGCGGGCAAGCGCGCCGCTGGTGCCGACGGTCGCGTTGCGGAAGATGCCTCGGCCGTTGAGCGACTTGGCGAACAGGTTTCCGACGACGCCCTGGATGTCGAGGCGTCGCGCGCCGCCGCGGAAATTGTAGCTGGTGAACTTCGACTCGACCTGGGCGAAATCGATCGTGTTGAATCCCGCGCTGACGCGCGCTTCGTGGAACGGCGCTTCGGTGACATCGATCACGACGACCTTCGCCGAATCCGGCGCCGAGATGTCGATCGGCGGCCGCGGCTCGATTGCAGCTCGGCGGAACAGATTCGATTCGTAGAGCGCGCGCTGGCTGCGCAGCATCTCCGATCGCTTGAAGATGTCGCCGACGTGGAACGTCAGCGATTTGAGGATGGTGCGCGAGCTGACGTCGTCGTTGCCCTTGATGACGATGTCTTCGACCGTCGTCTTGTATTTCGGAATCAGCGTGAATTTCACCTGCGCGGTATGCGACGCGCTGTCGATCACGGTCGCGGTATCGACCTCGGCGTCAGCGTAACCCTTGTCGAACATCCGCGCCTGCAGATTGAAGCGCGATGAGTCGAGCTTGATCAGGTTGAGCGGACCGTTCTTGCCGAGTGCGATGCGGTCGTCGATCTCACGCTGGGTGAGAATGGTGGAATCCTGATCGACGGTGATGTCGGAGACAACGGTGGGCGGCCCTTCGTTGATGGTGAAGGTGACGCCGACCTGGTTTTTCCCGCGCGGGACAACGGCGGTATCTACCTCAGTGTAGCGATATCCGCGCTTCCAGTAGTAGACGCGGATGCGCAGCACATCGCGCTGCAGCTCCTGGTGATCGAGATACTCGCGGGTGTAGAAGTATTTGGATTTGCTGATCCAGCAAAACGGCTTGAGGATGAAGCTGTTGCAATACGAAGCCGTGGTGTAAATGTTGTTTCGGAGATCGTCCTGCCGGACGACTTTCACGCCTTTGAGGGTAAGGTTGACGACCTCGGGTCGGGCGGTTGGTGGGGCGGTCAGTTTTTTGGGAGGGACGACCGGCTGGCGACGCGCCGTGTCCGGGGCTGGAACCTGGGCGAAAAGCAGCGCCGGCGCGAAGAGGATCGCGCCGACGGCGATCCTATAGGCCTTCCAGCAACGCGTCGTTGGACGGCGTCGCTGCAATCCTCTTAATGAGCCACTCCATAGCGGAACTGGAGGGCATCTGTTGTAGCCCGCGTCTAAGGGTGTAGACATGCTCTAACTGGTCCGGACGGAAGAGCTTGTCTTCACGACGCGTGCCGCTGGTCGCGACATCGATAGCGGGGAAGATCCGTTTCTCGGAAAGCGAGCGATCCAGCTTGATTTCGCAGTTGCCGGTACCCTTGAATTCTTCAAAAATGACGTCGTCCATGCGCGAGCCGGTCTCGACCAGCGCGGTGGCGATAATCGTGAGCGAGCCACCACCATGTTCCGGGGCGACCGAACGCGCTGACCCGAAGAAGGCTTTGGGTCGCGCCATCGCGGACGAATCGAGACCGCCGGACAAGGTGCGCCCGGTGCCGCGCTCGACCGTGTTATATGCACGTGCCATGCGCGTAATCGAGTCGAGGACGATTACGACGTCCTTACCGAGCTCGACGAGGCGACGCGCGCGCTCGAGAACCATCTCGGTAACATCCGTATGGCGCACCGCGGGCATGTCGAAACTCGACGCCACGACTTCGCCGTAGCCCCACGTAATCATCTCGCTCACTTCCTCGGGACGTTCGTCGACGAGGAGGATCAGGAGAACCGCTTGTGGATGGTTGATGGCGACGCCTTCGACGATTGCCTGCAGCAACATCGTCTTACCGGCACGAGCCGGAGCGACGATCAGTGCGCGCTGGCCGTAGCCGATTGGCGCGATGAGATCGATCGCGCGGCGCGTGAGCTCGGGTCCGCCCTTGGCGGGACGCCCGGTCTCGAGTTTCAGTTTTCTCTCGGGGTACGACGCGATCAGTGAGCCGAAATCGGGACGGCGTGTCGCTTCTGCTGGATCCTGATTGTTGATTTTCTGGACGTCGACGACGACGATGCGATTGCGGTGGTCGTGTCCGGTTGTTGCTGCGACCTGGTCGCCGCGACGGAGCGTATACTGGCGAATCAGCTGCATCGGAACGTAAGCGTCGCCTGGTTCCGCGAGATAGCTGAAATTCGCTCGGCGAATGAATCCACCTTCGCGCTGCGGATCGAACCAGCCGATCGTTTCGCCATCCGGAACTATCGGAGCGAGTGGTGCACGGGGCTCATTGCGTTCACCGCGCTGTCCGCCGCCTTGCTGCCCACCACCCTGACCGCCTTGGCCGCCGCCTCCACCACGCTGTCTTCGTCCGCGCTGATTGCGACCGCGACGTCCATTGTGGCGATTGTCGCGATTGCCTTCGCGCTGGTGGTGTTGTCCACCACCACCGCCTCCCGCGCCGCCCTGATGCTGCGGATTGTATTGGGACTGCGGTTGTTGCTGAGTGCCGGTGTTTTCGTTGCCGTTGCCGCTCGCCGGCGGAGCGCCTGAATCACCGCCGTTGTCGAAATCCTGGGATGATTGCGGAGCTGGCGTAGAGGGAATTACTGGAGATGTCATGTTGTCGCGGGCGTCCGGTAAGTCTGCCGCGTCTGCTGGTGGGGTGGAGCTGGGGTTGGATGAATCCATATCCAGATACGGGTCTGCATCACCGGGAGATTCGGTGAATGGAGTATGCGGTTGATGACCGGACGGACGGGACCTCCGGCCGCGACGAAAAGGACGTCGGCGTTCGCTCATGAATTGTGGTGTGGCTGAGACTTAGTGCTGCTCGAATGGCTCACGCGTTTCGCGGTCTACATTCACGCGAAGATCGGAACCGAATTTTGTATGGAATTGCGCGCTGCGAGAGCTGCGCTTGATGCACGAATGGTACTAGTTGATGGACTGATTGTCCAGCAATAGGTAAATGCTACCGGAGGGTACGGCGAATGTCCAGAGCGGTTTTTGGGCTTCAGACATCTGCGCGTTGCCTTTGCGTTGTCTCAACTGCAGTCGGCAATCTGCAGACTGACAGTTCGCGGTTCGCAGTCTTCGGTACACGCGTCCAAGGCGCATCTCGCGCCCAGACGCGTGTATGAAAACTCCCAACTGCAATCTGTTGACTGCCAACTGCCGACTGCCGACTTTGCTTTTAGGTTATCTCAACGATGCCTACGGAATCGAATCCACCCACCGAGATGTCGGATCCGCTACCAGCTCTGGAGCTGGCAGTACAGCAGCACCCCGACGATGCAAGGGCCCTCGTTGCACTAGCGAATCATTATTGGCTAATCGGCACCGGCCCCGAACCAGTCGCCGATCTCGCTTCACGCGCAATCTCCCTCGACCCCGAAAACCGCGCCGCCTGGCACCTCTGGGCCCTCGCCGAGTCCGACCCACGCCAACGCATGGCCAGATGGCAACAAGTCGCTCAACGCTTCCCAGCTGACTTGCTCGCGAAAGCCAACCTGGCAGACAACGCCGCGGCCCTCGCCGGTGCAGAACACGATTACGAAGCAGTGGACTTAGCGATCGCCACGTACAAGGAGCTGCTCGCCGTGTCCGACCGCGCCGACCAGCGCGCCGCCCTCGAGAAGGCAATCAAAACGTTAGAAGGCTGGCGCTTCTAATCGCGCCGCGAACGCGAAAAAAAAGAAATGGTAGTGGAGGGAGGCTGAGGGGTCCTCTAAGCGGCCGTTACAGTGAGCGCGTGGAGGAGACCCGCGAGTGAGCAGAGCGAACGAGCGCAGTTAGGGGCTCCGACCAAGCGAACGTGGCCGCGTGAGGAACCCCTCAGCCGACCGACGACACCAATCTACTTTTTCGCAGTGGTAGTCGCAGTCGGAGTAGCGGAAGGCTTAGCAACGACGGAAGGATTGCCGTCCGAGATGTAAGCGTTGCCGGATTTCTCGAGCTTATCCATCGTCTGCCCAATCGCATTCCCAATCACCTGGATGCGCGGCGTCGACCCGGGATTGAAAGCAGGATCGTACGGCGACCGCATCGGTCCACCCGCGACTTCAAAAACGACTGGCCAGGAGTAAGAAACGGTCTTGCCAGTCTTCGGATTCGTCCACGATCCTTTCGAAGCGAGCGCGCGATTCTTCGGCCACAGTCCCTGCGGTAACGCCATCGATCTGACTTTGTAGCCCGGCACTGCGGAGTCGATCGCGAGCACGTTGCGCGCGATCTGCTCCTGCACTACTGCGTCGGAGAACTTGCTCAGCTGCGCGTGCCACAGCGTGTGATCGCAAAGCTCGAATCCGTTGTCCGCGAGCCATTTCACTTTCTGGAATCGCCAGTTCGACAACTGTCCCTGGATGCCGCGATCTCCGAAGAAATTGTGGCCGGCATTTGCACCGGAGAGCAGACAGAACACTGCTTTGTTCGCCCAATCAGGATGGGTTTTCTTGAAGTCGAGCCAGATGCCGACGCCGCTGGTTGGATCGATCTCCAGCTTGCCGTTGTTGTTGATGTAGCGGAACTGCTCGGGCGACGCGTCGTCAAAGACGAACACCACCGGCGACAATCCCTTGGCGAGATTGAGATTCTTGTCGAGCACATCGGCCATGTTCACTGGGCGATAACCCCGATCGTACAGCAGCTCCAGGTCTTTTCGAAACTGGCCGCGCTCGCGCGCGTAGAAGCCATTATGGTCGGTGATGAGGTGATACTCGAGGACCATTATTCGTCCCATCTCATTGGGGACGCGATTCGGATTCGCTTTTGCGCTGGGATCCGGGTTGCCGCCGCTTACACCGCTGCTGGTGGAAGTTCCGGCGGCGCCGGTTCCTTGTTGCGCAGTCGCAGTTGCACCTGGACCCGGGACAGTACCAGCGGTGTCTGATGTGGCAACGGCCTGTGTTGACGAGCCAGAGCTATTACTGTTCGCGGCAGATGCCGATTTCGTCCCGCTACCGCTGCAGGCAGTGACTGCGGTTGCGACTGCGATCGAAAAGAGGATTGAACGATTCATTTTTCGCGGCTGATTTCTGGAATGGGAACTAGATCCCGGGGACTACTCGGCTGGTTGTGGCTACGCCGCCGAGGAATTCTCCTTGGGACATTCGCAATTTGTATTCTAGCGATCTACTTCACGGATGCGTGGCTGGCGACGTGCGGTTTCGACGGCTGCCCAACGCCCCGCGACATCCAGACGTTCCAGCCGGATCAGGGCGGCCGCATCCTCGATCGCTACAACCGGCTGATGGGACGAATCGAGCTGGTGCGACGCGTCAACGTACCGCTGAGCCAGGTCCCGGTCTTCGTCCAGCAGGCGTTCATCGCCACTGAGGATCGCCGGTTCTACGAGCACGGTGGGCTCGACTGGCGCGGCTTCTTCCGCGCGCTAGTCACCAACATCAAGGCCGGTGGCACCCGCCAAGGTTTCAGCACGATTACAATGCAGGTCGCGCGGAACACCTTCGCGGTGCGGAAATATCCAGCCAGATCACTGCGACAGAAGCTGACCGAGCTCAGGCTCTCCCGGCTCATCGAGCACTCGCTCACCAAACAGCAAATCCTCGAGCTGTATTTCAACGTCATCTACATGGGCAACGGCGTCTACGGCGTCGAAGCAGCCAGTAGAGATCTGTTCGGCAAGAGCGTCAACAAGATCAACCTCCCGCAAGCAGCAACTCTCGCAGCGTTGCCTAAAGCGCCCTCGGTGTACACGCCGCGACGTCATCCGCAACGCGCGCTCGACCGCCGCAATCTCGTGCTCACTCTAATGGTGCAGCAGGGCTATGTCTCGCAGAATCGACTGGCTGGTCTGCAGGCGGCGCCGCTCGCAATGGCGAAAGATGAGTGGCGTCCAAGCGATCCCACCGATTCGTACGCGCTCGATGCGGTGCGCACACTGGTCGATTCGATCATTCAGGGCGGGACTGCCGACATCGTCGATCTCACCGTGCGCACGACTCTCGATCGCAACGCGCAGATCGCCGCCGATCGCGCGGTGCGCCGACGCGCCGCGGCCATCCAATCCGAGGCGTCGAGACGCGCGCCGATCCAGGGCGCCATGGTGGCGATCGACCCGACTAACGGCGACATCCGCGCACTCACCGGCGGCCGCACCTATGAGCGCGGTACTTTCAATCGAGCGCTGCTCGCTCATCGCCAGCCCGGTTCGGCGTTCAAGCCGTTCGTGTACGCGGCGGCGATGGCGGCGGGCTATACACCATCGTCTGAAGTCGATGACGATCCGATCGACGTGATCCAGGGTCGCAGCGTCTGGTCCCCCGCGAATTACAACGACGACTACGCCGGCCGCATCACTTTCCGCAAAGCGCTGATTCGGTCGGCGAATGCCGCGACCGTGCGCGTCAGTCAGGCCGTCGGAATTCAGCGTGTGATCGCACAAGCGCACAAGAACGGCATCGTCAGTCAGATCCCCGATCTCCCTTCCGTCGCACTCGGCACTGCCGAAGTGACGCCGATCGAATTGGTGACGGCGTACGCGCCATTCGCAAACGGCGGATACAAAGTGCGGCCGCGGTTGATTCGCAGCATCTCCGCCTCGAACGACATTCCGATCTGGGAAGATCCCGAGCGCAATCCCGCTGACCGCCAGCTGGTGATGGATCCGCGCGATGCGTATCAGGTGACATCGATGCTGCAGTCGGTGGTCGACTATGGTACCGGCAGAACGATTCGCGAATACGGCGTGAAGGGTCTCGTCGCCGGAAAAACCGGCACGACCAACAGCGGCACCGACGTCTGGTTCGTCGGCTACACGCCGACGATCATCGCTGCGTTCTGGTTCGGCTTCGACGTCCCCGCGCCGATCTCCGGCGACGCATCAGGCGGCCGTCTCGCCGCGCCGGCGTGGGCGGAATTTTATCAGCAAGGCTGGCACGAGACCGCGTCGCCCACCGCGTGGAATCCGCCGCCGGGCATGGTCGAGCGCATCATCGATCCGACCACCGGCTATCTCGCGACCGAGTGGTGTCCGGTCACGCGCAACGAGTACTACAAGCCCGAGGATCCGCTGCCGACCATTCCGTGTCCCGAGCACGGACCGGACATGGATCCGAACTATCAGGGCGATCGTACGCAGAATCAGCCCGACGATCTCGGTCAGCGAATCGGGCGCGCACTCGGTCGCATCTTCCGGTTCTGATCTCCATCACGCGTGTTGCGCTTCGGATAGATCCCGGCTTGGGTCGAGGCGAGGGACGTTCCCTGAAAAACTGCTCGCCCGCTTCGGTTCGAAATCATGGTCGATGGCGCTCTGAGACGGGCGGCTGCGCGATGTTTTTCAGAGAACGCCCCTCGCCTCTCCCTACCGAGATCAGTAGGTGCGGACCGCGTGAGGAGCTAGAACCGTCCGTGCGTCGCGCTCGCACCCCCCTTCGCTGCCTTCGCCGCCCGCGCGCGCGTGTAGTAACGGATCTATGTCGGGAGGGGCCGGAGGCGTTCCCTGAAAAAATTCGCAGACCCGCCCGCCTCCGACTGCCACTCATATGGCAGCCTCACCTAGCGGGGCGAGTTTTTTTCAGGGAATGCCTCTCGCCCCGACCCGAGCAAAGATCTCTACACTACACCCACGTAGTTAGCCGGAGAGGCGGAAAAGCCCGGGAAGATGCGGTCGAGAGAACGCGCCCCGAGGTGATGCGACACGACTTCGGCAAATACAGACCTAAAGTCAGTGGTGAGCGCCAGGTCGCGGCCCTCGTACAGCTGCTCGGGCTCGAGGCCCGGCCACTTGCCGTGCACCTTGCCGCCCTTCACATGTCCACCGATGACGAACAGCGCACCGGCATGACCGTGATCGGTGCCGCGGTTGCCGTTCTCGCGCGCCATCCGGCCGAACTCGGACATCGTCATGATCACGACATCGTCCATGCGATCACCCAGGTCGGTGACGAGCGCGGCGATCGAGCGGGAGAAATCGTCGAGACGCAGCGCGAGCTGGCCGGTCGACGAGCCCTGGTTCACGTGGGTGTCCCAGCCACCGACATCGGCGAATGCGACCTCGAGTCCGACGTTCGCCTTGATCAATTGTGCGATCTGCATCAGGCGCTGCCCGAACTGTGAGCGCGGATAGTCGGCGCCGTTCTGCGGCAAATATTTCTGCGGATTCGCCGAGCGGAGCATCTTGACCGCGTCGAACGTCTCGGCGCCGGTCGCGTGCACGAGATCGGCGGAGCCAGTTCTATACAACGCTTCCAATCTCTCCGCGCTGCTGCCGGTCGCGCGCACACTGAATTCCTGCAAGCTGTTCATCGCGACCGTTGGACTCGGCCCTTCCAGGATGCGCGGTGTCTGCGGCGTCAATGCGACGGCGCGGAACGGAGTCTTGGCGAGGTTGCATTCATCGCACGTTCCCTGAACCGCGAGATAGCGATTGAGCCAGCCATCCGTCGTGCCCTTCACATCGGGCGTGCCCGTCTCCATGTAATCCTGCGCATCGAAGTGCGACCGCGTAGTGCTCGGACTTCCGACCGCGTGCACCGGCGCCAAAATCCCTCGATCGTACAGAGGCTTGAGCGGCGCCAAAGCCGGATGCAACCCAAAGAATCCATCGAGATCGATCGCCGAAGTCGCCATACCACGCGACGGTTGCGGAATCGCGATGGATGGTCTCATCGCATAGTAGGAACGCTCGCCATGCGGCACGACGATGTTCAAAGCGTCCGCCGCTCCTCGCTGAAAGAGGCAAATCAAAACCTTCCCCTTCGGCGCTTTCACCAACTCCATCCCATAGGTAACGCGCCGCAGGAAACTGGGACTCAATCCCATCGTAACCAGCGCCAGCGCCCCCGATTTCACAAACACTCTCCGATCCATAACCCCTTCCTATAATTGCGAAGTCATCGCGGACTAATTGCGAACTGAATGCGGACTCACTGCGGACACACCGAGGACTAGCTGACAGCTAGTCCTCGTCCTCGTTCGCAATTAATCCGCGATCCTCGATGCCCTTAGTCCGTAACCAGAGTCCTCAGCCCTAATGGCGTTGGAACTCGGGAGACCCCAACGCCAATCCCACGATCTGTGTAATTCCCGAAAGCTGCGGCACCGCTCCAAATCCTCGACCCTGCAACGCAACTTTTTTCGCCCCACCACCCTTCTTCGGCCGTGCGTCGTCCGCCCCGCTCATCATCTCACTATCATCGCTCGCCGCTGAGTCCCCAGGAGCCATCGATCCCCCCGAGTTCGCCAACAACGGATGCTCCCCCGAAAGCAGAACCGCCCGCGTATCCGGGGAAGCCATCCCATTCAACACCATCGACACCACTGCATCGACTTGCTTCTCCCGAGGCGCCGTCTGCAATGAATCCAAAGAAGGCTGCGATGCGACGTCCACGCCCGGCAGCCGTCCCGCTGCTGCCGCCATTCCGAAATTGATGCGGTTGAGAATCGCTCCCGTGTTCATCCATGCATCGCCTGTCTCCGGCCAGCCATTCGGCGCTTGATGCCCGAAGATCGGTTGGCCGAGGTACGCGATCATCTGCGCTGAGCGCGGGGTCTGATCCGGCGCCGCGTTCATCGCTCGCGCCGCGCTGACGACAACCTCGAATGGCGTCTTGACCTTGGTCCTGAACGCCTGCTGCGAGAAAAACTCCGGCGACGTAATGATCGCGCGCAGTGTCTCGCGGATGTCGCCATCGGTTTTCAGAAATACCTGCGCTGCATGATCGACCAGCGCCTTCGACGGCGAGTCCGACACAAAACGCCGCGCCAGCTTGAATGCGATGAAGTGCGCGGTCGATGGACTTCTCGACACGATGTCGAGCACATCTTCGCCATCTTCGATGCCGCGCCCTGCCGCGAGCTTGTGACCGAGCACGACCTTCGCTCCCGCGTCGTGCACCTGCGGGCGGAAGATGAATCCACCGCCCTGGGCCGGCGGACGAATCGTCCATCCCGTCAGTGCGCGCGCGACGTTGATCACATCCTGCTGGGTGTATCCACCATCGACGCCGAGTGTGTGCAGCTCGAGCAACTCACGACCGTAATTCTCGTTGAGCCCCTGCCGCTGCTTCTGTTGTTTTTGCGGCTGCCGCGGCATTGGCATCGGCATCCCGAGAATTCCGCCGAATCGCCCTCGTCTCATCGGCACGGCGCGAACGCGACGCGCATTCTCCGCTTGCAGCGTCGGCTGAGTGCTATCCGCCATGCTGCGCGCGTTGTCGAGGTAGAACAGCATCGCCGGACTCTTCGCGACTGCCTCCAGCAAATCGCGGAATTTGCCCAGTGCGTTCGGTCTGATGACGTTCTGATCGAAATCGACGAGGTAATACGGTTCCGGCGCGCCCTTGCCTAGGAAGATGTTGAAGTGATTCTCCCAGAAGTCGGTCATGACTTCCTGCAATTGGCGTTCGCTGCCGACTGCGCGCGCGACGCGAGACGATTGCAGTTGCGTCACGACCTGTCGCCTTCCGTTCTGCAGCTGTCGCTGCTCCATGATCATCGCGCTGTCCTGCGCGGTCAGTCCCTTCGTTGAATCAGCGCGATCCCGTTTGATCTCGCGACGCTCGCGCTGCTGCACCGCATACTGTTTGAGCAGATCGTTCTGATCCTGTCGCAGCGCCGCGTACTTCGCGTTCACGAAGTCGTTCATGACGTTGTCGTTGATCTTGTCGGGATGCAGCTGCAGATCGATCCAGTTATCGAGTCCGATCGCGCGCACTCTGGCGACGTCACCCGGCCGCGGCCCGAACGTGAGCCGATTCAAGGCCTGGATGATTTGCTGATCAGCAGGCAGCTCACGGGTGTCTGATCGCGCGACGGCCGCTTTCGCCGGTTTCCTGGCCGCAACCGTCTGCGCCGACGCACCAATCGGTGCGGCGACTATCAACAAAGCCGCTGTCAGAGCCGTTCTTCTCATAACCGTATCTCTCTTGACTGACCCTTACCGCTAACCGCTCACCTCTAGTAGACGCCCGAAACTCATGCGCCGTTAACCGCGTTTGGAACCCCAATTAGTGCGTTCTGTCACAAATCCGACACAACTGGTCATCCAGGTGCCAACCTTCGGACCTGTTTCGCTATCTAATAAGTATTCGCAGCTTACTACACAGTTACCCCGACCTGATGCCCTCGATCTCTGAACGCCTCCTCGCCGCACTCGGCGGATCCTACACCATTGAGCGTGAGCTCACTGGCGGCGGGATGGCGCTCGTATTCATGGGTGAGGATCACGATCTCGAGCGCAAGGTCGTAATCAAGGTCTTGCCGCCGGAACTGGCGGCGACGGTGTCCGCGGAAAGATTCCGCCGAGAAATACTGACCGTCGCGCGGCTGCAGCATCCGCACATCGTTCCGATTCTCAAGGCGGGCGAAGTCGACGGCCTGCCGTACTTCGTGATGCCGTACGTCGATGGTGAATCACTCGATATCAGACTGCGTCGCACCGGCCCGCTCAGCGTGCGCGAGACGATGGCGATCATGAAAGACGTTGCCCGCGCGCTCGCGTTTGCGCACGAGCGCGGCGTCGTGCACCGCGACATCAAGCCCGGCAACATTCTGCTTGCCTCGGGATCGGCGACGGTTACCGACTTCGGCGTCGCGAAAGCACTGTCGTCCGCGCGTCGCTCCGGCGAAAAAAACAAGACCAACGGTCTCACCAACACCGGCATGTCACTCGGCACCATTCTCTATATGGCGCCGGAGCAGGCAGCGGGTGATCCGGACATCGACGGCCGCGCCGACATCTATGCGCTCGGCATCGCCGGATATGAAATGTTGGCAGGCTCTGCGCCGTTCGCCGATCTAGGTCCGCGCGAGATGCTGACGGCGAGACTTACTTTGCCGCCTCGTCCGCTCTCGAATTACCGGAAGGATGTACCAGCCGGACTCGAGAGACTGATCGCGAAATGCCTGGCGATCGATCCCAAGGATCGTCCACAGACCGCGTCCGAGCTAGTCGAGATGCTGGAAGATCCGGAGACCATCAGCGGATCGTTCGCGACTGCGAAGATCGCGCACCACGGTCGTCGCGCGAAGCGGATGGTGATCAGCGCGCTCGCGCTCGTTGGCGCGATCGTCGTCAGCGCCGGCATTTACACGCGTCTGCACCCGAGCGGCACGTCTGCTGTCGCGGAGCCCATGCGTGCCCACGCAACCACCGCCGCGCCCGCTAAGCTCGGCGTTATCGCCGTGCTGCCGTTCGTCAGCCTCGGCGGCGATTCAGCGAATGCGTATCTCGCGACCGGTGTCACCAACGCCGTCGCGGGCAAGTTGACGCAGGCGGGAGGGTTCAGAGTTCTCGCGCCAGGTCTGCCGCGTTCAGTGAAGCGTCGCACCGACAGCTCGGTGACCGCGAGTCTCGACGCGCACCTCGTGCTCGAGGGAACCGTCGAGCGCATCGGCAATCGCCTGCGCGTGACCGCGCGCTTGAGCAGCACCGCCGACGACGTGATGCAGTGGGCCGATGTCTACGATCGCGACGTCAAGGATATTTTCGCGGTCGAGGACGACATCGCCGGCGCCATCGTAGCCGCCGTCACTCCCGTCACCGCCCAGAAGCGCGGCTAGCCGACTACATCGAATGCACTTCGCGCGACATTGCGCGACCGCTCGCGGCGGCAACAAGCTCGTAGGACCGCACGCGTGCAGCATGATCATAGATCTGGGATGCGACGATGACTTCGTCGGCGCCCGTCCGGGTGATGAGATCGGCCAGCCCGGACCGAACACGCTCGGGATCGCCGACGATGGCATGGGATAGAATCGGCGCGAGCTGCGCGCGGTCGATCGGCGTTAGTCTGCTCTCGATGTCGTCAACCGGCGGCGGTACCTGGATCGGTTGACCGCTTCGCAACGCGACGAACGTCTGGATGATCGACGAGAAGAGACGCCGCGCTTCATGATCGGTGTCGGCCGCGATGATCGTCGCGCCAACCATCACACGTGGACGCTCGCATCGCTCGGACGGCCGAAAGCGGGTGCGATAGATCTCGATCGCCTGCATCAAGTGCGTTGGTGCGAAGTGTGATGCGAACGCGAAAGGAAGACCCATCGCCGCCGCGAGCTGCGCACCAAACAGACTGGACCCCAGAATCCAGATCGGGACTTTCGTTCCTTCGCCGGGAATTGCATGCACTATCTGACCGGGCTCGGCGGGCTCGAGCAGCGCGATCAGCTCGGCGACGTCGTTCGGGAACGCATCTGCCGCGGCATGACTTCGCCGCAGCGCACGCGCGGTGATTTGATCGGAGCCCGGCGCGCGGCCGAGTCCGAGATCGATGCGGCCGGGGAAGAGCGCTTCAAGTGTGCCGAACTGTTCGGCGATGACGAGCGGCGAATGATTTGGCAGCATGATGCCGCCCGCGCCGACGCGAATCGTCGACGTGTTTGCGGCGACGTGACCGATTACAACTGCCGTCGCCGCGCTCGCGACTCCGGGTATTCCGTGATGCTCGGCTACCCAGAACCGATGGTAGCCGAGTCGCTCGGCGTGGCGCGCAAGGTCGACCGAATTTCGGAAGGACTGCGCGGGCGTTCCGCCCTGAATGATCGGCGCGAGATCGAGAACCGAGAGGGGAACTTTGGGCAAGGTATCGTAAGCGGGCTCAGACACTACGAAGAATAGCTAGACGGACTCCGCATGACTGATGACACGCGCAAAGGATCCGGCCGCACAAACTTGACATAATTAGCCCTTGTTTCGGCATTTCTTCGGGCATAGGTTGCAAATCCAATCAGAGCTGTTGAGTGCCCGATGTCGAAGACGGATTCCTTCTTTAATCCCGAGCAATACGCGACTGTCGCCGAGCGGATCGAGCTGTTCTACGAGCGATATCCGCAAGGCAGAATCAACACGGAGCTCGTCTCGCGCGTGGACGGCGCGATCACGTTCAGAGCAGTGGTCTACCGCGATCCGACCGATCTCACTCCGGCCGCTACCGGTTGGGCGAGCGAAAAAGAAGGCGACAGCGATATCAATACGGTCGCGTGTCTCGAGAACACCGAGACGTCGGCGGTTGGTCGCGCGCTCGCCAACCTCGGCTTCGTCGCCAGCGCCAAGCGGCCGAGTCGTGAAGAAATGGAGAAAGTTTTCCGCGTCCGCTCTACGCTTGCACTCGGCAGGCGCAAGGAATCGCCGCCATCATTGCAAACGCGCGCCAACGCGAGAGACGATGTGCTCGAGCTACTCGCTGTCGCCGAGCAGCGCGGGTTTTCAACGCGACGTGCCGACATCGTGCGCGGACGAGTGGGCGGCTATCCCGGTCTGGTGCTCCCGCGCATCCGAAAAATCGAGACAATGTTGCGAAGTTGGGTGCGGCGGCATGAGCTGTAACGGGTTGGGGTGCAGTCAGAGTGTCCGACCGCTATCCGACTTCGGCGAAGCTGCTCGCCGCGATTCACGATGGTGATGAGCCCGCCATCCGCGAATTCTTCCTTCTTTACGCCCCTTTGCTGCGCGATCAGGCTCGGCGGATGGGTATCGACGGTGATGAGCGCGACGAAATGGTGACGACTTTGCTCGACGATGTGGTATTGCACCTCATGGAGCATCGTCTGGCGCCCCGCGATCTCGCTCGCTACCTGGTTGGCGCGTTTCGCAACCGGGCGCGTCGCCGGCATCGCGACGCCGGTCGTCGCGATGCTGTTCGTTCCGGCCTTTCCCGAGAGATTGGTAGCGCACAGCAGCGCGTTGTCGCCGAGTGCATCTCGGAGTACACGCTCGGTGCGGGCAGAGTTGACGAGGGCCTCGCACGAAATGCTGTGTTACGCGGTCTGACGGAATGGGTGGCCGGCGAGCTCAGCGCGGATGAGATGAAGATGATGGTCGGGATCGGCCGACACATGCCGCTGCGTGAAATCGCTGATCAATTGCGGATCACGTACGGGGCGGCGCGGGTGAGAGTGCATCGTTTGCGCGAACGCTTTCGCCGTATCGCCACCGACTATGTCGCGACGCTCGAGCCCGAGGACAAAAAGGAAATAGCAAGATTCTTTCGCCGCGCCGGGTTCGAGCTGGCCGCGGCGGCACACCAGAGCGCGCAGCAGAAGCTGCGGGAGCACAGCCAATGATCAGCGACGCCGATCATGCGATGTATGAGTTCATGTCAGTGGTGGGGCGGGAGATCGAATCTCGCGACGACGCGCTGACATTTCAGGATGAGAAGTTCCTTGGCTGGCTCGCGCGAGATCTTCGTGGTGCTTTGAATACCGAGGAGCGCACTCAGGACGAGCTCGATGCCGCTGACTTCGCACGTCGTGCTCGTACACGCCTGGCGGTACGCCGCGCCGATCGTGCGTTGCCTTGCCGTCAGCTGCGTGAGCGAACTGCGCCGGTGGCGGCGACAATCGAGCAGTCGATCAATGTTGCAAGCGCCAATGGTTGCGCGACGCTGTTGGATCTCGCCGTGGCGGCGGGGCAGGGCAGAGAGATTTGGGATGAGCCGTGTGATCGTTGGCTGGAACTCCCGGATGATATTTCACCGGGGCGTTACGTCGCCTTACGCGTCGCTGGCGACAGCATGACACCGGTCCTGTGTCCGCGAGAGGTGATTCTGATTCAGCTCGACTCGACGCCGCGGGTCGACGATCTCGTAGTCGCGCGACTGCCGGACCAGAGTCACGTCGTGAAGCGAGTCGCGTCGATCAAGGATGGCAGCATCGAGCTGGCGTCATTCAACGCGAATTATCAGCCGATCTTCGTCGCGCGCGATCCATCGCCGGTTGTCGGAACTGTCATCGCGAGGTTCACGCGCGAGTAACGGGGTGGTGTGCATCTCGTTGGGAAAACATCAACGAGGAGCACACCATGAAGCAGTCTCGGAATTTTCGCAGCGACCTTATTCGTTACGTCAGTACCGCGCTCACGGTGAGTCTGCTGGTGACGCTGAGGGTGGAGACTCCGTGTTCACTACACTCGGGCGGTTCGACAACTGCGGCTCCGTCAGTGACCCGAGTGCGATCAGCTTTGCCCGTCAGAGTCGTCGATGACGGCGTCCACCTCGATCTCGACCAGCCACTCAGGATCGATGAAGCGTGATACCTGCATGATGGTGTTGACCGGACGAATGTCTCGAAAGAACTCACCGTGGACTGCGGCAACAGCCTGCCAGTCGTCAATGCGAGTGAGAAGGATCCGGGTGCGCACTACGTGTCGAAGCGAGGCGCCGGCCTTATCGAGAGCTCCAGCAATGATTTCGAGGCATCTTCGCGCCTGAGCGCCCGCATCGCCTCGGGCAACGGTGCGGCCGTCCGGGCCGAGCGGTGCGGTCCCAGCAACGGTGACAATCTGTCCCGCGCGAACCGCGCGGGAAATACCAACCTTGGGTTCGTATGGACTGCCACTGGAAACGAGCTTGCGCATGACGGTTAATAAGAGGGCGGCCGCGCTAACGCCCAAGTTCTGCTGCGAGCGATCCGTCCACCATGCGCGATGAAATCCTCCAACAGCAAGATCTCGACAGGCGATCAACCCAACGATTATCACGCGCTCGTCTGCAGCGACTACCGTTAGACGGGCGGGGCATGGAGCTCGACTTCACCCGCAGGTATGCCCTCAATGCTGCGTCGG
>JADMIO011124180.1_pt1 | contig 26807 bp, 11 predicted proteins | sample 8958161 | NCBI WGS metagenome assembly JADMIO01 (sample SAMN16585339, study PRJNA669376) | soil metagenome | isolation source: Crop rotation soil | place: USA: Cullars Rotation, Alabama | collected 2011
CCGCGACTTCAAGTCACGTGAATTCCAAGCTTCGGATCCCACTGTGCTGGAAAGGTGTCAAGGCATTAAATTTTTCGGCAAATATCTACGAAGAAGATATAAATGCCAAAGAACAAAAAGCTAAAGAGGCTGAACTTCTAACCCAACCTGTTTTGGTTGAAGGCATTAATGACGAAGACTTTATGAAAGCCCCTGTCAAAGTCGTAATGCCTGAAAAAACAGAAGCCAAAAAGAAGCCTCAGCAAGCTGCCGGAGCAGTTTTTTCGATAATCTTCGCGCTTGGCTTTAATGTTTTGCTCTTTATCGTTGCCCCGCTTTTATTAACCAATCTTTTATTTATCTGGCTCGGTTGGGCAGAATCACCAAGTATTGTTGCCGACGCTTCGTGGTGGCAAATAGTCAAGGCTTATATCTGGGAAATCAAACCGCACTCATGGATCGCCTTTAACCTGATCGACGGAATAATTCGGATGATTTTCTTTGTGATTATGATTTTCTCGATGTCATTTCTGAAAGATATTCATCGTGTTTTTCAATATCACGGAGCGGAACATAAAACTGTTTTCAATTGGGAAAAAGGATTAGCTCTGTCAGTCGAAAACGCCCGTCCGCAAACTCGCTTGCATCCGCGCTGCGGAACATCATTTTTGATGGTTGTCATGTTGGTCGCTATCGTTTTATTTTCGGTCATTAAATTTGATGCAATGTGGATGAACTTAGTCGTCAGAATTGCACTGATGCCGTTAGTTGCCGGACTTTCTTATGAGATTATTCGTTACGCAGCTAAAAAAGAATCGAGTTTTATTTTCAAAATTATGACGATGCCTGGACTTTGGCTGCAAAAAATCACTACTCAGGAACCTGATGACGATCAATTAGAGGTTGCTATCGAAGCCTTGAATGAGTCTCTAAAATTAGAGCCGCTTGAAAGCAAGCAGTTGGCAGTAGGCTAGCGGTTATTGATTATTTTCCAAATTTTGCGAAATAACCGATAACCAAAAACTAATTTACTGATAACTGAGGACTTATGTTAGAAAAACTTGCACAAATAGAAAAAAGTTACGAAGAAATAACCGAACAAATTTCATCGCCCGAAATTATGTCGGATATGAAAAACTACGCCAAAGTGATGAAACAACATCGAACACTTGGCGAAATTGTCGAAAAATATCGTGAAGTCAAAAAAATGCAGGAAGAATTGCAAGGTGCCAAGGAATTGGCAGAAATGGCTGACGATGACGAAATGAAAGAACTGGCTTGGGCGGAAGTTTCCGAAATCGAAGGGAAATTGCCGAAAGCTGAAGAAGAATTAAAAGTATTACTACTGCCGAAAGATCCGAATGATGAGAAAAACGTCATTCTGGAAATTCGTGCCGGAACAGGCGGCGACGAGGCGACATTATTTGCGGCGGAAATTCTGCGAATGTATGCGCGTTACGCTGAGCGTCAAGGCTGGAAAATGGAGGTTTTGGAAATGTCCGATACCGGTGTTGGCGGTATCAAAGATGCCACTGCCGTCATCGAAGGCGATAAAGTTTATTCCAAAATGCGTTACGAAGCCGGAACTCACCGGGTTCAGCGAGTTCCGCAAACAGAAACGCAAGGTCGAGTTCACACTTCGGCAATTACGGTTGCCGTCCTGCCCGAAGCCGAAGAAGTTGATGTTCAAATAAATCAAAACGATTTGCGAATCGATACTTTCTGTTCAAGTGGTCCCGGCGGACAGTCTGTTAATACAACTTATTCAGCTGTCAGAATTACGCATATGCCGTCAGGGGTTGTAGTTTCGATGCAGGACGAAAAGTCGCAAATTAAAAATCGTGAAAAGGCGATGCGTGTTTTACGAGCACGTTTGCAAGAACTTGAAGAACAAAAACAACACGATTTACTTTCGGCTGACAGAAAATCTCAAGTTGGCAGCGGTGACCGTTCGGAAAAAATTCGAACGTATAATTTCAAGGAAAATCGCGTCTCCGATCATCGGATCGGCTTAACAATTTATCAGCTCGAACTCTTTATGCAGGGCTACATTGATGAAGTAGTTGATACCTTGGTCACACATTTTCAAGCCGAAAAATTAAAAGCAGAAGCAGTTGCAGCATAATATGTGATATTGTATTGACAGATTTTGAAAATTTTAGACTTATTGAGAAGAAATCTTTAACGCAAAGTTGCTCTAATGTTTCCTTTCGGCTTTGCGTTAAATTCTTTCTAACCCCAAATGGAAGTTACTCGGCTTTATCTAATCAGACATGGACAATCTGCGGGAAATGCCGAAGGGCGTTTCGGCGGACATTCGCCTACACCACTTTCGCCACTCGGTGAGCAGCAGGCTGAAATGACTGCTCAGTCTTTATCTAAAGAAAGAATCAGCGCAATTTATTCAAGCGATTTACTTCGAGCCATCCAAACTGCCGAGCCTTTAGCAAAATTACTAAATTTAGAAATCAATACTACTCCTGACTTCCGCGAAAGAAATGTCGGAGTTTTGCAAGGCTTAACCTTCGACGAAGCCAAAAATCAGCATCCGAAAGATTATTATGCGCTGGTTAATCGAAAAATCGGTCATATTATCACGGATGGTGAAAGCTATCGCCAGCTCCTCAACCGCACAACTAAAGCACTTCGACGAATTTTACGGGATCATCAGGGGAAAAAAGTTATTATTTTTTCACATACCGGCGCAATTTGTTTTATGACGCTTCAGATACTAGGAGCAATTCATCGTAAAACCTACACAACTCCCTGGCTGGTTACTTCGAACTGCGGTATCAATCGTTTTGAGTTTCGCGGTCGCAACAATGTTCGACTTCTGTCTGTTAATGATACGCGTCATCTGGTGCAGGTTACCGGAAATGATGCGTTCGCCGCCCGTTGAAATCTCTAATTTCATCATTTTTATCTGAAAAACGATATAAATTCCATCTTAATAGAATTTTAGAAATAAACCTTCAAAAGCCTTAGATCAACATTTAATCCGGCATATTTTTTCTAACGAAACTTCGACAACTGTTGTATAATTCAGAAACTTCCAGCTAAAGAGGTTTATCGAAATGAAGAAAATCAGTGTGTTTTTGCAGTTGTGTCTTTTAGTTATTCTATTTGCTAACTTAGGCTTTGCTCAGGATGATGAAACCCGTCAGGCAACCGGACTGCCGATGAAAATCGGTGAAAACGCTACTAATCCAACCAAAGGTAATCTTTCCGGCAAAATAACTCTTCAGGGATTTGATCCTTCGCAGCCCAGACCTACCATTTTTGTTTCAGTCCTTGTCAATGGAATGTCGGTCGAAAGAAGACAAGCAGCCGATACCGGAAATTATTTTATTCCGGGAATTCCGCGAGAAAATGTGACGCTAATTGTTGAGGTCAACGGAGAAGAAGTTGGAAGGCAGCAACTAATGCCGTCAATTATGGGCAATCTGCGTCAGGACTTTATGATAAATGCAATGCAGTGGAGAAATGCCAAACCTAAAACAGGAGTAATCTCAGCTAAAGATATATATTCCAGAAATCCGGAGAATGAAAAAATCTTTGAAAAAGCGACGAATGCTGCTAAAGATAAAAAAAATGACGAAGCTGTCAAACTTTTCAAACAAATCGTTGATAATGATTCCAAAGACTTTGTTGCCTGGACAGAGCTGGGAACCGAATATTTTCGCAGTGAGAAATATTCAGATGCTGAAAAAGCATACAACCAGGCGATTGAGCAAAAGCCGGATTTTATGATGGCTTTATTAAATCTTGGCAAGCTTTACTTGTCCCAAAAACAAGCCGAAAAATCTATTCCCGTGCTAACCAAAGCCGTCGAAACTGAACCGACTTCAGCCGATTCTCAACATCTTTTAGGTGAAGCATATTTACAAATTAAAAAAGGTTCAAAAGCAGTTGTTTATTTTTATGAAGCCTTGAAACTCGCCCCAATCGAAAAAGCTGAGATTCACTTGCGCCTCGCCGGACTTTATAATGCTGCCGGATTAAAAGATAAAGCTGTCGAAGAATACAAACAGTTTTTGCAAAAAGTTCCCAATCATCCTGAAAAAGAAAAGATCGAAAAGTACATTAAGGAAAATTCTCCGAAATAAAAAGAGTTGAGATTTCGGTCTCAACTCTTCCAATTAAATCACCAAAATTTCCAAATTAGAAATCGTAGCGAAGGGCAAATTGCATAACTCTTGCCGAGCCTTGTGTTCCGGTAAAGTTGCCAAAAGTTGTAGCAGGCAATCCTTTTGACGGATTGTAGCCTAAAGCAGTATTGGCAAGTCCGGTGAACTGTGCAGAATTCGTGATATTGAAAACTTCCCAACGAATTTGGGCTTTTTGGTTTTCACTCCACGGCATTCTGAATGATTTGGCTAATCCGGCATCCAGCGTAAAAAAGCTTGGATAACGCAACTGATTGCGGTCGCCGCTTTCGCCGGGATATGGTGTGCGGTAGCTCTGATAAGCTGCCGTCGGATCAGCAAATAGATTTGGAACTCCGCCGGTACCGCTGTTGGCATTCGGCGCAGGATCAACCTGTGCAACGCGAACACCATTACTTCTGATGTTCCAGTTAGTTTGCCATCCCGAATTATCAAAGAAACCATAGATCGGATAACCCGTGTTGTAACGATAAATCGTGCTCAACTGCCAGCCGCCTAAGATTCCATCCAGAACTTTGTTCATACTGCTGAAATATTTTTGACCTTTACCGATCGGGACTTCCCAAACGCTATTGAAATTAACGACGTGCGTTAAATCAAAATCGGAAACCGAGCGGGCATCCTGCTGCTGCAAAGCATTCAGGATAAATGCCGAACCGAAAGTTCCGCCGGTTTGCAGTCCCGAAGCATCATCCATCGATTTGGAATAAGTGTAGTTCAAATCCCACATTAAACCTTTGAGCCGCTGTCTGATAGAAAGCGATGCTCCGTGATAATCCGAACTGCCTATTGTCCCAAACGAAGACAAAGCTCCGTATTGAGTTTGGTAAAAGAGTCTCTTTCCTGAACGGAGGTCTAATCTGTTTTGAATTTCCGTCCAGTCGCCGGAAAGCGGCAGACGTTGGTAAATCGCCTGAGTATTGGTTAATCCGGTAGCTGTAGTGAACGGCAAAAGCGGATTAGGACCGTTTGACAGGCTGCCCGGTGTCCATAAATTATCAAAAAACGGAATGGTTTGAATATTAGCAAGCGGAACTCCTGCCTGCCGTTGTATTTCCAGAATAGTTGCCGCTTGATACCAGGTCATTCCCGATTTAGGATCGGTAATGTTATTCGGTGTCATCGCATCCCGGGTAGCAAGTAAATTCCGCGCAATGCGCCCGACATAAGAAACATCGATAGCAATTTTACCGGGAAGTTCACGTGTGTAGCTGATATTCCATGAATAATTGATCGGTGACCGCAGATTCGTATCAAGCGAGGTTTCAATTCTTCGGTTGCCGTCCTGCGGTTGCTGCTGCGGGAAAGCAAGAGTAGCCGGACTGTTAGCTATCGGATAGTTCGGAATATTTTTGATTGACATTGCTGCACCCGTAAATAAAGGTGCCGGACGACAAGTCGCAGTAAACGGGGGCGGACAATCAAGAATATTAAACGCATTAGCCGAAATGTTTCTGGCTGTCGAAAAACCCAAAGTATTGGCAGCGTCAAAGGTGACGGCAAGCTGCTGTCCAAAATAGTCATTGGTAATACGGAAACCTCCGCGAATGGTACTCTGTGACTCTGTTCCGAACACTCTCGATAAGAATCCCGATTCAAATTTCGGTGACCAGGCAACCGCTATGCTCGGCTGAAAATTATTTTTATCCAGTTCATAGAAAGGTTTCGCGTTATTTTTTGGTCCTGCCAGTTCCATAATTAACGGAACATCATAATTAATCCCCTGTGCAGAGGCAGCAATCCGGCTTTCCAGATAATCCTGAAGCGGGATATTCGGAGCAACCTGAAATCCCTGCGTTTCATAAACCGGGCGGCTCAATCCATAACGCAGTCCCCCTGTAATAGTCAGATTCGGTCTGAACTTCCAACTGTCCTGAATATAAAAATCATATTCTTCGGTAGCCCATTCACGGACAACAGGTTGTCCAACGGCAATCGGTTTTCCATCAAGTCCGAAGTTGAAATTTGCCCCATATTGCGAAAGACGACCGAAAACGGCAGTCAAAGCATGTCCCAAGTTTGTCGTCCAGGCGGAACTAATCGCAGGTTGTCCATTAGCTGTCAGATATTCGCTAACAGGTACTAAAACAGAATTTCCCGCACCTTCGTAAAAACTAAAATTGGTAACCGCGCTGTCATAAGCAGCTCCAAAATTACTTCGCTTATTTCGAACAATACGGATATTCGTTCCCATCTGAATGGTATGGTCATCTTTCAGCCAGGTAAAATCATCCGTAAAGTTTTGCGTCGGATTAACACGATTGAAAGTGCGTGAAAATAAACTCGAAGAAAGGACGCTCCGGAAAGTAATCGCATTTTGATCCGAATCGCCCTGATTACTGAAAGCAAGGCGTGTCAGTCCATAATTAAACCGGTTAGTTTTGTTATTACTGATCAACCAAGTATAAGAGGCGCCTAAACCAAGCGGATGACTCCACGTATTTGTCGGCGGAGTATCAAGAAAATTAGGGGCTCCACCGGAAACATCCTGCTGATAATTTCCACGCAATGAAGCTACATGTTTTCCGTCTCCGGTTATCTGCCAGTCAAACCGTGCGATATGTCCGTTTTGCTTAACCGGTGCCGGCGCGTTGAAACGATAACCGGCGGTATTCAGACCATCGCCTGTGGTTAGGTCATTTGCCGGATATTTAGCAGCAGCGGCGGCTAAAACGGCTGTCGCAAGAGGATTAACGTCAACCACTGCCTGTCCGCCACTGGTTAAGGCATTAATTTGCGTTGCATTCAAACTGACTACATTTCCGGCTGTATCACGAAACTTAACTATTCCCTGTCCTAAACTCGGCAAGGGAACAATTCTGGTAACCGATGTTCCTTTTGCCTCTCTCATTCCTTCAAAATTATAAAAGAAAAAGAGACGGTTTTTGATAATCGGTCCACCAAATCGTCCACCAAATAAGTTACGGATCAATTTCGGACGCGGCACACGATCTTCTCCAACTACGTTCAGTCCATTAACAACGTTAGTATCTGTCGCGATATAATCTCCGGCTTTGTTATTAAAGTAACTATTTGCAGTAGTTGCAGTGTTGCGATGATATTCATACAAAGCACCGCTAAATTGATTAGTCCCGCCTTTGGTAATCAGCGAGATTTGTGCGCCTGATGAGCGTCCCTGAGTAGCATCCGGATTTGAAGTTGTTACTCTAAATTCTTCAACCGAATCGGGATTAACACGCAAAACAGGCGAAAAAGCGGAAGCATCCTGTTGATTATTTACGTCAACACCATCGAGCGTGATGTTTGCCTGATCTCCGCGACCTCCGGCAACCGAACCGTCAGGGGTCACGTTTGCCTGTAAACTAAGAAGAGCTGAAACATTTCTGCCCTGAAGCGGAAGTTCCTGAATCTGCTTCGAGACAAAGTTAGCGCCTAACTTTGCATCCTGAGTGTTAACAATGTTCTCGATTCCGGTCGTATCGACATTGACCGTTTCAGTAACCTGTCCGACTTCGAGAGTAACATTGATCGTGGTTGCCTTATCAACCAAAGCTGAAAAAGCTGAAAGACTGGATTTCTTAAAACCTTGTGCTTCAACCTCGATCTTGTAACTGCCCGGCTGAACCGAAGCGAAAGTATAAACTCCGCTCTCATTTGTCAATGCTGTCCGGCGAACATTTTGTTCGCTGGTTAAAACAATCGATGCGCCGGGAACAATATTTCCCGCTCCATCTGAAATAGTGCCCGTAATTGATGATGTTCCCGCCTGGGAATAGACACTAAAAAATAAAAATAAAGAGAAAATCAGTATTTGAATAGATTTTCCCACTAATCCGCCTTGTTTTTTCTGGTAAACCATAGTTCCTCCTAAGATTTTAATTGTAGAAAAATACAGACGTGTACTAATAAAATGAAGGGATGTAATGAAGTTAGGCATTTAGTGTTCCAAACTTATTTCACACTTTGTCGGCTTTATAACTTTATGAAAACATTAACTTATGAAGAATACAAAAAGATTACCGATTCTTATAATTATCCATATTTCTGTATCTTTTACTCTTTTTTGGATAAATTGAAGTTATGAAGTTCGACAAGCGAAGAAGATTAAGAGTGCAAAAAATATCTCCAAAACGCTAATGAATTTATTCCAATAAAAAAGAGTTGAGACCGGAATCTCAACTCTTAAAATTAAATTGCTCAGATGTTAGACTTAGAAGTCGTAACGAAGAGCAAATTGCATAACTCTGGCAGTTCCCTGCTGAGTTGTCAGATTCGCCCAGGCAGCAGATGGAGTTCCCTTATCGGGCTGATAACCTACTGCTGTGCTGGCAAGTCCGGTTAGAAATGCTGAATTTGTCACATTGAAAACATCCCAACGGATTGACATCCGATGATTTTCGCTCCAGGGTGAGCCAAATGATTTGGCTAATCCGGCATCGAGCGTCATAAAACCTTCAAAACGGATCTGATTACGGTCGCCTGATTCTCCGGGTAACGGACTACGGAAACTATTATATGCTCCGTTAACATCCGTAAACAGATTCGGAACCTGATCACCGAATTTATTTGTGACCCGACCAATCGGATTGGTTGAAGATTGAAGGTCTTTGATCCGAACTACGCCACTCTTGATATTCCAATTTGTGACCCAACCGCTATCATCAAAAAATCTGGTACCATTTGCTGTGACGGCTATCGAATTAGCAACAGGAAATCCTGAGTTATAGCGGTAGATTGTGCTAAGCTGCCAGCCGCCGAATATTCCGTTCAGAACTTTATTCATGCTGCTGAAATATCTTTGACCTTTACCTACCGGAAGTTCCCAAACGCTGTTGAAATTCAGAATATGAGTTAAATCAAAATCGGAATTTGCCCGATTATCTTCCTGACGCAACGCATTGACGATAAATGCCGAACCGAAAGTTCCGGCATTTTGCAAACCTGAAGCATCATCCATTGAATGCGACCACGTATAGTTCAAATCCCAGGTCACACCTTTCAGACGTTGACGAATTGAGACTGCCATTGCGTGATAATCTGAGCTGGCAATTGTTCCAAAAGAAGTCAAAGCTGCATACTGTGACTGATGAAAAAGCCTTTTACCTGAGCGGTTATCAAGCAATGTTTGCATTGAAGACCAGTCATTCCCCCCAACTTCACCATTCATTGCCAGATATATGGCTTGTGTGTTAGTGGTTCCTACCGGATAAGGGGTTCCGCTCTTAAGTGCAACGAGACTTCCCGGTGTCCACAAGTTTTCAAAGAAAGGTTGATTTTGCAACTGCGCAATCGGAGTTCCGGCTCGACGCTGCAATTCAACATATGAAGCAGCCTGATAATAAGTCTGACCTGATACCGGATCAGTCAAATTATTTGGTGCCATCACATCACGCGTTGCCAATAAGTTTCTGGCGGCACGACCAATATACGAAACATCGAGGTAAGCTCCTTTTGGAAGTTTTCTGCCAAGACTGACATTCCATGAATAATTGATCGGCGAAACCAAATTAGTATCGAGCGAGGTTTCAATTCTTCTGGCATTATTGGCAGGTTGTTGTTGAGGGAACACTAAATTTGCCGGAGCCGTAATATTTGGCAAAGGTCTGATTGCCATATTTATCCCTGAATAGAGAGGAGCAGGTCTGTTCGTAATATTATAGGTATTAGCCGGCACAGTCCTCGAGGTAGCAAAACCGAGTGTGTTCGCCGCATCAAATGTTACTGCAAGTTGTTGACCAAAATAGTCATTAGTGATAGCAAATCCGCCGCGAAAGACCGTATCATTTTCATTTCCGAAAATTTTATTCAAAAATCCTGATTTGAAATTTGGCGACCAGGCTGCCGCAACACGCGGCTGGAAATTATTTTTGTCTGTTTTGTAGAAATCCGGTCTATTATTTGCTCTTCCGGCTAAATCTAAAATCAAAGGAACATCGTAGTTTTGTCCTTTAGCCGATGCTGCTACCCGATCTTCAAAATATTTTTGAAGCGGAATATTCGGAGCAACCTGAAATCCCTGAGTTTCATAAACAGGCATACTGATGCCATACCGAAGACCTAAGGTCAGAGTCAGATTGGGTCTGGCTTTCCAAATATCCTGAGCATAAACATCGTATTCTTCGGTAGCCCATTCACGGAAAGTCGGGGCTCCTGCCGGGAACGGATTTCCGTCGAGCTGGAAATTGTAATTAGCCGTATACTGCGACAGACGACCTAATAAAGCGCTCAAGCCTGACTGAACCGAACGAGTCCAGGCAGCTCCAATATCCCTGTTGGCATCGCCTGTCGTAGTTTTCAAAAATTCTGAAACGGGAACTAAGACCGAATTACCCGACCCTTCATAAAAACCGAAATTAGCCTGTCCGGTATCAAACGCTTGAGCAAAATTAGTTATTCCATTTTTGATAAAACGAAGATTAGTCCCAAACTGTAAGTTATGATTGCCTTTTAACCAGGTAAAATCATCCGTAAAGTTATAAGTCGGATTAACCCGGCTAAATTCTCTGACAAATCTGGCAGGTGCAAAAACATCCCGATAACTAAGGTTAGGATCAGACGAATCTGCCTGATTACTAAAAGCAAGTCTGGTTAAACCGAAACTAAACCTGTTAGTCATACTGTTACTGACCAGCCATGTATGAGTAGCGGCAATTCCTAAAGGATGACTCCAGGTCGCTGGAGAAGGCGTATCAGGAAATTGTCTGATACCATCAGCGAGATCCTGCTGATAATTTCCCCGAAAAGACAGTTGGTGTTTTTGATCACTGGTTAAAATCCAGTCAAATCTTGCTGTATGAGCATTCTGTTTGACTCCGGTTGATGAATTGAAACGAAATCCGCTGGTATTAATCCCGTCTCCTATCGAAGTGTCATTTGCCGCATAGCGATTGGCGGCGGCAGATAATTGTGCCAATGCAAGAGGGTTAATATCGACCACCTGACCTGCTGCAGTTCCGCTTGAAACTACTAAAGCATTAATTTGAGTTGGAGTTAGCGTAATAGCATTACCTAAATTATCAAAAAACTTGAGGTTTCCTGCTCCTAAGCTCGGTAAAGGAACTAACCGCTGAACCGAAGTTTCCTTAGCTTCTCTCATTCCTTCAAAATTATAAAAGAAAAAGAGACGATCTTTGATAATCGGTCCACCCAGTCTGCCGCCAAATAAATTACGAATTAGTTTCGGACGCGGCACACGATCTTCTCCAACGACGTTCCGCCCGTTGATAACATTAGTATCGGTGGCTATATAATCTCCGGCTTTGTTATTAAAAAAGTCATTGGCGGTTGTCGCTGTATTCCGATGATATTCATACAAAGCACCGCTAAATTCGTTTGTGCCGCTTTTGGTAATTAACGAAATTTGTGCGCCGGATGAACGTCCTTTGCTGGCGTCAGGGTTTGAGGTTGTCACCCGAAATTCATCAACCGAGTCAGGATTAACTCTCAGAACAGCCGTAAAAGCATTATTTCCGGTGATGTCCTGACCAGTTTGCTGATCATTAACGTCAACCCCGTCAAGTGTGATGTTTGCCTGATCTCTTCTGCCTCCGGCAACCGAACCGTCAGGTGTTACGGCAGACTGCAAGCTCAAAAGTGCTGCGACATTGCGACCATTCAAAGGAAGATTTTCAATTTGTTTGGAAACAAAGTTATTTCCTATACTGGCATCCTGAGTGTTAATAATGTTCTCGATTCCGGTCGTATCGACATTGACCGTTTCAGTAACCTGTCCGACTTCGAGAGTAACATTGATCGTGGTTGCCTTATCAACCAAAGCTGAAAAAGCTGAAAGACTGGATTTCTTAAAACCTTGTGCTTCAACCTCGATCTTGTAACTACCCGGCTGAACTGAAGCGAAAGTATAAACTCCGCTCTCATTGGTTACAGTTGTTCTTCGACTATTTTGTTCACTAATTAAAGCGACGGTTGCACCGGGAACAATATTTCCCGCTCCATCTGAAATAGTGCCTGTAATTGACGAAGTTCCCGATTGGGAATAAACGCTTAAAGACAGAAATATTGAAAAAAACAATAGAAATACTGTCCTTTTAACTAACTTACTGTACATATTTTTGTATTCTTTCCTCCTAATTAGATTTGAAAAATTATGGCAACTTATTTAAGGAATTTCTCAATTTTTAGTTGGGCATTTATCGTTCCAAAATTCACTTTTACGTAAAGGGCAGAAAACATTGATGAGTTTCCGGTCAATCCACTAAAGTGCATCCGAAAATTCGTAGAAATTCACATTTTCTCATAATAAATATTATTTTTACTTATTTTAGATAAACGTAAACCCTTATAGTATATACACTTATGGATTAAATCTATTTTTTGGGATACCTTGCTCTTATGCAACTTGCTTATGTATCTTTTTATTTCTGAGACGTTGAATAAATTTAATATTTAAAAAGTATTTTATTTTCGGTATGAGAGGTAAGAGAAGCGGAGTAAGTTCGTGGAATACATTCTTCAACACAATAAAAAAAGTGAGCCAAGGTTTCCCTCAACTCACTTTAGAGCTTAGCTGAAATTTCTTTTTAGAAATCGTAGCGAAGTGCAAATTGGAAGACTCGCGGAGCTCCCTGAATTCTGGTCAAACTACCAAAATCACTTGGCGGAGTTCCATTAAACGGATCAGCACCTGAAGGATAAAATCCGCTGCCGGTTAGTCTTTGTGTATTAGTAACATTAAAGACTTCTGTTCTAAAAGTAATTTTTTGTTTTTCGGTAATGTTAAAAGATTTATACAATCCCAAATCTAAAACCACATAGTTCGGCTCACGTAAGATATTGCGGTCTCCGGCTTCGCCCGGTTTAGCATTACGGTATGATTTATAAACAGCTTCTGGATCCGCAAAAAGATTTGGAGAACCATCAACAATGGTGACTTTCGTTTTCACATCTTTCAAAGCAACCAGATTTGATTGAACGTTCCAGTTAGTTGCCCAACGAGCATCATCATACGGCTGACCAATCGGAAAACCTGTATTCCAGCGGTAAACGCCTGTCAATTGCCATCCGCCTAAGACTCCGTTAACGAATTTTCCGGCGTTTGAAAAATATCTTCTGCCTTTACCGAAAGGTAATTGATAAACAAAGTTAGCATTAATCAAGTGACGAACGTCAAAATCCGAGTCCGCACGATTTTCTGCTAATCTTAACGGATTAAGAATATTAACTCCGGTAATAGCACCGGCAGCCTCGTTTCCTGAAGCATCGTCAAGCGAATGACTATACGTATAGTTAAAATCAAACGAGAGACCGTTTTCAAGACGTTTTCTGATACTCACCTGCATTCCGTTATAGAAAGAGCTTCCAAGTGTCGAATAAGCACCAAAGGTTGCGTACTGAGGATGAATAAATATGTTATTTCCAAAACCTAATCCGTCATCCCAGAGAGATTGAATAAAAGTAAAGTCCGTGGTATTCCGTCCGCCAACTGCTGATTTAGCAACACGACGATATGCTGCTTGAGTAGCAGTTAAATTAGTACTAGATCCTAAAACATCATATGATCCAGCTAATCCCGGTACAAACTTATTAAACCAGGCAATGTTTGGAATAGAAGTGATCGGCGCGTTTGCATTGCGATAATCAATCAGGGTACTCATTACTCCATAAAAATCTTGTCCGGAAGCAGGATCACGTAGATTATTGAAATGTGCAGTATCTCTGATAACCAATAAGTTTTTGGCAATTCTGCCGATATAACTGGCTTCAATCGTAATTCCTTTGAAAAGCTCACGTCCATAGGAAACATTGAAGTTATAGTTATACGGAGTAGTCAGCTTGTCATCAAGTGATTGCTCAATTCGTTGATCTTCGTCAGCAGCAGTTTGCAAAGGAAATGATAGTGAACCTGGAGCCGTAATTCCCGGTAAGACACGGATGTTTTGATTAAACCCGGTAAATTGCGGTCCTAAACGATCACTAACATTAAAGGTGTTAGCAGAAATAGCACTGGTAGAACCAAATCCCAGAGTTGATCTGGTATCAAAAGCCACTGCCAAAGCGCTGCCGATACGGTCATAAGTCATTCTGAAACCACCGCGAATAGTACTCTTTCCATCACCGCCCAAGATCTTTTTAAGCCAGCCGTCTTTAAAGTTCGGTGACCAGGCAACTGAGATTGTTGGCGCAAAGTTATTCCAATCTTGTTTGTAATAACCTTCCTTTCCGTTGGCTTTACCGGCTAAATCAACCGTAATCAATCCATTATAAGGAGTTCCGTTAAAGGCTCCGGCTGCTCGCTTGTCAAAGAAATCACTCAAGCTTGTTGTTGGCTTGACTTGAATTCCATTGGCTTCATAAATCGGAGTTGAAGTCGACCAGCGAACCCCATAATTAATAGTCAGATTGTTGCGCATTCTCCAACTGTCCTGACCATAAAATTCGAATTCCTGTGTTTTAAAGGTGCGCGAAACAGCTGATCCGGCAGCTTGAAGTTTATTATTACTATCATACTGCAAATTAGCACTATATTGTGAAAAACGTCCGATTACCGCAGTTAAAGCATCACGTAAATCAGTTTCAGAACCTCCGTCAACGTCAGGAAAAATTGGATCTCCATCATCATCATAAAGGATAACATCACCTGAAAAATCGTAATAAGAAGGATTAGTAACAGCTGTATCAAAAGCCGATCCGAAACTATTTCGACTATTACTAATCAGTCGAATGTTCGTCCCAAAACTCATTGTGTGATTTCCTTTAACCCAAGTAAAGTCATCTACGAAGTTATGAACCGGAGTGACCCGGCTGAGAGTTCGGGTAAAATTAAGTGGCGAATAAATGAAACGGAAACTAATGGAATTAGCACTCGAATCTCCCCCTTGAGTAAACGCCTCACGCGTCATCCCATAGGTAAATTTATTAACCATGTTACTGTTGATCGTCCAGGTATGTCCGCCAAAAACCCCTATCGGATGTGTCCAGTTATTTGGCGAAGGCGAATCAGGTAAGCGTGAAGCTGTACTTTCATTGTCAGATTGATACTGACCTCTGAAAAAGAGATCCTGATTACTTGTCAGTTTGCCGTCAAGTCTCAGCAAAATCGAATTATTGCGAACCGGTGCAGGTGCGTTAAAGCGCAGACCAGCCGTATTAAGTCCGTCTCCAACGGTCGAATCATTAGCTTTATAGCGATTGGCAGCTGATAATAAAACACCTGTGGCAAATGGATTAATTCCCGGTGTCGAACCATATGCAAGTGTATAAAAATTATTAATCTGTGTTGGAGTTAGACAACGAACACCTGCCGGTGTACCTGCCGGACAGCTTGCATCACTGGCACCTGAAGCAGTTCGGTATCTGACAATACCACTGCCTAAAGGCGTTAACGGAACTTCAGTTACTACCGAAGTTTCTTTATCTTCGGTAAATCTTTCATAAAAGGCTGAGAAAAACCACTTATCTTTAACGATTGGTCCAAGTAATGAACCGCCGTAGTTTTGTCTTTTAACCGATGCCAATTCTACGCCAGAAGCATTATTGAAATAATCGTTTGCCTGAAACAATTTACCCGGTCGGAAATAAAAATATCCGGAACCATGCCATTCATTACTTCCTGAACGGGTAATTAAGGAAACCTGTGCACCTGATGAACGTCCTGAGTTGGCATCAGCATTGGTTGTAGTGACCCGAAACTCCTGCAAAGATTCCGGAGTTACGCGCAGAACGCTAAAAAAGGCTTTACCTCCCTGTTGTTCATTAACATCAACTCCGTCTAAAAGAACATTAGCTTGATCAGAACGTCCGCCATTAACCGCACCGCCTTGACCTGATCCGTTGTCAGGAGTAACACCAGGCTGCAAAGAGAGCAAATCCGGAGTATTGCGAGCAGACAGTGGCAATTCAATAATTACCTTTGAAGTGATAGTATTTCCAACACTTCCATTAGTAGTATTCAAAGTGGCTTCATTTGCACTGGTAACATCAACTGTCTCTGTTAATTGCCCGATTGGAAGAGGGATGTCCGTATTATTTGGGGTATCAACCAATGCCTGAACATTTGAGACAACTACTGTCTTAAACCCTGTGGCTTTAACTTCAATAGTGTAAGTGTCCGGTGGAACAGCCGTAAAAACATATTGTCCGTCACTATTTGTAGTGCTGGATTTTTCAAAATTCTTGCTTGTCCCTTTTAACAAAACTGCTGCTCCGGCTATGGGATTTCCCTGTGGATCGCTCACAGTTCCTCTAACCGAAGAAGTTCCCGTTTGTGCTGAAACACTAAAACATAGAAAAAGCGAAAGAATAAATAAATTTAAGAGATTAGTTAAAATCATCCGCTGAGTCTTTCTATAAACCATAGTTCCTCCTAAAGTTTTTAATTTGAAATATTAGTGCTTTGTTTTTACTACTGATGAAAGTTAATGCTAATAAATAATTAAGCATTTGTTGTTCCAAAGGAAAGCATCTCAAAAATCACTTGTAAACCATTGAAAATAATATGCTAACAAATCAAGTGAAAATAGCATCTTTTAAAGGATGTTCATTTTTTTGAATGAATATAGCTTTTTTCGGATAAACCATTTTTTACGAGTTAAGATTTTGCAAAATGATTTTAGCAACACTTGCTCCCATCCCGACGGCACTGCTAACTGTTGGAGCGAGAGGATTAGCAACGTCACCGATAGCATAAACATTTCTGACATCGGTTTCACAATGTGCATTAATCCGGCAATAACCGTTTTTGTCTAAGCTGATTTGTCCTTGTAAAAGCTCGGTATTCGGCTCAACGCCTAAGCGAAGCAGTAAAAAGTCTGTCGGACAAAGAAACTCTTCGCCAGCAGTTTTTAATTCCAGAGCTTCGAGATTTTCAGTTCCCGACAAATTAATGACAGTGGTCTCGGTTAAAATTTTAATCTTTTTATTTTGCCGGACTTTTTCGATAAATTCCGGACGGGCGCGAAAGTCTTTTCGGCGGTGAATGAGTGTCACGTTTTCGGCAAATTCAGATAATATCAGAGCATTTTCTAAAGCCGCATCACCTCCGCCGACAACACAAACTTTTTTACCCGCAGCTTTTTCGGCGTCGCGTTTTCCTGATGTAATTACTCCGCGTCCGTTAAAGTTTTCCTCGTTTTCCAATCCAAGTTTTCGGCGTCTGATACCGGTCGCAATAATTAAAGCATCTGCCGATAAATAGTTATTATTACTTAACTTAATCCTCCTGTTTCGAACATCTATTTCTTCTATTTGACAGTTGGTTTTGATTTCAAACTGTCGCGATTCGATTTGTTTAAGAAAGATTTTTTGTAGTTCCTGTCCATCTTTTGCTTCGATGCCGAGATGATTTTTAATCGCATTGAATGTCCATAAAAGCTGCCCGCCCAATTCACCCGCCGATTCAAGCAATAATGCCTCCAAACCAAGCTCTGCACACCAGAGTCCAGCCGAAAGCCCCGCCGCCCCGCCGCCGATAATTATGACTTGATAGTGTTCTTTGAGAGTCAATTTCATTTTGCTTAAAAGTTTGGTCTGATTTTTGCCCTAATTATGTCGGACATTCAACCTTACCGGATTCAAAACTTCATATTTTTATTACTGTTTATGGACAAAACCGAACTTGAAATTACCATTTTTTGTTAATTCTTAACTTCCGTTTTTTGTCACTTCTACTCTCTTCTTGCTGCCCGGATGAGGTTGACTCAAATTGTATTTTTTCTTTTAACCTCATATTTAACAAGCCTTAGGTTTGTTTTTGAAACACTTTTCGATTTTATTCTGTCTGGCATCTATTTTGCTAATAATTATGTTGGATTTAAAGGAGTTTTTCTCAAACTTCAAAAAATTAAATCTTTCACAGAAGAAAAATTCTTTTCAATACGCCGCCAAAATTATGAAATTAGAACTTGATACAAATTCTACTCAGAATTCATCGTTTAACAACTATTCCGATACTTTAACCCCTTCCGAAACAAAAGCAGACGAGGCAAAAAAACTCCTTCGTTCAGGCATCAGCTTAGCCAAAGAAGGAAATCGCGCAGAAGCCCGTCAAATGCTTTTAAAAGTAACCGAAACCGAATCAGATAATGAAACGGCGTGGCTCTGGCTGGCTTCGATCAGCGAATATCCTGAAGAGTTACTGGTTTTTCTGCAGAATGTTTTGAAGATCAATCCGGAAAATGAACGCGCTTTGGAATGGGCAAAACAGACTAAAACCTTGCTTTCGAAAACATTTGTCCAACGCGGAATCAATGCTTCACGGGACAATCAAAAAGAATTTGCCAAACAATGTTTCTTACAGGGAATTGTTCACGATAGTGAAAATGAAATGGCGTGGCTCTGGTTAGCTTCAACCTCCGAAGCTCAGGAAGAAAAAATCTCACATCTACAAAAAGTTTTGCAAATCAATCCCAATAATGAAACTGCCCTTTCTTCACTCAATGCAGTTAAAAATCAAGCCTCTCAGACGCTTTTGAGAAAAGCCAACTCGGCAGCCATTGCCGGCGAACGTGAAGAAGCCAAACAATTGCTTGAAGAAATTATGAAAAACACGCCGAACCTTGAAGAAGCGTGGGTTCTCAAAGCATATTTGGCAAATGAATATTACGAGAAAATCGAGTGTTACCAAAAAGCATTGGAACTGAATCCTGAAAATGAGGCGGCTCAGGCAGGATTAGCTTCATTGCAGGCACTTGCCGCCAAAGTTTCCAAAGCAGTTCCGGCGGTTGCTAAACCTGTTGTCAATGAAGAAGTTGAAGTTGAAAAACCTGTTGAAACTGTCGAAGAAGCTTCAAATGAATTTCACGAAGAAGTTCTCGAAAAGTTTGAAGATTACCCGGAAGCCGGCGAAGTTGAACAGTTTTCACCGGAATCAGTAAGTGAAACCGTCGTTGAAGAATTTAGTCATCTCGTTGAAGAAACTGAAAATCATGAAGTTGTCGCAGAGCAAACGCTTCTTGAAGAATCGGTTGTTGAAGAAATCGAAGCTGCGGCTGATGAAACTCCAGCTGCATGGCTTCAGGTCCAAGAAGAACCTCAACCTGAAGTTGTCAATGAATTTGTTTATCAGGAAAATGTGGTTCAACCTGAACCGAAAGTGGTCGCTGAAAGCCATGAAGAGTTATTTGCAGATAATGTTCAGCCTGAGGCATCAGCTGCTTTTGTTCAGGAAGACGTCACCGAAGAAAATTCCTCATTGGTCGAAATGGAAGGTTCCGAACCGGATAACTCTCCGACTCAGGAACTCGACGAAGAATTTGCCCGAACCGCAGATGTTGTTTTCAGTTCTTTTGAACAACCTGAAGAATCTTTAGAAGTTACAGAAGTTTCACAAGAATTTCAGCCTGAATTGCCGGTTGTTGAACATCAAACAGTTGAATCTGTAAATACAGCAGAGCAGGTTGAAGAGGTAAAAGCATTCGAACAACTTCCAACAGCAGAAGTTCAATATGTTGAAACGGAAAAACCGGAAATCGTATTTGCTGAACAACCTTCTAATGAAAATGCTCAGCCTGTATATCATCAAACAGGTGAGGAATCATCCGCTCCAAGTTATCAATCACCTTATTACAGCAGCAATGGTTTTGAAATGAACGTCAGCGAACCGTTTGCTGATACTGTTGAACTTTCCTACTCAAATCTAAAAATATCTTCGGTATCTTTTGAAGAAGAACCTCACCAGGAAGTTTTTGAAGCCAAACCCGAAGAATCTCATCAGGAAGTTTTTGAAGCCAAACCCGAGGAAGCCCCTGTTCAGGAATTTGTTCCGGCAGAATCAGTTTATCCGGCTCCGGTGCAAGCCTTCGAACATCAGGAACATTCTACAAACGGTTTTGTAACAGAAGCTCCGGCGCAAACTCAAGCGTTTCAGGAAGAAGTAACAGAAGTTCCGGTTCAGGAAGAAATTGCTGAAGAAGTTCAGTTGCATATAACTGCTCAACCTCAACTTGCTCAATGTCCGTTTTGCGAATTTGAAAACGAATCGCAAACCGTTGTTTGTCATTCATGTCAGGCAATGCTTTCACTTTCCGATCTGGAAATGCTGCTCGCTCATCAGGGTGCCAATCAGGACTTGCTGCTCTCTTCAATTGAAAAAATGGAAGTTGAGAAAACGTTGCGTGACTTCAGTGTCGAAGAATTAAAGGTTTTAGGTATTGCTCATCTGAATGCGAAAAATCTGCGAAAAGGTTTTTCCTACTTGCAGGAAGCTTCGCAGTTGAATCCAAACGATGTCGTCTTAGGCTCAAAAGTCAATTTTCTGGCAATTCGTTTGAGCGAAATTGAACAACAAGACAACAAAGCTCAGGAAAATCCGGTGCAAAGCCGCACTATTATGGTTGTTGACGATAGTCCGACAGTTCGCAAACTGATTTCCGGCAAGCTGGAAAAATGCGGACATTCGGTAATTTCGGCAATCGACGGAATGGATGCCTTAGCCAAGATCAATGAAGTTATTCCTGACTTGATCCTGCTTGATATTACGATGCCGCGTCTGGATGGTTATCAAGTCTGCAAATTAATCCGTAATAACGAAATCACCAAAGATATTCCAATCGTCATGATTTCCGGTAAAGACGGATTTTTTGATAAAGTTCGCGGTCGAATGGCAGGTTCCAGCGGTTATATTACCAAGCCTTTCGGTCCCGATACTTTAATGAAAACCATCGAAAGCTATTTAAGCTAACAGATAATTCATTAGCATCCTAGGATCTCAGCTTTAGGTCTTTGTGTTTTAGATAAGGAATTTTCAAGTCCGTTAAAACCAAAGACCTAATTATACTCATCACCTTTACTTACCAATTACAAAAGCGCGTTAAACGAATTCCCCTCTCGTGCAACGGATTCTTGTTTCGGCGAATATGGATAATTTAATTGAAGAAAATTTATTTGCTGACCTTTTGCTTGACGAAATTGATTTTTCCTCGCTTCTGGAACTGCCGAGTCTTAATAAACCTGCTTCATTAAACACAAAATATGAGCCGCCTGTCGGTGATAAATACATTATTTTTCACCTCGACGATAAAATTTACGCAATTAACTCAAAAAGAGTTGCCGAAGTCACAACTTCTCTCCCCGTGACGCCGTTGCCGAATGTTCCCGACTGGGTTGCCGGCATCGCTAATTTACGTGGCGATATAATTTCGGTCATAGATCTCAGAAGACTTTGGAAGCAGAATACTCAGCCTCCTTTCAAAACCAGACTAATCGTCTTTCATCCGGCGAAAAATGATTCGGCAATTGCTTTCATCGTTGATAAATTAAACGAAATAGTCACTCTTTCGGACAAAGAAATAAATTTTTCAGCGGCAGATTTTACCGATTCCTTTCCGACAATTTTCGGCAAAGCCGATTTTAAATCGCAGTCCCTTTTTCTCCTCGATATAGATAAACTTTTATCCTCGCTCAATGTTAAAGACTCCAAAGCGGTCGGAGTCTGAAAACATTCTCGCTTTTCGGAGATTTTATGGCAAAAAGATTCAATAACTCATTGTCCAATTCCTTAAAAGGAAAAATCTGGCTGGCAACGACTGCCTTAGCTTTTTTCATTTGTGTCTTTGGGATTATTTCCTACCTTATTGCCTCTTTTTTAATCAATGACACTTTTTACGCCGTAGTTATTCCTTTTCTTCTTTTATCGGTGACCGTCGCCTTTTTCGGCTGGTGGGTGGCGAATGAAGTAGTCAATCCGGTCGAGAAAGTTCTCCTCTTTACCAAAAGTCTGGAAAGGGGTCTTTCCAGTTCTCTGCCCAAAGCGTCAGGTGCAACCGAAACCGATGAGCTGATGGAAACGATTTGCCGCCTCAGTCAACAGTCACAAAAGCTTGTTAGTTTGATGGAAGAAGTTGCACAGGGAAATCTTGACTCTGCACTTGCTTCAAATTCAAATTCTGATCGGATAACAATAACGTTTCAAAAACTTCTTGCCAAAGTTTCCGAATCGATTTATGCCAAACAGGATTTAGATAAATTACAAGCGGCAGTCAATCGTTTGACAGAGGAAGTACTGCCTGTCAGGGAAGATAATCTAAATGTTTCGGTCAATTTTGATGATGCTGCCACCAATGATATTTCCAGTGCTTTTAATTATCTGGTCGAACAGCTCAACGACGTTATCTTACAAATCAAAAGCAACACGGTAAAAGCTCAAACATCTTCGAGTGAAGCACAAAGAAAGATCGATGAAGTTATTGAACAAAGTGATAATCGGGTGAAAAAACTTAATCAGGCTTCGGTCAAATTGAAACAGGTTCCGCAAATGGTTCAAAAGATTTCTGAAGAGCTTTCACAATCTTCATTTTCAGCCAATCAGTCAATCGAAAAAGCCAAAAAAGGAAACGGAGCAGCACAAGCCAATCTGAATGCCATTACTCAGCTCCGCCAGCAAATTCACGAATCAGTTAAACATATTCAAAAACTTAACGAATCATCGCAGGAGCTTGGAAAAGTTGCCAAAACGGTTGAAGATCTGGCTCAGCGAACAAGTATGGTAGCACTCAACGCTTCGATTCAGGCGGCTGAAATCAGTGAGCACAGTCGCGGTTTTGCCGTCGTTTCCGAAGAAGTCGAACGGCTTGCCGAACGCGCCAACAATACTAATAAAACTATTTCTTCGCTCAATAAATCCATCCAGTCGGAGATCGGAAAGGTTGAAAATTCTCTGGAAACAACGGTCAGCGAAGTAGCGAATCTTTCCAAATTTGCTATCGAGACAGGTAATTCGATCGGCGAACTGGAAAGATACATCACTCAATTTCTCAATTTGCAGGAAAAAATCGTGACCTATACGAGTGCTCAAACCGAGGACACGGAAAATGCTTATCAGGTCTTTGCCGAATCGATTTCGGAAACCGAAAGATCAATCATTAATTTGAAAGAGTCCTCTTACGCAACACAGAAGATCACGGAGAAAATGACCAAATTACAGGATTCGGTTGCACATTTTGCGGTTCCGCCTCATTCCGAAGAATATCGAAGCAATGATAATTCTTTTTCAACCCCGTCAATATCACTAGGGCAGGATTTTTCCGCCTGATAGCCTGAAGAGTCTTTTATGCAAAAATCTTTTCTACAAAATCTCTTAATCAGAATCTCCTCTTTCTTCGCGGTGCTTTTTTCGCTGGTCGGTTTAATCTTTCTCTATGCTTCATATTTTGGGGCAGAGACTAATACCACAGTCGGAATGGGAATCACCTCATTGGGAATTTTATTGGCGGTCATCTCGCTTTTAGTGACAAATTTTCAGACCTCATCGCTCCAAAATGAACTGAAAGAATCTACCCAGCTGGCTCATCAAATTGCTCATGGCGAAACGGAATATGATTTTGACGAAAGTGATATTGATGAGTCGTATGAACTAAAATCACTCCTGCAAAATGCAGCGCTTGATTTAAAGGAAAAAGCAGCTATTGCTGAGCAAATCGGAAACGGAGATTTATCAACCGAAATAAGACTGCGTTCGGAAACTGATTCTTTCGGAAAATCTTTTCAAACCATGATCGAAAATCTTCGGGTGCTTGTTCAAACCGAAGAAAGGCGCGATCAATTGCAAAAATCAATTCTCACCTTGCTCGAAGAAGTAACCGAAGTTGCTTCCGGTGATTTAACGGTTAAAGCTAAAGGAACATCTGAAATTACAGGTGAGATTGCCGAAGCCTTTAACTTTATGACGACCGAGCTGCGCTCACTGATCGGTCAGGTTAAGGAAGTAACTTTCCAAGTCGGCACCTCGGCTAAAGCCATTAACGACACGACGGAACAGCTCGCCCGCGGAAGTGAGGCACAGGCTTCGCAAATCGCCAGGATGACCTCGACCGTTGCCAATATGGCGATGCAAGTTCAGGAAGTTTCGAATAACGCTTCGCTTTCGGCGCAGGTTGCCGGAGATTCATTGAGTAACGCCCGCTATGGCTCACAAGCCGTTCAGGATAATATCAACGCGATGAACTCGATTCGCAAACAGGTTCAGGAAACGGCTAAACGAATTAAAAAACTCGGTGAACGTTCACAGGAAATCAGCCAGATCGTTCAATTGATCGATGACCTTTCCGACCGGACAAGCCTGCTCGCACTCAATGCTTCACTGCAAGCTGCCGCCGCTGGTGAATCAGGTCACGGATTTGCGGTCGTTGCCGAAGAAGTGGAAAGATTAGCGGAACGTTCGAATCGTCTGACGCAGCAAATTGCCGCTCTGACGCAAATGATTCAGATCGAGACAAAAGACGTTGTGGCTTCGATGGAAGAAACGATTCACGAAGTTGTGGTCGGCTCAACACTCGCCGATAAAGCCGGACAAGCTCTGATTGAAATCGAGCAGGTTTCGCAGCGTCTGGCGGAACTGATTGATTCGATTACCAATGCCACTAAAGAACAGGCACGCAACTCCGAAGATATTTCCAGTGCAATGGCAAATATCTCGAAAGTTACCGAACTGGTTAATGTCGGTTCCAAACGCGCAGCAGATTCAGTAAAATTACTTGTTATTCTTTCCGACGAATTGCGCGGCTCAGTTGCACCTTTCAAACTGCCTGAAGAAAAGAAACGCCGGAATGATTCTCTCTCATCAAGCAACGGAGCATACCTCAACTGATTTTAGATTGAAGATTTTGGATTGAAGAAATCAAATATTTAATTTTGAATCAACAAAATCCAAACGAATCCAAAATCTAAAATCCAAAATTCCAAATCGACTATGGACGCTGAAATTTTACAAGGATTTATTGAAGAAGCTGAAAGCTATTTGCCGGAAATGCGCGAGAGCATCTCGGCTTACGCACAGAATCCGTCTCAAATCGAAAAGCTTCAAAATACCCAGCGTCAGATAAATACGGTTAAAGGCGCGGCTTTAATGATCGGAATGCCCGAAGTCGGCGAATTTTGTGAAGAATTTGAAAAAGAAATAACCGGTTTTATTTCAGTTAAAAAACCTTTGTCCTCAGATCAATCCAAAGATCTTTTGGATAAAATTGCTGAACTTGAAGCTGTCCTGACATTTGCCCGCAGCAGTATTGGTGAAATCACTCTTTCGGAAAATCTGTTAAGCGAAGATTTATTTGAAGATTTTTTAGCGGAGCCGGTCACTGAAAGTGTCGAAGATACTTTTGAAGGCTGTGAGGATTTTGAAATAGATGCTGAAATGCTGGAAGTTTTTGCAATGGAAGCCGAAGACCATTTGCAAAATATTTCTACCAATCTGACGGTTCTGGAGAAAACGCCGAACAATCGTGAGGCACTGCTCGAAATCCGCCGAAGTTCGCATACTCTCAAAGGCTCGGCAGGAATTGTCGGTTTTAAGAAACTTTCGTCTCTTGCGCATCGTGCCGAAGATTTACTAGATTACCTTTCCGAAAATGAAATCGAAGGGAACAAAGAGGTTTTCAAACTATTGTTGGACGCAACCGATTGTTTGGAAGCCTTGACCAGAGGAGAAAGTTCTCCCGAACTTGAAAAGAATATTGCTGAAATTTATCAGCGTTTTGACAAACTTTTGGCTTCGCTGCAAGCTCTCGAAGCTCATCGAATTTCCGCCGCTTCCATTCCTGAATCAATAGTTGAAACTACCAAGTCTCAGGTAAATATTGCCCCCCAAGCTTCAATAATTGATTCGGAAGAGAGTGCTGAAACGGCGGAAAACCAGATTCATTTAACTAATCCTAATAATCGTTCGGTGATCCGGGTTTCGCTTGATCGGCTGGATAATCTGGTCAAGCTCGTCAGTGAAATGGTTATCAGCCGTTCAGTTTTTGAACAAAGAATCATCGAACTGGAACAGCAGGTTCACGAACTAAATCATACAACCAGCCGGCTGCGCCGCTCCACCAATAAGCTCGAAGTAGATTTTGAATCCCAAACATTAAGTAATAATCCGGGCGGCTGGCATTATAGCCCCGCTCCGCAAAAATTTAATGCCTTGGCGGCTTGGGAAAATAGCGAATTTGACACACTCGAATTTGATCAATACACCGATTTTCATCAAACCACCCGCGAACTGATCGAGTCAACCGGAGATACTTTTGCGATTCACAACGACCTTGATAATATCATCAGTAATCTCGGATTGCTTTTTGATAATCAGCGTCATTTGATCGATGAAATGCAGGAAAGTCTTTTGCGGCTACGGATGGTTCCGTTAGGTTCACTGGCTGCCCGTCTGCAGCGAGCAGTTCGTATGACGGCGGCAGAAGAAGGAAAACTGGTCGATTTAGTTATCGAAAACGAAAATATCGAGATCGATACGGAAATTATCGATGCTTTCGTCGATCCGTTGATTCACCTGCTGCGAAATGCGGTGGCACACGGGATTGAATCCGCCGGAACCAGAAATTTGCTGGGCAAACCCGAAAGAGGAAAAATCACTCTTAAAGCTTATAGTGAAGGAACGCATATTGTTTTTGTAATTTCCGATAACGGGCGCGGACTTTCCACTCATTCATTAAAAGAAAAAGCCGTTTATATGAAATTTATTTCAGCCAGTGAAGCTGAAAAAATGTCTGATGAAGAAGCTTTTCCGCTGATCTTTCTGCCCGGACTTTCAACCGCCGGCGAGATTAGTCAGATTTCCGGACGCGGCTTGGGAATGAATGTCGTCAAATCGACTATTTCCCGCCGTCAGGGTGATATTTTTGTTTCTTCGGAACCGCAAAAAGGTACGACTTTTACTGTTCGTCTGCCGATGTCGCTGGCGGTAACCAGAGTACTTTTGGTCAAAGCCGAAGAACAAACATTTGCTTTTCCTCTAAAATTGATTAAACA
>JADMIO012757470.1_pt1 | contig 26807 bp, 16 predicted proteins | sample 8958161 | NCBI WGS metagenome assembly JADMIO01 (sample SAMN16585339, study PRJNA669376) | soil metagenome | isolation source: Crop rotation soil | place: USA: Cullars Rotation, Alabama | collected 2011
GGCCGCGACTTCAAGTCACGTGAATTCCAAGCTTCGGATCCCACTGTGCTGGAAAGCCCCACCACCCCGAGGACGTAGTAGTCGAGCACGGTCACGGCGCGTCGCGCGAAGATCGGCGGATAGGGCACGCCCAGGAGATCGTCGAGTGGCGTGTCCGCGAGGAGCCACGGAACGAGGAGGCCACCGACGCCGACGATGAGTCCCACGAGCCCGCCCACCACACCCCACTGCCGCTCACGGCCGCCGCTGACACCGGCGGCCTGTCCAACCGGGACATCCATCGCCTTCCCCTCCTCCAGCCGAGCAACGATTCAGTGTACCGGTGCGCTCCGCCACGTGCACTGCGCATTTGCCTGGTGAGAGCCGACGGCGAGTGAGAGCACCTCGGGGCCGAGCGTCGTCCGATCTCGGGTGGGCGCTGGCCGCTGAAAGGCGCCGCCTATCCCGGCACGTGGCAGCGGAACAGCTCGACGGGCCGATCGAAGCCCGCGAGCGACGTGTCACCGATCGATTGGAATCGAAGCACGCCCGGCTCGACCCGTTCGACGACCTGGACGGCCGCGAGCACCGTCCGCGGCGCCGCGACCGCGACGATGCGCGCCGCGCGGTGGACGGCCGGTCCGAAATAGTCACCACGCAGCGCCGCGACGACGCCGGCGGCGAGCCCGACCCGGACCGGCGGGAGCGCTTCGGTCTCGGGAAACGCCGCGACCAGATCCAGCCCCAGCCGACACGCGGTCGCGGCGTCGGTCGTGACGAACATGACGCCGTCGCCGAGGCGCTTCACCAGCGTCGCTCCGGCCCGCGCGATCAGGTCGCTCGTTCGCTCCTCGAAGACCGCGAGCGCGTGATCGAGCTCGGCGAGATGCAATCGCTCGACGAGCGCCGTCGAGCCGGTGATGTCGGCGAACCCGACGACGACGTCGACGACGTTGGTCGCCGACGGTTGGAGCGCCATGGCGTAGCGTCGCCGGAACTCGGTCAGGTGATGGCGATGCAGCGTGTCGAGCAGCTTCTCCGCCGCTGGCAGGAACTCGGCGATCACACGCTCGTACTGGAGGAGCAAGGTCGCCCAGGGCGCGTGCTGCTCGTGGAGAGGCGCCTCGATCTGCGACCGCACGAACGCCACCTCGGACTCGGAGACCCGCGACATCGCCGTGCCGATCGCGCGCGCGATCGCCATGGCTCCGTCGACGCCGGCGATCGCGGCGACCTGACGAATGGTATCGACCGCGTCGACGTCGGCTTCGGTCCAGCACGCGTCGTCGGTGGCCGGATCAGGAAAGCCCCAGGCCCGCCAGAGGCGCCCCAGCTCGTCGGTCGACACGCCCGTGGCGCGCGCGACCGCGCTCGTCGTTCGGCGCCGCCCGGGACGGATCAGGTGCTCGAATGCGGCCCAGACGATCGTCCCGAGCCGCTGCGCCGAGAGCAGGTCGTCGGGCCCGAGCCCACGCGCCTCGAGCCGCTCGAGCAACGCGAGCTGCTGCGCCCCATCGTCGGCAGTCGGATCGTAGACGTTCGCGACCCGCAGACGCTCGAGGTCCTCGGGGGACATCGACCGGGACATAGCATCGTTCGGCGCACGCCGCCGCACGCGGTGGCGTAGCGGATCCGAGGACGCCACAGACCAGCTCACGGCGTGCCGCACTGCATGTGACATCGCATCGCCATCGCGGACGAACTTTACACCTTTCGGGGGATGCCGAACTGACCCTGGAGGGCATGTGGGCGCGCCGGCAGCCCTCTAGTTTCGCCGGCCATGAACCATGCCGTCGGTCTGCGTCCGGCTTCCCCCCGCCTCCGTGGTCGTGGAAGGCCGCGTCTCGCGCTGCTGGTCGCGCTCGTGCTGTCCGGGGCGATCGCCGCGCATCGCACGACGGCACAGGCACCCCCCGCCGAGACGCTCACCTTCAACCCCGTGGCCGACGGCTACGTCGACGGCGACATGCCGACCAGCAACTTCGACAGCGACGCCGTGCTGAAAGCCGACGCGACGCCGGCGCGCATCGCCTATCTGCGCTTCGCGGTGACCGGCGTCTCCGGACGCGCAGTGCAGCACGCACGGCTTCGCCTGGGTGTCGCGCCGAACAGCGGCGCCCCGTCGGTGGTGGGCGGCACGATCCATCGCATCACGGACACGGCGTGGAACGAGGCGACCCTCACCTTCAACAACCGTCCGGCGCTGGACGGCGCCGGCCTGCAGACGCTCGGCGCCGTCGCCCTGAACGAGATCGTCGAGTTCGACCTCGACACGGTCGTCACGGCCGACGGCCTCTACAGCTTCGCGCTCGACAGCACGTCGGACGACGGCGTGTCGTACAACTCGATGGCGGCGAGCAGCGGTCAGAAGCCACAGCTCGTGCTGACCGTCGCGTCGGCGCAGAGTCCGACGGTCACGATCGTCCAGCCCGCCACGGCAGCGGGCTTCTTCACCGGCGATCCGATCACGTTTCAAGGCACCGCCAACGACCCGCAGGACGGCGACCTCGGCGCGCAGCTCCAGTGGACGTCCAACCTGGACGGTCCGCTCGGCACCGGTGCCACGATCAGCCGGACGCTCCGCCTCGGCACGCACACCATCACGGCGTCGGTGCGCGACGCGAACCTCAACACCGGCTCGAAGCAGATCACGGTCAGCGTCACGGCCCCGCCGCCGGCGAACACCACGCCGCTGGTCTCGATCACCGCGCCGATCAACGGCACGACGGTGAGCGGCGGCACGCCGATCGTCTTCACCGGCTCGGCCAACGACCTCGAGGACGGCAACCTCACCGCCGCCCTGGTGTGGACGTCGAGCCTCGACGGGAATCTCGGCACGGGTGGAACGTTCACGCGCACGCTGACGCCCGGGACACACGTCATCACCGCGAAGGCGACCGACACCGGGCTCGCGATGGGCTCCGCCTCGGCGACGGTGACCGTCACGCCGCCGGTGACGCTCACGTTCACCCCGACCGCCGACGCCTACGTGAACGGCGGCGCAATCACCACGAACGCCGGCACGGCCACCATTCTCCGCGTCCGCTCGAGCACCCGCTGCGACGCGTATCTGCGCTTCGCCGTGGCGGGCGTCGGCACGCGCAACGTGGTGCACGCGACCCTGCGCATGACGGTCGACGGCGCGTCGGGCGCGAACAGCGCGAGCGGCGGCTCGGTCCACACGCTCACCAACAACGCGTGGACGGAGACCGGCATCACCTTCAACAACAAGCCGGCGATCGACGGTCCGACGCTCGCCACCGCCGGCGCGGTCGCGTTGAACCAGGTCGTCGACTTCGACGTCACCGCCGCCGTCACCGGCGACGGGACCTACAACCTGGGCTTCCTGTCGGCGAGCACCGACAACGTCGACTACAGGTCGCGCGAAGCGGCAACCGGCAAGCCGCAGCTCATCCTGACGCTCGCCGGCAACGCGCCGGTCGTGACGGTGACCACGCCGCCCAACCAGACGGTCGCGCAGCTCGGCTCCTCGCTCACGTTCACCGGGACGGCGAACGACGTCGAGGACGGGAACCTCGCGAGCCAGATCCGGTGGACGTCGAGCCTCGACGGCGTGCTCGGCACGGGCGCGTCGGTGTCGACCTCGACGCTGCGGGTCGGGACGCACACCATCACCGCCGCCGTCACCGACAGCGCCGGCATGGCGGGCCAGGGCCAGATCACCGTGCGCGTGCGCACCGCGAACGTCGCGCCGTCGGTCACCGTCACCGCACCGCCGAGCGGTGGCGTCACCACCGCCGGCACGCCCGTCACGCTGGCGGCGACGGCGATCGACGATTTCGACGGCGCGATCTCGAGCGGCATCCGCTGGAGCTCGAACATCGCGGGCCCGCTCGGCACCGGCGCCAGCATCACGGTCTCGCTGGGGCGCGGCACGCACATCCTGGTCGCCTCGGCGACCGACTCCGACGGCGCCACCGGCTCCTCGCAGGTGAGCCTGGTCGTGAACCCATCGCCGCCGACGGTCAGCATCACCGCCCCGGCGATCGGCACCGCCGTCTTCGGTGGGACCAGCGTCACCTTCACGGCGAGCGCCACCGACGCGACCGACGGCAACATCGGCAGCAGCGTCCAGTGGACCTCCGACCGCGACGGCTCGATCGGCACCGGCGCCAGCATCGCGACGTCGACCCTCTCCGTCGGTACGCACGTCGTCACCGCGTCGGTGACCAACTCCGCGTCGCTGACGGCGACGGCGACCCGCACGGTCGTCGTCCGGCCGCCGAACCAGGCGCCGACGCTCACGATCGACTCCCCGGTCAGCGGCGCCGGCCTGCTCACGGGGAACCCGATCCTGCTCGCCGCGACCGCGACCGACGCCGAGAACGGCAACCTCGGCGCGGCGGTGCGCTGGTCGTCGAGCCTCGCCGGTAGCCTCGGCACCGGGGCGGTCGTGACGGTGCCGACGCTCGCGCTCGGCACGCACGTCATCACCGCGACCGTCACCGACCTCGACGGCCAGACGACCACCGCGACGTCGACGATCACGATCACGAGCGCGACGCTCACCTTCCTGCCGGTCGCCGACGCGTACGTGAACGCCGGCAAGACGACCACGAACTTCGGCACGGCGACCGAGCTGTGGGCCGACTCCTCGCCGGTCTTCCAGTCGTTCCTGCGCTTCCAGACGAGCGGGATCGCGCCGTTCCAGGTGAAGCAGGCGATCCTCCGCATGACGGCGAGCGCGAACACGCTCGCCAAGAGCGCGGTGGGCGGCAAGGTGAACGCGATCACCAACCACGCCTGGACGGAGAGCGGCGTCACCTACGCCACGCGACCCACGGTCGACGGCCCGGTCCTCGCCACCCGCACGACCAGCGTCGCCGCCAAGGCGGTCGTCGACTTCGACGTCACGACCGGCGTCACCACCGACGGCATGCTCGACCTGGCGCTCACCACCACCAACGCCGACGAGGTCATCTACAACAGCCGCGAGGCGACGACCGGCAAGCCGCAGCTCATCGTCACGCTCAAGCAGAACACGAAGCCCGTCGTGACGATCACCGCGCCGGCGTCGGGCGGCAACGTCCAGCAGGGCACGGCGATCACGTTCAGCGGCACCGCCACCGACGCCGAGAGCGGCAACCTGACGGCGTCGATCCAGTGGACGTCGGATCGCGACGGCGCGATCGGCACGGGCGCGAGCTTCTCCAAGGCCAATCTGTCGCCCGGCCCGCACGTCATCACCGCGAAGGTCACCGACGCCGGCGGCCTCCAGGGCCAGGCCTCGATCACCGTCAACATCGGCCACCCGCCGGTCGTGACGATCAGCGCGCCGGGCGCGAACGCGGTGTTCTTCACCTCGCAGCTGCCGATCTCCCTGGTGGCGAGCGCGACGGACCAGGAAGACGGCAACGTCTCTGGCCTGATCAAGTGGGCCTCCAGCCTGGATGGTCCGCTCGGCAGCGGCGCCGCGGTGAGCGCCGGCTCGCTGCAGATCGGCACGCACGTCCTGACGGCGTCGGTCACCGACACCTCGGGCTCGGCCGGCCAGGCGCAGGTCACGATCCGCGTTCGCGGTGCGAACGCCGGGCCGACGCTCGTGATCACGGCACCGGCGAACAATGCCTCGGTCGCGGCGGGCCAGACGATGACCTTCACCGCGTCGGCGACCGACGACTTCGACGGCAACATCGCCAGCCGGATCGGCTGGTCGTCGAGCCTCGACGGGCCGCTCGGCACGGGCGCATCACGCACGGTCGCGCTGCACGAAGGCACCCACGTCGTCACGGCGACGGTCACCGATTCCGACGGCGTGTCCGCGTCGCAGCAGGTCACCGTCCGCATCCTGCCCTCCCCGCCGGCGGTGACGATCACGGCGCCCGCGGTCGGGACGAAGGTGTTCGTCGGCACTCCGATCACGTTCTCGGGTACGGCGCTGGACGCGACCGACGGCAACCTGGGTGCGAGCCTGCGCTGGGTGTCGAGCCGGGACGGCCAGATCGGCCTCGGCGCCAGCTTCAGCACGTCGAGCCTCACGGTCGGCACGCACGTCGTGACGGCGAGCGTCACCGACGCGAGCAACCTCCCGGGATCGGCGCAGCGCACGGTGATCGTGCGGCCGCCGAACGCCGCGCCCCGGATCACGATCGACGCGCCGCTCAACGGCTCGGGCCGCCTCGCCGGCAAGCCGGTCCTGCTCTCCGCCATGGCCACCGACAACGAGGACGGCGACCTGAGCGCACAGGTGCGGTGGTCGTCGAGCCTCGCCGGCACTCTCGGCACCGGCGCCGCGGTGGTCGTGCCCAGCCTCGCGGCGGGCACGCACGTCCTCACCGCGACGGTCACCGACGCCGACGGCGCGAGCACCACGGCGTCGGTCACCGTGACGCTCGCGCCGGCGCAGCTGACGTTCCCGGCGATCGCCGACACGTCGGTCGACGGCAGCGCACCGACGAAGAACAACGGCGTGGCGACCCAGCTCTTCGCCGATGCCTCGCCCGTGAAGCAGACGTTCCTGCGCTTTGCCGTGTCCGGGCTCGGCAACTTCTCGGTGCAGCAGGCCCTGCTCCGCCTGACGGCCGACGCCGCGACCGCCGCGTCGAGCGCGTCGGGCGGCGCGATGCACGTCATCAGCGACAACACCTGGTCGGAGGCGACCACGACCTTCGCCAACAAGCCGACGATCGACGGCCCCCCGCTGGCCACCCGCGGGTCCGTGGCGCTGAACGCCGTCGTCGACTACGACGTGACGCCCGGCGTTCTCACCGACGGCACGTACAACTTCGCCCTCGACACGACGAACGCCGACGACGTCATCTTCAAGAGCCGCGAGGCGGCCGCCGGCAGGCCGGCGCTGATCCTGAACCTCACCCAGGACACGGCCCCGGTCGTGCACATCACCGCGCCGGCGAGCGGGACGTCGGTGAACCTCGGGACGGCGGTGACCTTCACCGCCACCGCGACCGACGCCGAGAGCGGCAACCTCGGCAGCAGCATCACGTGGTCGTCGAGCCTGAACGGCCCGATCGGGAACGGCCCCAGCATCAGCGTCGCCGCGCTCAGCCCCGGCACCCACACGATCACGGCACGCGTCCAGGATTCCGGCGGCGCGGTCGGCCAGGCGCAGATCACGTTCAAGGTGAACCATCCGCCGGTCGTCACCATCACGACACCGTCCAACGGCCGCGTCTTCTACGTCGACGAGCTGCCCGTCGCCCTGGGCGCGGTCGCCACCGACATCGAGGACGGCGACGTGCGCGCCGGCATCCAGTGGTCGTCCAATCTCGACGGGCCGCTCGGGAACGGCCCGACCCTCAGCACCAGCGGACTCCGCATCGGCACGCACACGCTGACCGCCGCCGTGACCGACGCCAGCAACGCGAGCGGCCAGGCGACCGTGACCATCCGCGTGCGCGGCCCGAACGTCGCGCCGAGCCTCGCCATCACCGCGCCGGCGAACGGCACGTCGGTCCTGGCCGGCGCGCCCATGACCTTCACGGCGTCGGCCATCGACGACTTCGACGGCGACATCTCGAGCACCGTCGCGTGGTCGTCGAGCCGGGACGGCGCGCTCGGGACGGGCGCGACCAGGACGATCGTCCCTAGCGAGGGCGCGCACGTGATCACCGCGACGGTGACCGACTCGAACGGCGCGTCGGTGTCGCGGACGATCACCGTGACGATCCTGCCCTCCCCGCCGGTCGTCACCATCACCGCGCCGACCACCGGCACGACGCTCTTTGCCGGGACCACCGTCACCTTCACCGGCACCGCGCTCGACGCGACCGACGGCACGCTCACCGGCGGCCTTCTCTGGACGTCGGACGCCGACGGCCTCATCGGCACCGGCGGCACCTTCACGCGCAAGAACCTGAGCGTCGGCACGCACGTCATCACGGCGGCGGCGACCGACAGCGGCAACCTGATCGGCATCGGACAGATCAGCGTCATCGTGCGGCCGCCGAACGTCGCCCCGAGCATCACGATCAACCTGCCGGTGGCCAACGCCAAGCTCGTCACCGGCAAGACCGTCCTCCTGAACGCGACGGCGACGGATCCCGAGGACGGCGACCTGAGCTCGCTGATCCAGTGGACGTCGGACCGCGACGGCAGCCTCGGCACCGGCGCGACGCGGCTGCTGCCGACCCTCTCGGTCGGGACGCACACCATCACCGCCAGCGTGACCGATCGCGACGGCGCGAAGACGACGGCCACGACGACGGTGGTGGTGAGCCCCGCCGTCCTCACGTTCATCGCCGTCGCCGACACCTACGTCGACGGCAGCAAGCCCACGACCAACAGCGGCACCGCGACGACGCTGTGGGCCGACGGCAGTCCCGTGAAGCAGCTCTTCCTGCGATTCACGCCGACGGGGATCACCGGCTTCGGCATCCAGCAGGCGATCGTGCGCCTGACAGCCGACGCGCAGACCCTGGCGGCAAGTCCGTCGGGCGGCACGCTGCGCACCATGACCGACAACACGTGGTCGGAGGCGACCACCACGTTCGCCAACAAGCCTGCCATCGACGGGCCGACGGTCGCGACGCGCGCCGCGGTGGCGGCCAACGCCGTCGTCGACCTCGACGTGACGTCGGTGGTCACCGCCGACGCGCCGTACAACTTCGGCCTCGCGTCGACGAACGCGGACGAGGTCATCTACAAGAGCCGCGAGGCGGCCAGCGGCAAGCCGCAGCTCATCGTCACGCTGAAGCAGAAGACGCCGCCGGCGGTGACGATCACCGCGCCCGCGAACAATACGACCATCGCGATCGGCCAGCCGGTCACGTTCACCGGCACGGCGAGCGACGCGGAGAGCGGCAACCTGGCAGGGCAGCTGCGCTGGACGTCGGACCTCGACGGCTCGCTCGGCACCGGCGCCTCGGTGGCCGTCGCCGCGCTCCGGCCCGGCAGCCACACCATCACCGCGAGCGTGACGGACCCGGACGGCATGACGGGCCAGGCGGTGATCCACCTCCAGGTCGGCTACGCGCCGCTCGTCACCATCACCGCGCCCGCGCTCCAGCGCATCTTCTTCCTCGACGACCTGCCGGTCACCTTCACCGGCACCGCGATCGACCAGGAGGACGGCGTGCTCACGAACCAGCTGCGCTGGACGTCGAGCCGGGACGGACTCCTCGGGACGGGCGCGACCGTCACCGCCACGCTGAGCGTCGGCACGCACGTCATCACGGCGCAGGTCACCGACGGCAATCACAACACCGGCCAGAAATCGATCACGGTCCGCGTGCGCGGCCCGAACCAGGCGCCCACGATCCGCATCACCGCGCCGGCCAACAACGGCTCGACGCCCGCCGGCACGACCGTCACCCTCACCGCCACCGCCAGCGACGACTTCGACGGCGATCTCTCGAACGAGATCATCTGGACGTCGAGCCGCGACGGCAGCCTCGGGACGGGCGGCTCCCGCACGGCGCTCCTGCGCGAGGGCAACCACACCATCACCGCGACGGTGACCGACTCCGACGGTGTGTCGACGTCGACCGCGATCGCCTTCAACGTGACGCCGACCGCGCCGGTGGTCATCATCAACCTGCCGGCGGCGGGGGTCATCGCCCGCTTTGGCGCCAGCGTGTCCTTCGCCGGCACGGCGCTCGACGCCACCGACGGCGACCTCTCGGCCCGCCTGCACTGGGTCTCGGATCGCGACGGCGCCATCGGCGACGGCGCGACCTTCAGCACGACGTCGCTCCGCGCCGGTGTGCACCACATCATCGCCTCGGTCGCGGACACCGGAAACCTGGTCGGCCAGGCGACCCTCACACTCACCGTGAAGCGCTTCCCGGTCGTGAACATCCTGCTGCCGCAGGCGAATGCCCGCTATCTCCGCACGACCCCGATCACGTTCTTCGCCACGGCCGACGACGCCGTCGACGGCGACATCGGCGCCTCGCTGACGTGGGCGTCCGACAAGGACGGCGCGCTCGGCACCGGCCCGACGATCACGGCCAATCTGAGCGTCGGCACGCACGTCGTCACGGCCACGGCCACGAACTCCGAGGGCAACCAGGCGAGCGCGCAGGTGACCTTCCTGGTGCACGTCGAGGCGCTGAGCTTCCAGGCGGTGGCCGACACCTACGTCGACCAGGCGCTGCCGACGACCCTCTTCGGCGCCGGCCTCGAGCTGGCCGCCGGCCAGAACCTGGTCCGTGAGAGCTATCTCCGCTTCAACGTCGCCGGCATGGACGGCTTCCCCGTCGCGTCGGCGGGACTGGTCCTGACCGTCGGCACGACGGCCGTCGCCTCCGGCGGCGAGGGCGGCACGCTTCGTCTCATCACCAACAACACCTGGTCGGAGGCGAAGACCACGTTCGCCAACAAGCCGGCGATCGACGGCCCCATCGTCGACACGCACCCGGTCGCCGTCGCGCAGCGCGAGGTCGTGACCTTCCAGACCGGCTCCGCGGTCACCCGCGACGGCACGTACAACTTCGCCATCACCAGCGCCTCGCAGGACTCGATGAAGTACCAGAGCCGCGAGGTGTCGACGCCCGAGACGCGGCCGCACCTGGACGTGCTGCTGGCGCAGCCGGAGCTCCCCGTGCTCCCCACGGTGACGATCGCGGCTCCCGCCAACGATTCGTCCTTCTACGACGACGATCGCATCACCTTCTCGGCGCACGCGCAGGACTCGCAGCAGGGCAACATCGACGCGACGATCACGTGGCGCTCGAACCTCGACGGCCCGATCGGCGCCGGCGCCAGCATCACCGCGACGCTCAGCCGCGGCGTGCACACGATCTTCGCGTCGGCGCGGAACGGCGCGGGCCTCGGCGGCACGTCGGTCATCACCGTCACCATCACCGACCGGCCACCGCTGGTCGCCATCACCGCCCCGCAGAACGGCCGCCTCTTCCCGATCGGCTTCGCGATCAACCTGACCGCCACCGCGACCGACACGGTCGACGGCGACCTCGCGGCCGGCCTCCGCTGGAGCTCCGACCGCGACGGCATCATCGGGACCGGCCGCTCGATCGTCGTCTCGAACCTCACGCCGGGCGACCACACCATCACCGCCCAGGTCGCCAACAGCCTCGGCACGATCGGCCGGAAGACGATCGTCGTCTTCATCGGCGCGGCGCCGCCGCAGATCGCCATCCAGGCGCCGGCGGCCGGCCTCACCATCGACGAAGGCACGCCGATCACGCTCCAGGCGACGGCGACCGACGTCGAGGACGGCACCCTGTCGTCACAGATCGTGTGGACGTCGACGATCCAGGGTGCCCTCGGCACCGGCGCGTCGGTCCCGGTGATCCTCACCGGCATCGGCACGCACGTCATCACGGCATCGATCACCGACTCGAACGGCTTCACGCGCACCGCCCAGGTGAGCGTCACGGTCCGCCTGGCCCCGCCGGTGCTGACCATCGTGTCGCCCGCCGACGGCGCGTCCGCCACCGGTCCGGTCACGTTCGCGGGCACGGCGATCGATTTCCGCGACGGCAACCGCTCGGCGCAGATCAAGTGGACGTCGAGCCTCGACGGCCTGCTCGGTACCGGCGCGACCCTCACCAAGACGCTCCGCCAGGGCATCCACACGGTCACCGTCCAGGTGACCGACTCGAGCAACCTGACGGCGACGAAGACCCTCACCGTCGTCGTCGGCAACCGGCCGCCGACGGTGACCATCACCGCGCCCGCGCCGGCCACGAGCGCCCGCGCCGGCACGCCGATCACCTTCGCCGGCACCGCCACCGACGCCGTCGACGGCACGATCAGCGCGAACATCGTCTGGACCTCGGACCTGAACGGCCAGATCGGGACCGGCGCCACGTTCTCGACTTCGACCCTGGCGCGCGGCCATCACGTCATCACCGCCCGTGCCACCGACACGGCCGGCATCAGCGGTGTCGCCCAGACGATCATCGACGTCACCGCGGCAGCGACCGTCGCCGGTTCGGCGCCCACGGTGGCGATCGTCGCTCCCGCCAACAACACGCAGGTCGCCGTCGGAACGGCGGTCACGTTCACCGGCACCGCGAACGACACGATCGACGGCACCATCGCCTCGACCCTCACCTGGACCTCGGACATCGACGGCCTCATCGGCACCGGCGCCAGCTTCACGACCAGCACGCTGTCGCTCGGCACGCACACGATCACGGCGTCGGTCGCGAACTCGGGGGGCCTGATCGGCTCGGCGACGACGCACGTCACGACCACCAGCTCGAGCACGTCGGTCTATCCGGCGGTCGCCGACGCCTACACCACCGCCGCCGCCGCCAGCGTGGACACGAACTTCGGCGCCGACACCCTGCTGCGCCTGTCGAACAGCCCCGTGCAGCGCATCTACCTGCGCTTCGTCGTGAACAGCCTGCCCGCCGGCCCGATCGTGAAGGCGGTCATCCGTCTGAACACGACGTCGGCGGCCAACGCCGGCACGATCGACGCGACCGAGGTCCACACCACGACCACGTGGGACGAGGCGACGATCACCCACAACAACAAGCCGGCGCTCGACGCGCCGGTGATCTCCAACACCGCCGGGCCGCTGGTGCCGTCGCAGACCGTCGACCTCGACGTCACGTCGGTCGTGACCGGCAACGGCACCTACAACTTCGCGCTGAAGGACCTGGGCGCCGACCGCTCGGAGTTCGTGTCGCGCGAGGGTGGCGCGGGCGGGCCGCAGCTCCTCATCTTCCGCGACGCCGGCGGCGGCGTCCCGACGACGGGGCAGAAGCCGAGCGTCCACATCACCTCGCCGGTGAACCTCGCCGTGCTCGCGCCCGGCACCCCCGTCTCGCTGGCGGCCACCGCCAGCGATCCGCAGGACGGCAACGTCGGCGCGTCGATCGTGTGGCGCTCCGACCGGGACGGCGTCCTCGGTCTCGGCGCGAACCTCACGGCCAACCTGACGGACGGCGTGCATCTCATCACCGCGACGGCGACCGACACCCAGAGCAACACGGGCGCGGACGTGGTGCGCATCAAGCTCGGCACGTCGGGCTCGCAGCTCAAGATCGACGCCCCGGCCAACAACTCGACGCTCGCCTTCGGCACGCAGGCCGCGTTCATCGCCTCGGCCACCGACCCGGCCGACGGCGACATCTCGTTCCAGGTCGCCTGGTCGTCGAACATCGACGGCTCCCTCGGCACCGGCCCGTCGTTCCTGAAGGCGCTCAGCCTGGGCGTGCACACGATCACGGCCACGGTCACCAACAGCGCGCACGTCACCAGCACCGCCACGATCACGGTCACTGTCTCGGACAGCGTGCTCGGCTACCAGGACCAGTCGTTCGGGCTCAACATCGAGAACGGCCTGCACAAGGCGACGTCCGAGAAGCTCGAGGACAAGGAGTGGTACGTCGACGGCATCTGGTGGGCGTCGATCTTCAACCTGTCGAAGAGCCAGTACGAGATCCATCGGCTCGACGAGCCGACCCAGAAGTGGGTGACCACCGGCATCGCGATCGACGAGCGCGGCAAGTCGCGTCAGGACTGCTTGTGGGACGGCACGAAGCTCTACGTCCTGTCGTACAACTTCCTCGGCACGCCCCCTGAGACGCGTGTCTACCGCTACAGCTACTTCTCCGGCGGCCAGCGCTGGTCGCTCGACTCCGGGTTCCCGGTCGCGATCTCGGGCGCGGGCGCCGAGTCGCAGACCATCGCAAAAGACTCGACGGGGCGCCTGTGGACCGCCTATCAGGTGAACAATCAGATCTGGGTGAACCGCACGCTCGGCGACGACCGCACATGGGGCTCGCCGTTCGTGGTGCCCGTGCCGCAGGGCACCGTCACGATCTCCAACGACAAGGCCGGCGTCATCGCCATGGGCGACAAGATCGGCGTGTGGTGGGACAACCAGGCCACCGACGCCGACTACTTCGCCTGGCACCTCGACACGGATCCGCCGACGAACAGCCCGAGCGTGTGGCACCAGGAGATCGCGAACGCGGTGGGTGGCGTCGCCGACGACCACGCCAACATGAAGTACGCCTCCGACGGCCGCCTGTTCGTCGCGATGAAGACCGGCCGCACGACGCCCGGGTCGACGCTCGTCGGTCTCCTCGTCCGCGAGGCCAACGGCACCTGGTCGTCGCTCTACAAAGTCGGCGTCACCGACTTCAAGCCGACGCGGCCCCACCTGATCCTCGACGAGGTGAGCCGCAAGATCTACTACTTCCACACCGGCGACCAGGCCGACGTCTATGTGCAGACGTCGAGCATGGACAGCATCGCGTTCACCGGCGTCGGCACGCTCGGCACGCCGATCATGAAAAGCGGGACGCATCCCGATCCGCTCGGCACCGGCGGCATCAACAATCCGACCACGACCAAGCAGAACGTCGACCCGAGCTGGGGTCTCCCGGTTCTCGCCGCGACGACCGAGTTCCACACCTACTGGCACGCGTGGTTCCCGCGGCAGACCGTCCCGCAGGTGACCATCGCGGCGCCGGCCGACGCCACCAAGGTCGCGACCGGCACGCCGGTCACGTTCACGGGGAGCGCCCTCAGCCTGACCGACGGCATCGTGACGTCGAGCCTCAAGTGGGTGTCGAGCATCAGCGGCCAGATCGGCACGGGCGGCAGCTTCACCGTGAGCACCCTGCCGGTCGGCATTCACCACGTCACCGCCACCGCCACGGACTCGAAGGGTCTGCACGGCAGCGCGACCATCACGCTGACCGTCGAGAGCGACGTGGGCCCCGTGATCACCGTCACGCAGCCCGGCAACGGCGCCCGCTTCGTCGTGGGCTCGCCGGTCACGTTCGCCGGCTCGGCGGCCGACTCCTTCGACGGCGACCGCACCGCGACCATGGTGTGGACGTCCAGCCGCGACGGCCGCATCGGCACGGGCGCGGGCTTTGCGACGTCGAACCTGACGCTCGGCACGCACACCATCACGGTCACGGCGACCGACACGACCAACCACACCGGCACGACGTCGTTCCAGATCGAGATCCGCAACGCCGCCGATCCGATCGTCACCATGACGAGCCCCGCCAACGGCGCCTTCTTCGCCTTCGGCGCGGCCGTGCCGTGCGCTGCCACGGCGTCCGACCTGTTCGACGGCGACGTCTCCGCGAACCTGCACTGGACGTCGAGCCGCGACGGCGGCATGGGCGTCGGCGCGAGCTTCTCGCGCTCGACGCTCAGCCTCGGCACCCACGTCGTCACCGCCGCCGTCACCGACTCGGCCGGCCGCAGCGGCAGCGCGTCGCGCACCGTCACGATCGTCCAGGACGCGCCGCCGATCGTCACCATCACCGCACCGGCGAACGGCGCGGTCCTCGGCTCCAATCGCCCGCTCACCTTCGCGGCGACGGCGCAGGACCAGATCTCCGGCGACGTCGGCGCCTCGCTCGTGTGGACGTCGAACCGTGACGGGCAGATCGGCACGGGCAGGACGTTCCAGGTGAGCACGTTGAGCGTCGGCTCCCACACCATCACCGCGCTCGCGACCGACGGCTCGGGCCTCACCGCGACCGCGCAGATCGCCATCGAGATCCGCGTGCAGCCGGCGCCCACCGTCACCATCACGACTCCGGCCAACGGCGCGACGCTGCTCTTCGCCAACGACGTCGTCTTCACCGGCACGGCGAACGACACCATCGACGGCACGCTGAGCTCGAGCATCCGGTGGACGTCGAGCCGCGACGGCCTGCTCGGCACCGGGGCCTCGCTCAAGACGACGCTCAGCCTCGGCACGCACACCATCACGGCGTCGGTCGTGAACAGCGGCAACACGAGCGGCTCCGCCACGATCACCGTCGACGTCGCGTCGGGTCCGCAGATCGAGATCACCAACCCGGCGGATCACACCGTGACGGTGTTCGGCTCGGTGTCCACCTTCGACGGCATCGCCTTCGACTTCGAGGACGGCGACATGACGACCCGCCTGCGCTGGTCGTCGAGCCGCGACGGCACGCTCGGCACGGGCCCCAGCATCAGCGCGATCCTGAGCCTCGGCACGCACGTCATCACGGCGGAGACCACCGATCGCGACGGCCACACCGGCTCCGCGACGATCACGGTCGAGGTGGACGCGAAGCCGACCATCACGATCTTCGGCCCGGCCAACGCCTCCGTCTACGACCTGGGCGCGTCGATCACCTTCACCGGCAACGCCACCGACGCCGAGGACGGCAACCTCACGTCCACGATGAAGTGGTCCTCGAGCATCAACGGGCAGTTCGGCACGGGCGGCAGCGTCTCGGTCGGCACGCTGACCTCGGGCGTCCATACCATCTCGGCGTCGGCCACCGACTCGAAGGGCGTCACCGGCGCGCGCACGCGCACCATCGTCGTCGACAACAAGCCCGTCGTCACCATCACCGCGCCGGCCAACGGCGCGACGGTGAACCAGGGCGCCGCCGCCGCGTTCACCGCGACGGCCACCGACACCGAGGACGGCAATCTCGCCGGCTTCATCGTCTGGACGTCGAACGTCGACGGACAGCTCGGCAGCGGCGGTACGCTGTCGACGAGCGGTCTGAGCGCCGGCCCGCACACCATCACGGCCTCGGTCACCGACACCCTGGGCCGCAGCGACGCGAAGCAGGTCACGGTGACCGTCAACGCGAAGCCGGTCGTCACCCTCACCAGCCCGGCGCTGAACAGCGTCGTCACCGCCGGGACGTCGATCACCTTCGCCGCCACGGCGCTCGACGCCGAGGAGGGCAACGTCGCCAACGCGCTGGTGTGGACGTCGAGCCGCGACGGTCACATCGGCGACGGCGCCTCGTTCGGCACGAGCGCGCTGGCCGCCGGCACGCACCTCATCACGGCGACCGCGACCGACCACGCCGGTGCCGTCGGCAGCGCGGCCGAGACCATCCGCGTCAACGCCAGGCCCGTCGTCGCGATCAGCGCGCCCACCACCAATGCGACCGTCACCGCCGGCGCGCCCGTCGCCTTCACCGCGACCGCCACCGACGCCGAGGACGGCAATCTCGCGCCCACGCTGGTGTGGGCGTCGAACATCGACGGCCAGATCGGCACGGGCCCGTCGTTCAGCACGGCGAACCTCAGCACCGGCGTCCACGTGATCACCGCGGGCGTCACCGACAGCGACGGCGTCAGCGCCAACGCGATGGTGACGCTCACCATCAACGCCGCGCCGTCGGTGACCATCACCGCGCCGGCGACCGGCAGCACGAAGACGTTCGGGTCGGCCGTCACCTTCACGGCGACCGCGACCGATCTCGAGGACGGCAACCTCGCCCCGAGCCTCGTCTGGACGTCGAGCCGCGACGGCGAGATCGGCACCGGCGGCTCGTTCACGACGTCGGCCCTCACCGTCGGCAGCCACACGATCACGGCGAGCGTCGCCGACGCCAAGGGCGCGGTCGGCACGAAGCAGATCACGCTGCTGGTGAACCAGAGGCCGACGGTCGCCATCTCGGCGCCCGGCAACAACAGCACGCACACGGTTGGCGTATCGTTCCACTTCGGCGCCTCGGCCTCCGACGCCGAGGACGGCGACGTCGGCGCGAGCCTGCAGTGGTCGTCCGACATCGACGGCCCGATCGGGTCGGGCCCGTCGTTCAACCTCGCGACGCTCGGCGCCGGCACGCACACGATCACCGCCGTCGCGAACGACTCGAAGGGCGCGACCGGCGTCGCCCAGGTGATCGTCCGCATGAACGTCCGGCCGACCGCCACCATCACGGCCCCGGCCAACAACGCCGTGCCCGTCTTCGGCACGCCGATCACCTTCGCCGGCTCGGGCGCCGACGCCGAGGACGGCAGCGTGACGTCGAGCCTCATCTGGACGTCGAGCCGCGACGGCCAGATCGGGATGGGCGGCAGCTTCAGCACGACCCTGTCGGCCGGCGTGCACACCATCCGCGCAACCGCGCTCGACTCCGCCGGCGCGACCGGCTCGACCACGATCACCGTCACCGTCGATCGACCGCCGACGGCCAGCATCGCGACCCCGGCGAACGGCAGCGTCGTCGCCGCCGGCACGCCGGTGACGTTCACCGCCACCGCCACCGATCCGGAGGACGGCGACATCGCCGCGAGCGTCGTCTGGACGTCGGACCGCGACGGCGTCGTCGGCGGCGGCGCATCCTTCAGCACGAGCACGCTGTCGGCCGGCACGCACACGATCACCGCCGTCGCCACCGACGGCCCCGGGCTCACCGCCACCGCCTCGCTCACGCTGATCGTCAATGCCGCGCCGATCGTCGCCATCACCGCGCCCGCCGACCATGGCATGCAGGCCGCTGGTACGGCCGTGACGTTCGCCGCGACCGCGACGGACGCGGAAGACGGCGACCTCGCCGCGAATCTCGTCTGGACGTCGAGCCTCGACGGGCCGATCGGTACCGGCGCGTCGTTCGACACCTCGACCCTGTCCGCCGGTACGCACACCATCACCGCGCAGGTCACCGACGCGCGTGGGGCCGCAGGCGCGCAGACGATCACGTTCGACGTGGCCGAGTAGCCGTCCGTCGACGTCCCACCATGACGACGAGAACCCTACGGCTGGCGATCGCCGACGACCACATGCTCTTCCGCGAGGGCCTGCGGTCGTTGCTCGACGTCGAGCATGGCGTGGTGGTGGCGGCCGAGACCGACCGCGTCGACCAGATCGAGCCGATGCTGTCGACGACCCCGTGCGACATCCTTCTGCTCGACGTGCACATGGACCGCAGCTCGCTCGCGGACATCGGCCGGCTCGCGACGCTCGTGAAGGTGATCGTGGTGACGGCCAGCGAGGATCCGGCGCATGCGGTGCGGGCCATTCGCTCCGGGGCATGCGCGGTCGTCCTGAAGCGGTTCGCAGCCGAGACGCTGCGAGGCGCCATCGAGGCCGTCGCCAATGGACGGACGTGGGTTGCGCCCGCGAGCCCGTCGGTGGCCGGCGGTCAGTCGGCCGAGCCGAGCCCGCAGCTGCTGACACCGCGCGAGCAGGAGATCGTCCGTCACGTCGCCCACGGCCTCTGCAGTGCCGAGATCGGAACCCGGCTCCTCATCACCGGGCAGACGGTGAAGGCGCACCTCGGCAACATCTTCCGGAAGCTGCGCGTGCGCGATCGCGTACAGCTGATGCTCTATGCCATCCGTACCGGCATCGCCGGCATCGACGAGGAGTGACGTCCCGCCCGGCGGCTCATGCGAGCCGCGGCATCAGGCCATCTCCCGGCGCCAGCACCGCGAACCGCGCTCCGGTGCGCGGGTCGATCAGGGCGTCGTAGCCGTCGTGGACCTTCGGGCGCGTGTAGAGCAGACGCAGCGCCCGCGCGTGCGGCATCGCCAGATAGCGCTCGCCGTACAGCCGGCGCAGCACGTCGCGCACGGCCGGCGCGTGACGTCCGCTGAGCGTCGGGAAGAGATGATGCTCGACGTGGTAGCCGAACTGGAGATGCAGCCGCTCGATCCAGCGCGGCGCCGTCACGGAGAGCGTGTTGGCGAGCGGATCGTTGGTCTCGGTGAGTGGATTCAGGAAGTGGTTGGTCGCGATGTACGACATGATCATGGCGTTCGCGACCAGCACCGGCACGACGTAGACGAACAGAAAGCGCCACGGCCCGACCAGCGCGAGCACCCCGACCCAGAACGCGAGCATGGTCGCGCTCTCGGCATAGACGGTGCGACGGGACACGCGGGCGTAGTAGCCGTTCCGCTCGCTGTGGAAGACCAGCACGAGCAGCGAGTGCACCGAGAACCACATGAACAGAAAGAGCGCGCTCTGCGGGCGTCCCGACCCGGGAGCGAAGGTCTCCAGGGCGCGGACGATACGGCTCTTCTGCCAGAAGCGGAGCGTGCCGAAGCCGTCGGGATCCGCGATCGGCTTGCCGGTGTGGCCGTGGTGGGCCTGGTTGTGCCAGGCGACCCACAGCGTTGGTGACAGGCCGTAGATACCGAAGCCCGCATAGCCCACGAGCTTTTCCAGCGTGCGGTTGCGGACGACGGCGTGATGCATCGCCTCGTGGGCGAGGAAACCGAGACAGCCCCAGCTGTGGCCCGCGACGAGCGCGCAGCCGAGCGCGACGTACCACGGCGCCGCCGTGGCGACCACGACGGCGGCGGCGCCGGCGATCACGGCGAGATGGATTGGCAACCACACCAGGCGGCTCGGCGCCGGCCGGAACATTGCCGCCGGAAGAAGCGGACGCACCTCGCGGGCGTAGTGCTGCACCGAATCACGTTCGTACCGGCTGCGCGTCGACTCCATCTGACCCTCCCGACCACGATTGTTACGTTTGCGTAGGTTACGTTCGAGGAACCTACGTGAGCGTAGCCAGCATGTCAATGGGGTCGGAGACGAACCTCGCCTCATGCGCTGTAAGTTTGAATCGACCCAATTGTTGGATGTGCATTTTTTGAGGCTGGCGTCGGCCGAATCCCGACGCCCGCACGCGCCAGGGCGCAGCGACGCGACGGCCTCCATCTTGCTTCATCGTCCGGTAGCAACGCGCGTCCCCGCCATCGAGGCGCGGGCGCGCAGTCAGCAGGCGGTCGAACAGACCGCCAAGGGAGGCGCTCGAATGGTTCACTATGCACTGATCTTCTTCGTGGTCGCGCTGGTGGCGGCACTGCTGGGCTTCCGTGGCGTCGCCGGCATGTCGGCCGAGTTCGGCTATCTGTTCGCCGTGCTGGCGGTGATCCTCCTGGTGGTGGGTCTCCTGGGCGGTGGCATCGGCAGACTGGGACCGTAGGCCCCGACCGTGCGCCTGCGTAGCGGGCGACACACGCACTTCCATCCGCGCGGAGGGCCGTGGTGTTCACCGTCAAGATCGGTGTGAGTCGCCAGATCGTGATACCCAAGCGCCTGTTCGACCAGCTGGGTCTCGTGCCGGGCGACTATCTCGAGGTGACGCTGCACGAGGGCAGCCTCGTGATGACGCCGAAGACGCTGGTCGACAAACCGCTCTCTCCGCGAGCGGCCCTCGATTGATGGGCATGGTCGCCAGCGCCCGAGAAGAGGACACAGCCCGATGACACGAGCCACCAAGAATCCGAAGCCGAAATCGAGGAAGACGGCGACCACGCGGCGCCGGACGCCGTCCAAGATGACTGCCCAGGTGAAGGACTCCGCCATGAAGGTGCTGGCGGGCGCCGCCAGCGGCGCCGTCGAGGCGCTCATCCCGCAGCTCGAGCAGGCGGCCGGCCGGAGCGCGCGGTCTGCCGGCACCGGAAAGACGACCGGGCGGCGGGGAAAGTCGCGTCAGTAGCGACGCCATGGTCGACCGTTCGAAGGGCGGCGGCGAGACCACGCTCGACGACCTGCCCGCCCTGGTCGCGAGGTTGGGCGCCGATCTCGTCGAGCTCATCGACAGCAAGCTCAACCTGCTGGCCGTCCAGCTCAAGGACGACGCGACGGCGTACGCCCGCGGCAGCCTCGCGTACGTCATGGGCGCTCTCGTCGGCGCGATCGGCTTCGCGCTCTGCAACGTCGCGGTCGCCCTGGTGGTGTCGAAGACTCTCGCGTCCACCAGTCTCGACGCCCCGACGCGATACGCGATGGGTTTCGCCGTGCTCGGCGCCGTCTACCTGGCGGCGGGATTCGTCCTCGCGAAACGTGCCGAGCGCCGTCTCGCCGGTCTGCACCCGTCGACGACGTCGGCGATCCGCCGATCGTAGGCCCATGGCAGACCGAACCAACGACGTACCACCCCCCGACGAGGAGACGGCCCTGCCCTCCACGGTCGTGGTGGCGGGCGCAGCACAGGCAGACGATCCCAAGGCGGAGCTGCAGCGTCGGATGGAGGACGCTCGCGAATCGATCTCCCGAACGGTGGGCGAGATCAGAGAGACGGTCGAGGACCAGTACGCGACCGCCAAGGATGCCCTCAGCGGGATCCTCGACCTCCGCGAGAACTTTCAGCAGAGCCCGATCCTGTGGAGCGTCGGAGCGTTGTCGGCCGGCTTCGCCCTCGGCTACACGGTCGGCCGCGCGGAGCGCTCCGGATCCTTCGGACGCCGCCATGCCGGCGTCGGCGCGTTCGTCGACGCGTTGGTGAAGGAGGTCGGGACGGTCGGGAGCCATCTGCAGCTGTCGACGCTCAATCCCGCCATCGCGCGGATGCTCGGCTTCGACCTGTCGCAGCTGTTCGACGAGATGCGCCACACGACGCCCCGCCGCGCCGCCCGCGGGTCGCCGCGCGGCGGGTCGCGGTCCACGCGACGCAAGAAGCGATCGACGGTGGCCACCGCGGGCGCGCGGCGCCGAACGACCCCGAAAGACGATCGAAAACGACACTGAAACCCAGAACTCGGAGGACATCGATGGCACGAACGAAGTCGGCTACGAAGCGAAGCGCCGCGAAGACGCGGAAGACCGCGAGGGGGAAGACCTCGGCCAAAAAGACCGGCGCCCGGAAGACCGCCGCCAAGAAGAGTGCGAGCGGCAAGTCGACCGCGAAGCGCTCGAAGCGACGCGGCGCCTCGTCGACCGTGCTCGGCCGTCTCGCGAAGGGCGTCGGTCAGGCGCTGACGAGCGCGGCGAAAGAGGCGACGGGGGCCGTCGGCGCCGTCACCGGCGGCACCAGGTCGAGCTCCAGCGGGAGGAAGTAGCAGGCCCGGGTGCGCGCCGTCGCGTGCGGGTCAGAGGCCCGCGACGAGCAGCACGCACCCCGTCGTCGCCGCGATGCGGTCCCTGGCGATCTCCGTGTACTGCGGCGACGTTGCCCAGCGCTCGAACGCGGCACGATCGGGGAACTCGATCAGCACCACCTTCTGGTGCGGCCAGCTTCCCTCGACCACCCTCGGGGCCTCGTCGGCCGCCAGCAGTCGGCCGTCGAATGCCGTCAGCACCCCCATGAACTGCGACGCATAGCGGTCGTAGCGGGCACGGTCGTGGATCGAGATCTGGGCGAGTGCGTAGACGCTCATCGGTCGGCCCTCCCGTACGAGGAGGTGCGCGGCGTGCCTCGCCGATGCAAGGCCGGACGACGCGTCCCCCCTTGCCTCGGATTCTGAACGGCGCGATACCACCCTTCGAGTCGCCGAAGGGAGGATCCCATGGCACAGACGGCCCAGGCGCGACGCATCGACGTCGCCGAGAACGAGGCGCAGCGCGTCTTCAACGTCCAGCGGCAGGCCTATCTCCGCGCGCCGTACCCGTCGTACGAAGAGCGCCGCGAAAACCTCCACAAGCTCGAGCGCATCCTGGTCGACAACGCCTCCGCCATCGCCGACGCGATCTCGGCCGACTTCGGCCATCGGGCGCCCGAGGAGACGCTCATGGCCGAGCTGTTCACCAGCGTCGACGGCCTGCGCGACGCGCAGAAGAAGCTGCGCAAATGGATGCGAGAGCAGCGCCGCCACGTCTCCGTCCTGTTCGCGACCGGCTCCAACCGAGTGATTCCGATGCCGAAGGGCGTCGTCGGCGTCGTGTCGCCGTGGAACTATCCGCTGTTCCTCACCGCCGGCCCGCTCACCAGCATCCTCGCCGCCGGCAATCGCGCGATGGTCAAGATGGCGAGCAACTCGCAGCACCTCTGCCGGCTGCTGGCCGAGAAGTGCGCCGCCGTCTTCCCGGAGGACACGCTCGCGATCCTGCCCGGCATCCCGGCCCGGGAGTTCTCCACGCTGCCTTACGACCACATCATCTTCACCGGCTCGGCCGACGCCGGCCGGACGGTGATGCGCTCCGCGGCCGAGAACCTGACGCCGGTCACGCTCGAGCTCGGCGGCAAGTCACCGACGATCGTCTGCGACGACTTCGACGTCGACGAGGCGGCCTCCCGCATCCTGTATGCGAAGTACCTGAACGCCGGACAGACCTGCCTCGCGCCCGACTACCTCTTCATCCCCGAGCACAAGCGCGACGCGTTCGTCGCCGCGGCAGAGCGCATCGTCCCGCAGCGCTACCCGGACACCAACCAGCCGAGCTATACCTCGGTGATCGACGACAAGTCCTACCGCCGCCTGCGCGCGACGCTGGACGACGCCCGCCAGAAGGGCGCCGACGTGATCTCGCTGGTGCCCAACGCGGGCTTCAACGACGAGCTCCGGAAGATTCCGCCGCACGTGGTCGTCGGCGTGACCGACGACATGACGATCATGCAGGACGAGATCTTCGGACCGATCCTGCCCGTCAAGACCTACCGGAACCTCGACGAGGTGATCGGATACGTCAACGCGCACGACCGTCCGCTCGGCTTCTACGTGTTCACCAACGACGCCAAGGTGGAGGAGAAGCTCGTCTACTCGACGATCTCCGGCGGCGTCACGGTCAACAACTGCATGCTGCACGTCGCGCAGCACGACGTGCCGTTTGGCGGCATCGGCGCGAGCGGCATGGGCCACTACCACGGCTACGAGGGCTTCCTCGAGTTCTCGAAGCTGCGGCCCGTCTTCAGGAACCCGCGCCTGTCGCTGCTGCATCTGTTCTATCCGCCGTACACCAACTTCACGCGGCGGATGCTCGACCTGTTGATCCGCTACAAGCCGTAGCGTCTCAACGCGCGCGCCACTCGACCGGCAGGCTCTCGATCCCGCTCACGAAGTTCGACGCCCGCAGCGGCGGCGGCGCGCTCGTCGCCAGCTCGAGCTCGGGCATGCGCGCGAGCGCCTCCTCGAAGAAGACGCGCAGCTCCATGCGCGCGAGGTTGGCGCCGAGACAGAAGTGCGCGCCGTACCCGAAGGCCAGGTGCTCGTTCGGCCGGCGCGCGACGTCGAAGCGGAACGCCTCCGGGAAGACGGCCGCGTCGCGGTTGGCGGACGGATAGAGGAGGATGACCTTCTGGCCCTCTTCGATCGTCTGCCCGCGGAGCGCGACGTCGCGCGTCGCGGTGCGGGCCATGTTCTGGATGGGGCTGACCCAGCGGAGCATCTCCTCGACGGCGGTCGGGATCGCGCTGGGATCGCGCACGAGCGCGGCCCGCTGATCCGGGTGGAGGAGCAGCTGGTACATGCCGCCGCTCAGCACGTGGCGCGTGGTTTCGTCGCCGCCGATCAGGATGAGGAGCGCTTCCATCACCAGCTCGTCGTCGCTCAACCGCTCGCCGTCGATCTCGGCGTGGACCAGGATGCTGACCAGGTCGTCGCGCGGGTTGGCGCGACGATCGGCGATGACGCGACGCTGGTAGGCGACGTACTCCTCGAACGCCGCGCCGGCGCCCAGCATGCGCTCCATGGTGGTCGCGCCGGTGCCGAGAATCATCGCCTCCGACCACGCGAGCAGCGTCGCATGGTCGCTCTCGTCGACGCCCAGCATGTCGCCGATCACCACCAATGGCAGCCAGGCGGCGACGTCCGTCACGAAGTCGAAGCGACCGCGCGCCTTGGCCCGCTCGATGAGCTGCACGCTGAGCTCCCGGATGCGCCCTTCCCGCTCCGCCACCCGACGCGGCGTGAAGCCCTTGTTCACGAGGCCGCGCCGCTTCTTGTGGTCGGGATCGTCCATGTCGATCATGTAGGGCATCGCCGGGCTGTCGGGCCGGATGCCGCCGGTCGACCGCCACGTCTGCGGATCCTTCGACAGCGCCATCACGTCGTCGTAGCGCGTGATGCCCCATACCTGGCCCGCCTGATCCCAGTAGACCGGCGCGTTCTCGCGCATCCAGCGCAGGTGCTCGTGCGGGTCGTCGCCGTAGAACGCACCGTCGACGAGGCGGATCGCGGGGTTCAGCGGATGATGGTGCACGACGGCGGCGTACTCCATCGCGCCGGCGTCGTCCAGCTCGCGGCGCGTCAGTCGACCACATTGGCGGCCACGCACGGACGCGGTGGAGCGCGAGCCATGCGCGTCAGTCCTCGTTCTCCGTCGTGACGCTCACCTCCACTCCCTTCCGCGACAACCACGCGAAGAGCGCCCGGACGGCGACGACCTGCGCCCGCGATGCCGGCGTGGCGGCGCGCTGCGGGATGATCACCTCGAGCCGCGTCCCTGGACCGGCGCGGCGTGCATCCTCGCCGATGGTCTCGGCGACGTACGGCGTCAGCCACGTCACCCGATCGAGTGCCACGGCACGTGCGCCATGCGGCGGCACGACCCGCACGCGCACGAACGACGGCAGCCGGTACGGCTCGTCAGAGGAGGCGGCAGCAGCGCCAGGCATCGCCCACAGCCGACGCAAGGGCCGTGCCGCCGGTGGCGCACGCGTGTGTCAGACGAGCACGGCGACGCGCGTCGCGGAACGCCGGTTCACCGTGCATCGGCTGCCGACGGCATGAGCAGACGAGACGTCGCCGCCATTCCGCCGGCGCCCACGGTCAACCGAACGGCCGTGGCGACGTTCTTGCTGTTGGCTGGCATGATCGTCGGCATCACTCACCTCCTGCTGGCGTGGGCGCTCGTGGCCGCCGGTGTGGGTGTGCTCACGCGTTTGCGCTGACGCACCCGTTCTTCCGGTATTGCCGCGGCCCGCAATCGGGCGGCTCATGGACACATGAGCACGACCCGGCTGTTTCGCCGCGTTCTCGTTCCGCACGACTTCTCGCCCCACGCGACCCGTGCGCTGGCGATCGCCGCCAACCTCGCCGGCCCCGACGGCGAGCTCCACGTGCTCCACGTCATCTCCGCCGTCCTGCCGGTGACCGGCGTGCCCGGTGAAGCCGCGCTCTGGTTTCCGCCGAAGGAGATGGTCGCCAGCGAGCTCGAGAAGCTCGAAGGTGCGGCGCGGAAGGTCGCCGGGCCGCGCGGGCCGCGCGTGCGCTGCACGGTGGAGATCGGCGATCCGTTCCATCGGATCATCGCCGCCGCGCGCCGCGTCGACTCGATCGTCATGGCGACGGCGGGCCGCACCGGACTGTCGCATCTCCTGATCGGCAGCGTCGCCGAGAAGATCGTGCGCCACTCGCCTGTCCCGGTGCTGACCGTCCGGCCGCGCGCCGCGCGGGTGGCCGTCCGTGCCGCCGAGGGGTCGATGGCGCATCGCACGCGGCGGCGCACGCCGTCGCGCGCGGCCCGCCGCGGCTGAGCGCCGCGCGTCGGCGCTGTACTGCAT